>OCVR010003932.1_pt1 | contig 10149 bp, 9 predicted proteins | sample 1539091 | NCBI WGS metagenome assembly OCVR01 (sample SAMEA3355530, study PRJEB22509) | marine metagenome | biome: marine; feature: coastal ocean; material: water | place: USA | collected 2010-08-07 | depth 16 m | reverse complement strand
ATTTTCGGTAACACAACAAATCAATAAATACATCTTTTTGATATTTCTGTCTGTATTCCACTGCCAATTGTAAAGCGTGTACAACTGCCTCCACATCATCTCCATTTACATGTAGTACTGGCGACAAAGTTACTTTTGCAACATCCGTACAGTAAGTACTCGACCTAGCATCCAAATAATTAGTAGTAAACCCTACTTGATTGTTTACTGCAATATGGATTGTTCCTCCTGTTTTGTAACCATCCAATTGTGCCATCTGGACAACTTCATATACCACTCCTTGTCCTGCCAATGCAGCATCACCATGCAATAAAATTGGAAGGATTTTCTTTACATCTCCCCCATACTTACTATCTAATTTTGCTCTAGTAATTCCCTCAACAACAGGATCAACTGCCTCCAAGTGAGAAGGGTTAGGAGTTAGGTTTAGTTTGATATTATTTCCATTACTGCATTTTTGCATAGAGGTAAACCCTAAATGGTATTTTACATCACCTGATATATTATCATCTTCATATAATTTCCCTTCAAACTCTGAGAAAATTTCTTTGTAAGTCTTATTGAAAATATTCGCCAAAACATTCAACCTCCCCCTGTGAGCCATTCCTACAACAAACTCCTCTACTCCTAGTTCTGAGCTATGTTCAACTAAAGCATCTAAGGCTGGAATTAAAGATTCAGCTCCTTCTAATGAAAATCGTTTTTGTCCTACAAATTTCTTGTGCAAAAAGTTTTCAAAAGCTACCGCTTGATTTAACTTATGAAGAATATGTTTTTTTTGTTTTGCTTCAAACTTTGGTGTATTTGAATTTTTATGTAATCTGTTTTTAATCCAATCTATCTCCTTAGAATCACGGATATACATGTATTCCACACCAATGGATTGGCAATATACCTTTTCCAGATGAGTGATAATTACCTTTAAGGTTGAAGGACCAATTCCTACTTGTTCTCCTGCTTGAAACTCAACATCTAAATCTGCATCTTCTAAACCAAAATTCTTGTAATCAAGGGTAGGCGTATACTTTCTTCTTTCCCTAACTGGGTTTGTTTTGGTAAATAGATGTCCACTTTTTCGGTAAGCATCAATCAGGTTAATTACCTTAAATTCCTTTTGAAAAATTTGTGGGATATCTTCTTCAGAGTATACTTCTTTTGCAAAGTCAAAACCTTGAAAAAAGCTACTCCATTCTTCTTCTATACTCTGAGGGTCTTGCAGATATTTATCATACATCTCCTCAATCATTCCTGTGTGTAGGGCTCCTAAAAAGGAAAACTTATCCATTATTTATTGCTAAATTTAGTATGCAAAATTATCTAATTTTATTCATATAAAGTGCTAAATACTACTGATTTTCAGGGTTTGAGTAATAATTCTTCAATATCACCTTTTGAAGCTCCCTTTTCACAATCAATTCTGCTAGTAATTCTGAAAAAGTAAGTGTTGAAATTTGCATTTCTGCTTGCACTTTTTCTTCTGATAAATCAATACGGTACAGCAAATTTATGATGCGTTTTGGGTCTTGTTCATTTAGTGCATTTACTAGGTTAGTAGTAAAGGAAAATAAGTGCTTGTAATCCATTACAGGTTTAGCAATATCAAAATTTATACCTACAGTCAAAAAGTCTTTTTCTAATTGTAAAGTAGTTTCGATAAGAAAATGATTGCCTTTAATTTTAGCATTAACAGTTGCTAAATCCATTAAGAAACTCTATCCAATAATAGTGCGGAAAAATCTAATAATGGGGCTTTATTATCTGATTCTATTGCATCTAAGTGAAGCATAGCTTTTTTGTGATATTCTTTCATCAATTCTGTAGTTAAGTGATGAATATCCAAATTTGTAAAAATTGATTTTACTGCTTCAACTTTAGCTTCAGAAGCATCATTAGTTGAAAAATATTGAACTAAATCAGAATGTTGATTTTTATTAGCAAGTGCCAAAGCCTTTAAATACAAGTAGGTTTTTTTATTCGCCATAATATCACCTCCTACTTGCTTTCCAAATGTCTCAGGATTTCCAAAGGCATCTAACAAATCATCCTTTAGCTGAAAGGCAATTCCCATATTTCTTCCAAATTCGTATAAATGCTCTTGTTCTTGAGTAAATGCACCTGCAGTAATTCCTCCAATCTGTAAAGCAGCCCCTAACAATACAGCCGTTTTGCACTCAATCATTTTGAGGTAATCGTCAATACTCACATTCTCTTGAGTTTCAAAATCCATATCCCATTGCTGCCCTTCACAAACCTCAATAGCAGCTTTACTAAACACCTCAAGGGTTGGTTTTACAATAGATTTATCTACATCAGCCATTAACTGATAAGCTTGAACCAACATAGTATCACCAGACAAAATAGCAACATTAGCATTCCATTTTTCATGTACCGTTTGCTGCCCTCTTCTTAAAGGAGCTTTATCCATAATATCATCATGCAAAAGCGTGAAATTATGAAACACCTCAATAGCCAATGCAGGTGAAATTGCTTTCTCAATATTTTTATCAAATAACTGATGAGCCATTAACACCAAAATAGGGCGCATTCGTTTACCTCCTAAACCAAGAATATAGTCAATAGGTTCATATAATAATGATGGGTTTTTAGGGTATTCAATTTTTCCTAACTCATCACTAATTAATACACTTAACTCTTGGATTGATTTCATTATTTCTTCACCAAATTAACAAGGTAATCGCCATACCCACTTTTTCTTAATGGTTCTGCAACAGCTAAAAGCTCCTCATCATTAATATAGCCCATTCGATAAGCTGCCTCTTCAATACATCCAATTTTTCTCCCTTGCCTATCTTCAATTACCTGCACATATTGGTTCGCCTGCATTAAGGACTGAAAAGTACCTGTATCCAACCAAGTCGTACCTCTCCCCAAAACTCTAACATCCAATCTTCCTTGCCTTAAATACTCCTTATTTACATCTGTAATTTCATATTCCCCTCTTGCTGAAGGTTTAATGTTTTTAGCAATTTCTACTACTGAATTATCATAATAATAAAGTCCCGGAACAGCATAGTTTGATTTCGGGTTTTTTGGTTTTTCTTCTAAAGAAAGTGCTTTAAAATTTTCATCAAAATCTACTACACCATAACGCTCAGGATCATTAACATGATACCCAAAAACAATTCCTCCCTCTACACCTCTACAAGAAGTTAAAGTATTCACTTTCATTTGAAAAATATTATCACCTAAGACTAAACAAACTTTGTCGTCACCAATAAATTCTTCCCCTAATACAAATGCTTGTGCTAATCCGTTAGGCACTTCTTGTACTTTGTATTCAAATCTACACCCTAGTTGACTACCATCTCCTAACAATTTTTTGAATAGTGGTAAATCATGCGGAGTTGATATAATCAAAACTTCTTTAATTCCAGAATACAACAAAGTTGATAATGGATAGTAAATCATGGGTTTATCATAAATAGGCATCATTTGCTTACTCATGGCCAAGGTTAATGGGTGTAATCTAGTTCCTGAACCCCCAGCTAAAATTATTCCTTTCATACTTAATTTTCTTTTCGTTTTACTTTTAACTCATCTAATTCAACATCTTCTTCATCAAAAATTTCTAACAAAGGCTCTTGGAAAGCTTCATAATTGATCACCTTTTCTAATGACAGTAATAATGCAGGCAATAATAAAAGATTTGATAACATAGCTAACATCAATGTAATTGACACCAACAAACCTAGGGCTATTGTACCTCCAAAATCAGAAGCAACAAATATAAAAAATCCAAAGAATAATACAACAGAAGTATAGAACATACTTACTCCTGTTTCTTTTAAAGCAGATAAAACAGACTTTCTGATATTCCAATTATTCGCCAATAACTCTTGTCTATATTTTGCTAAAAAGTGAATAGTATCATCTACAGAAATACCAAAAGCAATTGAGAAAACTAAAATTGTAGAAGGTTTTAATGCGATCCCAAAATACCCCATTATTGCTCCTGTAAGTAATAAAGGAATCAGATTAGGAATAATAGAAACTACTACCATTCTAAAGGAATTAAACATCCAAGCCATAAAGATAGAGATTAGCACAATTACCAATAATAAACTCAACATTAAATTCTTTAATAAAAATTTTGTCCCATTCAAGAAAACAACACTAGATCCTGTAATAAATACTTCATATTTTTCTGCATCAAAAATCTTATTTATCTTTGGTAATAAAGCATTAAAAACACTATCCATCTTAAATGTAGAAATATCTGCAACCCTTAAGCTGATACGAGCTTCCTGTTTTAAAGAATCCATCATTAAAGCTTCAACATTCATAGTTGAAGTACTATTCTTTATATAAGACAATATCATTCTTTGTTCTTGACTATTAGGTAAAGAATAAAAGGATGAATCTCCATTATAAAATGCTTGCTTGCTATATTTTATAACATCAACATAGGATAATGGTTTAGAAAACTCTTTAAAGCTAGAAAGCTCCTGGCTTAACTGATCAATCTTTTTTAAATTATAGGATTTTAATAAACCATTTTTTTTCTTAGTATTTACTAATACCTCTAATGGCATAACCCCACCAAAATTTTGCTCAAAGAATTTTAAATCTTTATACAGTTCACCTTCTTTTGGTAAATCATCAGTTAGATTTCCTGTAGTTTTAACATTTACAATACCGATAACACCAAAAACAATAAGAATAGCTGTAATAAAATATATCTGCTTTCTTTTATACTGAACTAAAAATACAAGTTGAGCTACTAATTTATTAATCCAAACCTTATCCAAATGCTTTGTATGTCTCTTTTTAGGAGCAGAAGCAAAAGAAAAATAAATAGGTATAATAAATAATGACAATAGAAAAATAAAAATAATATTGATAGAAGCTACCAACCCAAATTCTTGCAGTGTTTTACTATTTGTAAGAATGAATGCAGCAAACCCTGAGGCAGTAGTAATATTCGTTAGCAAAGTAATATTCCCAATTTTCTGAATCATTTTTCTTAATGCATAATCTTTACTTTGAGTACGCTTAAATTCATTATGAAATTTATTAATAAGGAAAATACAATTAGGAATACCAATAACAATAAGTACTGGAGGCACTAAAGCCATAAGAATTGAAATTTCAAAGTCCAATAACACAATTGTACCAAATGAAAAAGCAACACCTAATATCACTACAATCATAGAGGAGATAACTGCCTTGAAGGATCGGAAAAACAAAAACAATATCAGGGAAGTAATTAATAAAGTAAAGATGATAAATAAAGATATTTCTTCCTTTACTTTAATAGAATCAATCGTTCTAATGTATGGAAGTCCAGAGTAATGAGCCTTTATCTTAAATTCATCAGCATAAGCATCTACTAAATCTTTAACAGTAAATATTAATTGATCTCTACTTGCTGATCTCACTACATCATCATCTAATGTAATCAGCATTGTAGTTATCTGATTGTTATCAGAATTTATCAGACCCTTATAAAAAGGTTGTTTAGTATACTTTAAAAACGCATCATCTAACTCTGCTTGGCTTTTAATATTTTCTGAAAACCACCTTTTAACAATGAATTGACTATTTGCAGTATCTTTTAATACAAAAGGAATATTAGCAAATGAAACAACCTGTTCAACTCCATATATACTTTCAATATTATTGGTTACTTCATCCCATTTTGAAATATGCTCGAAATTTGTAATTAAACTGTCTTCTATTGCAATTACTAATACATTTTGAACGCCATACTTCTCTAAAAAATTCTGATAATCCAAACTTACCTTATGGTCATCAGGCAATAACTTAGCCATAGAATAAGAAAGGCGTGCCTCCTTACCTTTTTGAACCATAAAGGTAGTTGCACCTGCAATTATCAGGATAATAATTATCCTATTTTTTAAGATTAATCTAGAAAGAAACCTCCACATATTAAAAATAAATTTGTGCTAAAATACTTCAAATTTAAAGGATATAGCTGCATTATAACAATAAAAAAAGGGGCTTATTGCCCCTTTTTATCTTTTTGTTTTTTACAAATTAAACTGTCATAATTTCTGCTTCTTTTGCTGTGTAAACAACATCAATTTTAGCAGAATATGTATTGGTTAATTCTTGAACTGAAGCTTCAGCATCTCTAACCATATCCTCAGAAAGACCATCCTTTCCTAATTTTTTCATCTCATCATTCGCTTTTTGCCTAATGTTACGAACACTTACTTTAGCATTTTCAATTTCAACCTTAGCTTGTTTTACTAAATCTCTTCTTCTATCTTCCGTTAATGGCGGAACATTGATAATTACCTTTTCACCATTATTAGAAGGATTGAAGCCTAAATTAGCATCTACAATTGCTTGCTCAATTTCAGCAATTAAACCCTTATCAAAAGGCTGAACTGCTATAGTTTGAGCATCAGGAGTAGAAACATTTGCTGCTTGAGCTAAAGGAGTTAGCACCCCATAATAATCAACCTTTACAGTTCTAAGCATTTGAGGGTTTGCTTTTCCTGCTCTAATTTTTCCTAATACATTTTCTAAATGTGAAATTGCTTCTTGCATTTGCTCTTTAGCAACATCTAAATGGAAGTTTACTTCTTCAGTCATAATAATTTATTTATTGTTTAACCTTTATTTAAAAATTAACGAGTGTCCCTACATTTTCACCCTTACAAATCTTAGCCAAATTTCCTTCAATATTCATGTTGAACACCTTAATTGGCAAGTTATTTTCTTGACAAAGCGTGAATGCTGTTAAATCCATAATGCTTAATTTCTTTTGGAATACTTCATCAAAAGTAATGGTATCATATTTAGTTGCATTTGCATCTTTTTCAGGATCGGCAGTATAAATACCATCTACTCTTGTTCCTTTTAAGATAACATCTGCCTCAATTTCAATAGCACGCAAAGTAGCGGCAGTATCAGTAGTAAAGTAAGGATTTCCTGTACCACCTCCAAAAATAACTACTCTTCCTTTTTGTAAATGACGCATTGCCTTTCTTCTAATATAAGGCTCAGCAACTTGCTCCATTCTTATTGCAGTAAGCAATCTTGTTTCAATATCTATTGATTCCAAAGCTGATTGCAATGCCATACCATTAATTATGGTTGCCAACATTCCCATATGATCGCCTTGCACTCTATCAAATCCTGCTCCTTCTGATTGAATTCCTCTGTAAATATTTCCACCTCCAATTACAATTGCAAGTTCAATACCCTGCGTTACAATAGCTTGAATTTCATTAGCATAAGCACTTAATACTTTGGAATCTATACCATATTCACCATCACCCATTAAGGCCTCACCACTAAGTTTTAAAAGAATTCTTTTGTATTGCATAATCGTTATAGAAATTTCCTCAAAGATAGGAAATTACACCTAAGCAAAGGAAACTGAAGAATGGATTTTTTACACATAAAAAAAGCCACCCTAAAAGGATGGCTTCTCAAATTTTATAATCTTAAGGATTAACCTAAAGCAACTCTTTTAAAACTGCTTACTGCAACATCACCATAAGTAGCAATATAAGCTGCAACATTTTTATCTTCATCTTTAATGAAGTTTTGGTCCAATAAACATTGTTCTTGATCCAAAGTTGTGTTATCCGAAACAAAACGATCCATTTTTCCTGGAACAATTCTATCCCAAATTTGCTCTGGTTTACCTTCAGCTTTTAATTCTGCTTCAATACCTGCTTTTGCTTCAGCCATTACAGCATCACTTAATTGTGACATTGAAATATACTGAGGAACATTTTTCAATGTTTTTCCTAATCTTCCTAATTCAACATTATCTTTCTCAATTGCTGCAATTCTTGCTTCAGTTTCGTTAGCAACAAATTCAGTATCAAAATCTTTATAAGATAATGTAGTTGCGCCCATAGAAGCAACTTGCATTGCTAAATCTTTAGACAAAACATCAGCATTATCAACTAAATTATTTAAACCAACTAAAACTGCAATTTTAGATCCATGAGTATAAGTACCAACAAAAGCAGCTTCAACTCTTTCAAATCCTGAAATTTCAATCTTTTCTCCAATTACACCAGTTTGTTCAGTTAACTTTTCAGCAACAGTCATTCCTCCAAAATCAGCAGCTAAAAAAGCATCTTTATCTGCATGATTTAAAGCAACATCAGCAAAATCACTTGCTAAAGATTTGAATGAATCGTTAATTGCAACAAAATCAGTTTCACAAGCTAAAACGATAGCAACTCCTGCTGTATTATCAGCATTCATTTTAGTAATTGCAATTCCTTCACTTGCCTCTCTATCAGCACGCTTTGCAGCTACTTTTTGTCCTTTTTTTCTTAATACATCAATTGCAGCATCAAAATCACCATTAGCTTCAACTAATGCGTTTTTACAGTCCATCATTCCTGCTCCTGATTGCTTTCTTAATTTGGCTACATCAGCCGCTTTAATTGCTCCCATTATTCTTTTCTAAAAAAATTAATATTATTTTTCTTCTTGCTTCTCAACTGCTTTATCAGCAATTTGCTTAGCTTTTTCCTTCTTTTCTACTGCTTTTTTATCTTGGTCAGCATTTCTTTCTTCTAATCCTTCAGCAATTGCTTTGCTTACAATTGATAAAATACACTCAATTGATTTTGAAGCATCATCATTTGCAGGAATAGGGAAACTAACTTGAGAAGGATTAGTATTCGTATCATTCATTGCGAATGAACGGATAGCTAACTTATTTGCTTCAGCTAAAGCAATGTGCTCTTTGTTTGTATCAACAATAAAAATAGCCTCTGGCATTCTTGTCATTTTTACAATAGAACCTAAGTTTAAGTCTAATTTTGCTCTTTGTCTGTCAATTTGTAATCTTTCTCTTTTTGATAATGAATCGAATGTTCCATTCTCTTTCATTTTATCAATAGTTTGCATTTTTTTAATTGACTTACGGATAGTAGCAAAGTTAGTTAATAAACCACCAGGCCATCTCTCAGTAATAAAAGGCATATTTAAAGCTGCAGCAGTTTCAGCAACAATACCTTTAGCTTGTTTTTTTGTAGCAACAAATAAAATCTTTTTTCCTGATTTTGCAATTTGTTTCATTGCAGCAGCAGCATCCTCCACCATAGCTACTGTTTTATTCAAATCAATGATATGAATCCCATTTTTCTCCATAAATACATAAGGAGCCATTGCTGGGTTGTACTTTTTTCTTAGGTGACCAAAATGTACACCTGCTTCTAATAATTCTTTGAAATTTGTTCTCATGTTTACTTTCTTGTTTTCGTTAAGCAACTGCTAGGTAGAAGTTATGCACTTGTCCCAGCAATTTAGATGCTAAACATTTATTAATAAATTGTGTTGTTCTATCTTTTAACCCACTGGAATTTCTTCCTTGCTTTTTTCTGTCCAGGTTTTTTACGCTCTACAACTCTTGAATCTCTTGTAAGCATTCCTTCTGGCTTTAATGTAACTCTGTTTTCAGGGTCTAATTCGCAAAGTGCTCTTGAAATTGCTAAACGGATAGCCTCAGCTTGTCCTGTAGTACCACCTCCATTAACATTTACTTTTACATCAAACTTTCCAGCAACATCAGTAATGTTGAATGGTTGTTCTAACTTAAACTGCATAGTATCAACAGGAAAGTATTCTTTAAAGTCTTTACCGTTTACAGTAATATTTCCTTTTCCTTCTGACATGTAGATTCTTGCAACAGATGCTTTTCTTCTACCAATTGTGTGAATTGTCTCCATGATTATTTTAAGTCGTTTAAGTTAAGAGTTGTTGGTTTTTGAGCTTCTTGATCGTGCTCAGCACCAGCATATATATAACAGTTTTTTAAGATTGCTGCTCCTAATTTAGTTTTAGGTAACATTCCTCTAATTGCATGTTTTACAACAGAAGTTTCGTTTTTCGCTAGCATTTCAGCAGGAGAAATTCTTTTTTGTCCACCAGGATATCCTGTGTGAGAAAAGATTCTTCTATCTTCCATTTTATTTCCTGTCATAACAATTTTACCTGCATTAATGATGATTACATAATCACCACAATCAGCATGAGGAGTAAAATTTGTTTTGTATTTTCCTCTTAAAACTTTGGCAACTTTTGATGCCATTCTTCCTAGAGTTTGTCCTTCAGCATCAACAACAAACCATACTTTGTTTGCTGTTTCTTTATTTGCTGATAATGTTTTGTAACTTAATGTATCCA
>OCVR010003916.1_pt1 | contig 10183 bp, 6 predicted proteins | sample 1539091 | NCBI WGS metagenome assembly OCVR01 (sample SAMEA3355530, study PRJEB22509) | marine metagenome | biome: marine; feature: coastal ocean; material: water | place: USA | collected 2010-08-07 | depth 16 m | reverse complement strand
AGGTAATGCTACAGTGTCCAGCGGCAGGTAGCGGTCGTACTTTTCCAGACAACGCTGCAGCGGTTCACGCTGCGCGCGCATCACCCGCTGGTGTGTTATTTTCCAATTCGGCGAATAATCGCTGGTGATGATCTGAATCGCCAAGCAGGTTGTTAAGTAGCATCAAACGCTTAACGTAAAATCCCACGGACAATTCGTTCGTCATGCCCATGCCACCGTGCAACTGAATAGCCTCACCGCCGATAAGCTTGCCGGCACGGCCTGACAGTGTTTTGAGCGCCAACAGGCTGCGCTGGGCATCGTCACTATGCTCCTGCGCGGTGCACACTGCTCTGAATAGCAGGGACTTGACGTTCTCGCAGGCACCAAACATATCGACGAGGCGATGCTGCAGCGCCTGGAAACTACCAATTGTGGTGCCAAACTGCTCTCTTGTCTTGCAGTAGTCGAGCGTCTGCGCATTCAACGCTTCCATCAATCCTAGCGCGTGTGCACAAATAGCGAGCCGAGCCTGGTCGACTACAACTGCCATGGCCGCGTATCCTTCATCGACTTCTCCGAGAAGCGCTTCTGCACTGACGTTAACAAGCTGGATATCCGCAGCCTCCTGCCCATCATTCATGGGATAACATGCGCGCGACAGGCCGCTGGCGCCTACGTCTACCAGAAACAGACTCACACCCTCTCGGTCTGACTGACTGCCACTGGTACGCGCGGTAACGATAATTTTCTCTGCTGCGCCGCCATTTAATACCACGTTTTTCTCACCGTTAATCACCCAGCTATCGCCCTCTCGAGTTGCTTTAGTAAGAATATCTGTCAACTCGTAGCGACTCTGCGCTTCCAGATAGGCAAAGGCGCCTTGCAGATCACCGCCTATGATCGCCGGAAGGTACTTCTCTTGCAGCGCAGTGTTCGCAGCTTCCTGAAGTAGGCCACCGAACAGAAGTACAGTGGCCAGATAAGGCTCAGCAACAAGCCCCCGACCGAACTCCTGCATGATGACCATTGTATCGACCGGACCACCGCCGAAACCGCCGTGCTCCTCGGCGAAGGGTATAGACAGCCAGCCAAGCTCGGCAAACTGCTGCCAGTTTTCCCGGCTAAACCCATTGTCCATAGCGATTGCGTCATTGCGCTGCTCGAAACTGCAGTTCTCTGCGACAAAACGGGCGATGCCGTCTCTGATAAGGCTCTGCTCTTCACTTAGGTTAAAATTCATTGTTCTACCCCTTCAGGCCAAGGACATATTTGGCGGTAATGTTTTTCTGAATTTCGTTCGAGCCACCGTAAATTGACGATGCACGTCCTCGGAAATACAGTTTGCGGACATCCTCGCCAACCTCCAGCTCCCTTTCATTGCGGCCAAGTGTGCCGCTCATGTAGGCCGCAACGTCCATGCGTAGCTCTTGAATGGTCTGCTGAATTTCTGTGCCTTGCAGCTTCAGCAGCGAGGACTCAGGACCTGGCTCATTGCCCTCGGCAATAGCAGCCAGTGCGCGCAGTTCAGTGTATTCAAGGGCCATAAGCTCAATCTCAACATCTGCCAAACGCTTCGCAAACACAGGGTCTTGAAGCAAGGAATGTCCTCCGTTCACTTGTTCACGCGCTTCGTCTTTCAGCAAGCTAAGAGCGCGTACGGAATTGGCTACTTCAGCAATCGAGAGCCGCTCGTGAACAAGCAGTGATTTAGCATATGTCCATCCCTTACCCTCTTCGCCGATACGGTTTTCCACTGGAACACGCACGTTGTCGAAAAACACTTCGTTCAGGTGATGAAATCCGTCGATGGTATCGATGGGGCGCACAGTGATGCCTGGCGTATTCATATCGATTAAGAGAAATGTGATTCCTTCCTGCTTGCGGCCTGAGTTATCTGTCCGTACCAGACAAAAAATCCAGGTGGCATACTGGGCATAGGTTGTCCATATCTTACTGCCGTTAATCACGTACTCGTCACCCTCGAGGTCTGCCCGAGTTTTGAGTGAGGCGAGATCTGACCCCGCTCCCGGTTCTGAATAACCCTGGCACCACCAATCCTCGCTTTTCAGTATGCGCGGCAAGTACTTCGCTTTTTGCTCATCACTTCCGTAAGCAAGAATGACCGAGGCGACCATGGTGACGCCAAAAGAGATTGTCTCGGGCGCTCCCGCTGCCGCACGCTCGGAGTTGTAGATAAAATTCTGCGTAACACTCCACTCTGCACCACCGTGTTCGGCAGGCCAATGCGGCGCCATCCAACCCTTTTTGTAGAGTCTCCGCTGCCACTCCTCCATACCTTCTTTCATCGTAGAGATCTTGGAAACGCGTGCCTGCAATGCAGGGTCCCAAGCTTCATCGAGAAACGATTTAACCTCCTGCTGAAAAGAAAGGTCCTCTTCACTCAATCGTATATCCATTTTCTATCTCCTATTCATTGATAATATTCTGTCCGATTAATTTAATCGACGGAAGACAACTGTCGCTGAATTTCTCTGGCAACAAGCCACAGTCTGTCCTGACCCCATATTGCAAGGCATTCTTTACCTGTCTTATCCGTTAGTCGAAAACTGGGCACACCCCACAGCCCCGCTTCGTACATCATGCCGCGATTCGCTTCCAGCAACCCTTCCCAGGACTCATCATCTGTATGATGCTGCGCTGCACTCCAGTTCAATCCGGCCATCTCCACGGCTTGTTGCAGCCCCTTGGGACGATTAAGGTTAACTCCGAGGGCAAAGGCACAGCGCAGAAAAGCGCTGAAGAACTCATTCCCGCTGCCCTGCTCGCAAGCCCATTGATAAAGCGCGTATCCTTTGCGCACAGGGTCTCCAATCGGATCATAAAAGTTGCCAAACGGCACACCGGCGGCGGCGGCCTCCCGGGCCGTATCGGAAAAGATATACATTCCTTTTTGGCGTGTTGCAGGTACACCGCGCATTACCATGGGCAATACGGGACGAACGACAAGGTTGACACCTGTCTCTTTCGCCAATTGCACTGTTCGGTCAAAGCTGATCGCCGTATACGGACTGCGCATCGATGGAAAAAACTCGAGTGTCAGGCTGCCGTTATCCTTTAATTGCCCTGCTTCAACAGGACGAGGCACCAGAGGTGGACTGCCCGCATCTCGGTCAACCCCCAGCTCACGGAAACGATGTTCGAGATGGTATAGCCGATCTACTCCCCAATACCACTCGCCGCCGTAATAAAACATTGCCGAGGAGTAGTGCTTGAGCGCACGCAAGCGCTCATTGCCGCTTGCAATGCCTTGTCGGACCGCGTGAATATCGGCCTGCCCGCATTGTTTGGCACACTGTAACAGTGCGCCTTTGTCCCCCGACCACAGCGCGCTGCCAACGGCCTCGGCATGCTCCACAAATTCTGCATTGCTTTGGCTTGCCAGTACGCCTTCCGCAAGTGAAACCAGCACAGGATCGGGTGCCTCCGGATGCGAAGGGAAACTCAACCCGTACGCTGACGCCACCTTCTCTGCATCATACCGCGACAACTGCAACAATAGATCGGGTTCGGGCGAGTTGTTACCGGAAGGCCCTGAGACAAGGTAGCAAACCAAGTCGACGTCGTAACGATCTGCTAATCTCTTCAGAATTTGCGCTGCAAGATGACTGTATCCATCCTCAACCTGATGGAAATATTCCACCCGGTGTCGGTCACCCGCCTTCGTTCTCGCCCGTTCAGCTGCTCTACGCGCCCGCTCCAGTCGCTCTGGGCGGCTAACATGGCTCATGACACGAGAGGTAAGCCAGCGCAAAACAACGCCCGGATCCATAGTGGCTGCGCCCCCCTGCTCCTCAAACTGTTTGTCCATGCAGCGTGTTCCTAAACATCCGGCCTCACTCTTAACGCTATAGCGTTTCGGCCGTGTTTTTCTATAAAAGTGCGTGTTGCGGTAGGGCACTGCGAATCACAATGGCTCTTCACGCGTCGAATAGCTTTTGTGCGCCCAGAATCTGCACGTCGAGTCAATCTCGGCTGATTGCGTGAAACGTCAGCGCCCCGACACGTTTAAATGTACGCCTCGAAATCGCTAGTGGTTCAGCTTGAGCCTGCGCCACACATCCCTTGTTCGTATAAAAACACGGCGCCAGTAACAGCGTCGATCCGAACTAAGCGGCGGTCATACCCCCGAGCCGCTGGTCGATAACTTCCTCCGCTTCGGCGACAATGTTGCTTACCAACTCTGCGCAGGTGGGGATATCGTTGATCAAACCTCCGCACATACCGACGGTTACCATTCCAGCGTCGATATCACCGGTGGTCCAGGCAATGTCCTGATTTTTCCCGGACACCAGAGCGTGCACCTGACCAAAATCGCCTCCCTGCTTTTCGATCTCCGCTACTTTTTGTGCAATCTCGTTGTCATACACCCGCGCCGTATTTCGGAATGAGCGAAAAATCAGCGAGGTCTGGGTTTCGTCCATCTCTACAATTTTTTGTTTGATATTGTGATGTATGGGCGCTTCCTGAGTCACCATAAAGCGAGTACCCATGTTGATGCCGTCTGCCCCTAGCGCCAGTGCCGCAGCGAGGCCGCGGCCGTCAGCCAAACCGCCAGATGCAACCACAGGAATCTTGAGTCTCTGTGCAGCAGCGGGAATTAGGACCAAACCGGTAACATCCTCCTCACCAGGATGGCCCGCACATTCAAAGCCATCAATACTCACCGCAGCAACACCAACACGTTCGGCCTTGAGCGCATGGCGCACTGCCACGCACTTGTGTATGACTTTGATGCCGTGCGCATTAAATACCTCCATAAAAGGTTCCGGACTACGACCTGCTGTTTCCACTATCTTGACGCCGCTGCGACAGATGACGTCGACGTAGTCATCGTAACTAATCTCAGTCGACACGACGCCAACCGTCAAGTTAACGGCAAAGGGCTTGCTGGTGAGCGACTTGCATTTTTCGATCTCGAGCTCCAGTTCCTCCGGCGTGGGGCAAGTCAACGCAGTCATAACACCCAGCGCACCGGCGTTGGACGCCGCGGCAGCAAGTTCGGCTGTACCCACTCTCATCATGCCCCCACAAATAATCGGGGTCTCAATACCAAACATTTCGGTTAATCGAGTTTTCATAGAATCTATTATCCTTTTTGGTCGGTTAATCTTGGCTCGCTCGCACTCCCGGCACCTGCGCAGTGGCTGGCGCCGGCGGGGATCCCCGCGCAACAATCACCGTTGATCCGGTTGAAGCAAGCCCACGTTGCGGCGCATCTCGTCCGCGGACTAAAAGCGGCTCGCGCTACACTATATTGCCATAGAGTGTGACATTATTATGGGATACTTTCAAATATCCCGCTCTTACGCTCTCCCCAGAGACATGAGTTATCTGTCTCTACAGAGCACTATGCCCTATACTAACCGCGCACTGCTCTTCAGGCTATCCGGAGATAGACGCTAGCGGAACGCTCATCAGATGAAGTGTGAACATCCCGACACTTGTGCGGTCCAATATTTCACAGCCACCGTAATTACGACTGCAAGACATTACCTAAGGAATATTTTGAAAACAGTAACGCACAAAATGCTCATCGGAACGTTTGCCCTCTTCACAGGCTTGCTGGGTCTATTGAGTACGCCTGCCTGGAGCTTGATTGAGCACACCAAGACGCAACGTGAGTCTGTTGTGGAAATGCTGGAACAGCTTGAGGAGCGGCATTATTCCAAGCTCAGCTACGATGACGCACTCTCCTCGCAGCACCTCGATAGCTATATCGATAGCCTGGATCCCGGCAAGATGTTTTTTTTCGCCGATGATATAAGCGAGTTTAATCAGTACAGATCGGTAATGGATGACCACCTGAAGCAAGGCAAGCTGGATGCGGGTTTTGCCATTTTCAATCGCTATCACGAGCGACTGCGGGGTCGCCTCGAATCGCTTATAGACACACTGCCACAAACTGCAGCGGCGCTGGACTTCAGTGTCGACGAGAATTATTCGTTGGATTTAGAAACACGACAATGGGCTAAGACGCAGGCACAGCTCGATGATCGCTGGCGCAAGCAACTGAAAAATCAGGTGTTGGGTCTGAAAATGGCAGAGAAGCCCGCGGAGGAGATTGTTCCGACACTCGAGAAGCGGTACGCAGCGCAGTTGAGAAACGTCAAACAATATAACAGCCAGGATGTGTTCCAGATATACGCGAACGCACTGACCGAGCTATATGACCCTCACACCAACTACCTTTCACCGCGCACGACAGAAAACTTTAACATCAATATGAGCCTATCTCTCGAGGGCATTGGCGCAGTGCTGCAGAAAGACGATGAGTACACGAAAATATCGAGTCTGGTCGCTAAAGGTCCGGCCGATAAGCAAGGAGCTTTGCAACCATCGGACCGAGTTGTCGCGGTTGGACAAGACCTAGAAGGCGCTATGCAGGACATCATTGGCTGGCGTCTCGATGAGGTGGTGGAGTTGATCCGCGGCCCCAAGGGAACCACTGTTCGGCTTGAGGTGATCCCTGCGAAGTCCAAATCAACAGACGAACGCAAGACAATAACGATTGTTCGTAACACCGTAAAACTGGAGGAACAGGCGGCCCAGAAGAAAGTGCTGGAGATACCGCAGGGAGATAAGGTTACTCGGATCGGCGTTATCGATGTGCCTGCATTTTATATCGATTTCGACGCAATGCGACGGGGCGAAAAGAATTACAAAAGCACGACGAGGGACGTCAAGCGCCTGCTGGGTGAGCTGGAAGAAGCCGGAGTGGAAGGCATTATAGTCGATTTGCGCAATAACGGCGGCGGCTCGCTACAGGAAGCGAATGAGTTAACTGGCTTATTTATCGAGTATGGTCCAACCGTGCAGATACGACACTCCTCCCGCCGCGTTTGGCGAGACGGAAAACGCCTCAAGTCATCCTACTACGACGGCCCGCTTGTGGTTCTGGTTAATCGGCTCAGCGCGTCTGCTTCGGAAATTTTTGCCGGTGCTATGCAGGACTACGAACGCGCTATAGTGGTGGGCGACAGGTCCTTCGGCAAGGGCACAGTGCAGACACTCGTTCCACTGACAGAGGGGCAGCTCAAGATCACTGAAAGCAAATTCTATCGCATATCCGGTGAAAGCACGCAGCATCGAGGCGTGGTGCCCGATGTGTCGTTCCCGTCGGTCTTTGATACGACTGAGATAGGGGAAAGCTCGCTTGACCACGCCTTGAGCTGGGACAAGATTAGCCCCATCAGGCATATGAAATACGACAATTTTGCGCCTATTTTGCCCGACCTCAAAGACTTGTTCCATCAGCGAAGCGGCAAGAATCCTGAGTTCATTTTCCTGGAAGATCAGGTGGATTTGGCGCAGGAGACGCGAGAGCTAAAATTCCTGCCTCTCAACGAGGAAGCGCGCATCGCCTTGCGCAATGGTCAGGAAGAAAAAGCACTGGCCATTGAAAACAAGCGACGCAAAGCGCAGGGTGAGGAGTTGCTGACATCTTTGGAGAAGAATCCCGAAGAGGAGGACGCGGTCGCAGCCCACGACAGCGAGATTGAGGTCGAGGAAGACGACGAAAATGACGTGCTGCTGATTGAGGCAGGACACGTGCTAATTGATATGCTTCTGCTATCGAATGAGCGTTTCGCACTCCAGCGATAAACACCGCGCCATCATCGCTCACTCCCTGCGGTCTGACCAAACCAGGACAACGTAGCATGGAGCTTTACGACAGGGCCGACAATGATCAACGTGGGTGCAGCCGGGCGCTCGCGTTCCACGATCCCAACAATGCTCTCAAGTGTGCCTGTTAGAACACGCTGCGTCATTCGCGTGCCCTGCTCGATCAAAGCAACCGGGGTATCTGCTGCCCGTCCGTGCGCTTGTAGCTGTTCACAAATCACACGCAACCCCATCAAACCCATGTAAAAAACCAGCGTTTCAGAATCCGATTGCAGATTGGCCCAGTCATGCTCAACTTTGTCACCCTTGAGATAACCGGCAACAAATCGAACTGACTGTGCATAGTCGCGATGCGTCAGCGGTATACCCGCGTAGCAAGCGGCGCCATTGGCGGCAGTCACTCCCGGTACGACCTGAAAGGGTATGCCCTGTCGCGCCAGTAATTCAATTTCTTCACCGCCGCGACCAAAGATAAACGGATCTCCTCCTTTTAAGCGCACGACACGCTTCCCCTCCATGGCGAGATCTACAAGTAATTGGTTGATGTCCTGCTGCGCGACGCTGTGGTCAGCCCTGCGCTTGCCCACGTAGATTCTCTCGGCATCTCTGCGGGCCATGTCAACTACCTCCTGCGAAACCAGTCTGTCATAAAGAACGACGTCCGCACATTGCAGTAAACGAGCTGCTTTAAAGGTCAAAAGATCCGGGTCCCCGGGCCCCGCACCCACCAGGTAGACCTCACCTGAACATCTCTCCACTCCGTCCAGGTGATCCAGTAGTTGGGTTTCTGCGTCCTGCAGGCGTCCGGCAAATACCTGTTCGGCTACCGTGCCTTCAAGCATCTTCTCCCAAAACAGGCGGCGGGCGCTATCTGCCGGCAGCTTCGCCTTTACATTTTCGCGAAAGCGCCCGGCAAAGCGGGCAAGTTCACCGTAGGCAGCGGGCAGTAAAGCCTCGATTTTGCGTCTCAATATTCGTGCCAGAACGGGACTGCGTCCACTGCTGGTAATCGCGACGACAAGTGGGTCACGATCGACTATCGAGGGAAAGATAAAGGTACACAGCTGAGGCGCGTCGACCACGTTAACCTGAATGGCCTGTGCGCATGCATGAAGGTACACTCGCTCATTGACGCGCTTGTCCGGCGTCGCAGCCACCACGAGCTGCTTTCCATTCAGATGCGACTCCCGATACTCCGTCTCGTGCCACGTCCCGCCGTTTTGGTCGAGCAGGGATTCAAGCTCCTGGGTGATATCGGGGGCAACCACTGTGAGGCTGGCACCCGCCCGCAGCAGCAGCCTTGCCTTGCGCGTTGCGATCACTCCCCCACCCACGAGCAGCACCGGTGCGTCAGTGAGTTTCAGACAGACAGGGAGGTACTCCAAGGCTTCAGTTCCTGATCTCGCTGAGGCCACCCATGTAGGGTTGCAACACCTCAGGAATAGTAATGCTACCGTCCTGTCGCTGGCCGTTTTCCAGTAACGCAACGAGTGTTCGCCCTACGGCTAGCCCTGAACCGTTCAAGGTATGCAGCAGCTCCGGTTTACCGGTTGCCGGATTGCGCCACCGTGCCCGCATACGTCGTGCCTGGTAGTCGCCGTACAGGCTACATGAAGATATTTCACGGTAGGCGTTCTGCGCAGGCAGCCAAACCTCCAGGTCGTACGTTTTCTTTGCAGAGAAGCCAAGGTCGCCTGCACACAGGATCACCTTGCGGTAGGGTAACTCGAGCATCTGCAGGATAATCTCGGCATGCCCTGTGAGCTCCTCCAGCGCACGCTCTGACTGATTCGGGCGCACCATTTGCACCAATTCGACCTTTTCAAATTGATGTTGCCTGATCATACCCCGAGTATCCTTACCATAACTGCCCGCCTCACTGCGAAAACAGGGCGTATGGCAGGTATAGCGGACGCCGAACTCGCCCAATTCTTTATCCTCGAAAATACGGTCGCGGGCGATATTAGTTACCGGCACCTCTGCCGTTGGTATCAGATAAAGCTCTTGATCAGTACGAAGCTTGAATAAATCTTCCTCAAACTTGGGCAACTGACCCGTACCCTGCAGCGATTCTCGATTCACTATGTAAGGTACATAGACCTCTTCATAGCCATGCTGCCTGGTTTGCACATCTAACATAAACTGTATTAGCGCTCTGTGAAGCCGAGCCAACGGTCCATACAAGACGGTAAACCTCGAACCCGTGATCTTGCCAGCGGTTTCGCTATCTAACAGGCTCAGAGATTCTCCCAGTGCCACATGGTCCTTTGGTTCAAATTCAAACACTGGCGGTACGGACCAACGCAGCACCTCGTGGTTATCTTCTTCGCTGCTTCCGAGTGGAACCTCTTTCGCAGGCAGGTTGGGCGTGGCGAGCAGGAGTTCATCCAGCTCAGCCTGCACCACTTTGGCTCGAGCGGTCTGCTCATCCAGTTGAGAGGCTATTTTTTCCAGAGTCTCGTTAACCTGGGCCTTGGCATCATCAACATTCATGCCCTGTCCCACCAGAGTACCGATTTGCTTTGATGACCGTTTTCGTTCTGCGGCCAGGCTCTGG
>OCVR010003914.1_pt1 | contig 10184 bp, 10 predicted proteins | sample 1539091 | NCBI WGS metagenome assembly OCVR01 (sample SAMEA3355530, study PRJEB22509) | marine metagenome | biome: marine; feature: coastal ocean; material: water | place: USA | collected 2010-08-07 | depth 16 m | reverse complement strand
CAATCTATTAATCCGTTTTTTAATATTAATACACCTGACGATCTAGATCAGGCTGAGAAGTTATTGGACATTTAGGTTTCTTTTCATAACGAACAGATAATCTAGGCTTGGCTGTTAGTAGGATGTTTTTTTGAGCCTAAATGCCTTCGCAGTGCTTAGTTGTGACAAAGTAGTCCCCCGTTTAGCGTTACAGACAGAGAGATTTTGACCTTATGGCAAATAAACATTCACATTACGCACTTTTGGAGCATTACTTGTCTGATGTGTCTGGTTGTGAGTGGGCCTTGGCTACCGTGGTGAATAAAGAGGGTTCCAGTTATCGTTCGCCGGGATCTATCATGATGGTGAACTCTTTGGGCCAGTCCTTTGGTCTTGTTAGCGGTGGGTGCCTGGAAGCGGACATTGTTAGGCGAGCAAAACAGGTTTTCTATAGCGCCAACGCTACTTATGCCGAATACGATTTACGTGAAGAGGATTCTTTTGCTGCAGAGCTTGGAATCGGCTGTAAAGGCAAAATTGGGGTGCTGATCCAGAGGTTAACGGAAAAACACCGAGTGGTACTGGATGTTTTATACGCTACGCTAAAAGCGGGTGGGTCCTGTTACCTACTCCAAGAATTTGAAGCTCCCATGACATCCTCCGGTCTAAACGAGATCATCTTGTTAGATAGCCATGGTGAACAATTGGCGTCAACGGTTGATCAAGGCAAAGATCAAGACCAAGCTGAGATAATTAAGGGCGCTGAATACATAGACCAACATCAGACGTTTTATGCAGGGGACTCTAGATACTCCCTCTCAAGAATCGATGCTGCTTTCAACTTTTGGATTTTTGGAGGTGGCGCTGATGCAGAGCCTCTAGCGTCCATGGCTTCACAGTTAGGGTGGCGAGTGACAGTAGTTGATCATAGAACGGCTTACGCAAGAGCGAGTGCTTTTAAATCGGCGGAAACTATTGTCAAGACTAGGCCTGAGGAGTTGGATTGTGCCGAAGGGCGACCGCCTATAGATGGCGCAATGTTAATGACCCACAATTTAAAACTAGATGCGCAGTGGTTAGCTTTTTTACATAAGCATTCGAACCCAATTTATGTGGGCCTTTTAGGTCCTGTTGAGAGGCGAGAAAGAGTGCTGGAGTTGTGCGATGTATCAGACTTGGATTGGCTCGACAATCACGTAAATGGCCCTGTAGGTCTTGATCTGGGCGGCGAATTGCCCGAGTCCATAGCATTGTCAATTCTGGCTCAGTGCCACGCGGTTTTATTTGGCGGCAGTGGTGAAATATTAAATAAAAGAAGCTATATACGAGTAAAAAAATAGCCGATTGGTAATTGAGTGAGTAGTTTATATGCCCTTGAATGACGATGATTTTATGCGCTACAGCCGTCATCTTTTGATGGATGACATCGGCGAGGTGGGTCAGCAGCGGTTATTAGAGGGTAGAGTTCTGATTGTAGGTCTTGGCGGTCTTGGCTGTCCTGTGGCGCTCTATTTGGCCGCGGCTGGTGTTGGCCAGATAGGGCTTTGTGATCCGGACCGAGTTGATAAAACCAATTTACAGCGTCAGGTCTTGTATCGAACGGATGATTGTGGAAGTCTTAAGGTGGACTGCGCTAAGCAGACGCTAGAGGCGTTGAATCCGGGGATTGTTGTTAGCGCTTTCCCTTGTAAAATTGGCAAAGAAATATTGACTGATGGATATGATTTGGTGGTCGACTGTACTGACAACCTAGAGGCTCGCCAGTTAATGAATCAAGCTTGTTACGCCCAGGAGATTCCCTTCGTCAGTGCCGCGGCAGTCGTGTGGGAGGGCCAGCTAGTGGCTTTTGACTTTAGTCGCTTTAGAAGTATTTGTTTTGACTGTATTATTGATCGTAACTCAGCGGAACCAATGATGAACTGTGCTAATTCAGGCGTTGTGGGGCCCGTGCTAGGAATTATGGGGAGTATGCAGGCGACTACGGTGATTAGGTTGCTGCTAGGCTATTTTGAGCAGCACGGAGAAATGACACGCTATGATGGCAAGCGCGGTCAATGGCTGTCAATGCACTGCAACCGTAACGTAGACTGCCCAACCTGCGGTTCTGCATCTGACTAGGAGGTTTATTATGAGCAAAGCAACTGCGTCTACACGACAATTTCTGAAAATAGCGGTACTGACTATTTCTGACTCGCGCTGTTTTCAAACCGATAGTTCTGGCTCTTGGTTGCAAGAGGCTATCGAGAATGACGGGCATGAACTTGTTGACCGGAAAATAGTTGTCGATGATATTTATCAGATGAGGGCTATTGTCTCCAGTTGGATCGCGGAGGACGATATAGAGGTGGTGATTACCACCGGCGGGACTGGTTTTACTGGCCGTGATAGTACACCCGAAGCATTGGCGCCCATTTTTGACAAACATATCGAAGGTTTTGGCGAGCTTTTTCGTCAATTATCTTATGATGAGATAGGAACCTCCACCGTTCAGTCTAGGTGTCTTGCAGGGCTTGCGAACAGGACGGCTATATTCTGCTTGCCTGGCTCTACTGGTGCCTGCAAGACTGGCTGGAATGGCATTATCAAATCACAGCTAGATAGTACATTTGAGCCCTGTAATTTCGTTCAGCATGTTGGATCAGAGGTCAAGTAATGCAATCAGTCCAACAGGCCATTGCCAGCCTGATTGAGCGAGCCTCTGTATTGCCAATGATTGGTTCGATCGCGGTTATTCATAGTTTGGGTCGAATATTAGCGGAGGACGTGGTTGCTTGTGTTGATGTGCCTCCTGCAGATAATAGCGCAATGGATGGCTATGCCTTTTGCTGCGACGATGCGATTAACCAGAGCTACAGTCTACCAATCAGCCAGCGCATTCCGGCAGGGACTGCGCCACTCCCTTTACTAGCCAATACTGCCGCTCGCATCTTTACCGGCGGTGAGATACCAGCAGGTGCTGACACCGTAGCCATGCAGGAAAATTGCACTGAGCAAGACAATGTAGTGCAGTTGAACCCTAGTATTCTAGCTAACACCAACATAAGGCCTCGCGGGCAGGACATTGCCGCTAAATCAATGATATTAACTGCAGGCAGCCGATTAGGCGCCGCAGAGATGGGCTTACTTTCATCTCAAGGTATTAGCCAAGTTGAGGTATATACTCCGCTTAAAGTGGCTATTTTTTCAACAGGGGATGAGCTTGTTGACCCTGGCGTGGAATTGAAACCTGGCCAAATTTATAATTCAAATCATGCGACTCTGACTGGCCTTATTCAGTCACTAGGTATGGATTGCGTTGATATGGGTACCGTGGCCGACGAACTTGAAGCGACTAAGCGCGTGTTGCACGATGCTTCACTTAAGTCGGATATTGTGATTAGCGCTGGGGGTGTTTCAGTCGGTGAAGAAGATTACGTTAAAGCGGCTGTCGCAGACCTTGGCTCAATAGAATTTTGGCGGGTAGCGATTAAGCCCGGTAAACCCTTAGCTTTCGGTAGTGTTGGTAACACGCCTTTTATCGGCTTACCTGGCAATCCGGCCTCTGTATTTGTAACATTCATGGTACTTGCCAGACCTTTTCTGTTGGCTAGCCAGGGCCTGTGTGTCGAGCATAAACCTATACTAAAAGCAGTGTCCCTGTTCAGTCGAGAGGCTGAGTCACGCGAGGTTTATCTGCGGGGTCGCCTAAGCTGCACTGAAAAGGGCGAGGGCGTTGAAATATACCCTAATCAAAGTAGCGGGGTACTCTCTTCGGTGAGTTGGGGTGATGTCTTGGTTAGACAAAATAGTGGCGAACATATTCAAGTTGACGACCTTGTTGATGTGTTAGTCTATTGAGCATACTAAATTCGAGAAATAAGAGTAATACGTGACTAAATCAGCTGAGCTACCTCCGTTAAGCAACACACTGGTTGATCCATTTGGTCGTAAGGTTGATTATTTGCGGCTGTCAGTTACAGATCGGTGTAATCTGCGCTGTACCTACTGTATGGCAGAAGATATGACCTTTCTGCCTCGTCAGCAGATTCTGTCCTTAGAAGAGCTTCGCGATGTTGCCTCGGCTTTTGTTGAGCTAGGCGTTCGAAAGATCCGACTAACTGGTGGTGAGCCTTTGATTCGTCGGGATATTATTAAGTTGGTGAGTGCAATATCGGCTCTTCCTTTCCTAGATGAAGTGACGATGACCACCAATGGCATGTTGCTGCCTAAAATGGCGCAACCCCTTAAAGATGCAGGTATGAACCGACTCAATATTAGTGTCGACAGCCTTCGGCCCGATCGTTTTAAGGCATTAACTCGGCTTGGCGACCTAGATGTATGGCATAAGGGTATTCGGGCCGCTAAAACAGCTAATTTCACAAAACTCAAATTAAATGCGGTCATATTATCCGGCTTTAATGATGATGAGGTTCTTGATTTAGCCCGGTATGCTATAGATAACCAGATGGATATTTCGTTTATCGAGGAGATGCCTCTAGGAAGAAAATCATCTCATAAACGCGTTAATACTCAGATTACTAGCCAGGCTTTGCGCGACCAGCTTGAGACCGAGTTTGAGTTGACCGATAGCGTAGAGACTACCGGTGGGCCGTCGCGATATGTCAGAGTGGCAGGCAGTGACAGTAAGATTGGCTTCATTTCCCCTATGTCAAATAATTTTTGTGATTCTTGTAATCGCGTAAGAATGACTGCAGAAGGGCGATTATTGCTGTGCTTGGGTAATGAGCAGAGCATGGACTTACGTGCTGTGATGCGGTCTCACCCAGGGGATTCGGCACTATTACGAAGTAAGATCGTGCAAGCTCTGCAAGATAAGCCGGAGCGTCATGAATTTGATCCTAACCGGACTGATATTGTTCGGTTTATGAATATGACGGGTGGTTAAGATTTGGCGCCTATATTCGTCAGGGCTTGATTGATGGCACAGTTCATAATATCGATCCGGAGATAACTCAGAATATGTTGTCAGGAGCGATCGAGGGTAACCCTGAATTGTCTGAATGGCTCCCAGACCTAAAGACTGGAGACCTTTATTTAGGTTATTTTTATATATTTATCAGTGAATTACCTTATAAATAAAGATATTACATTAGTTAATTTAACATCTTTTTCCGCGGGATTATAGCTTATGAGTAACTTTCTTTTTAGTGCGGTATCTGATGTTGTTGTCGGTACGGGTGCCTCCGATCAACTAGGGAAAATGGCTATTGAGCTGGGTATTAAGCGTGCCTTAGTGGTGACTGATTCTGGGATTATTGAATTTGGCTTGCTGGATTCAGCTACTAAGAGCCTCGATATGAATAATATCGAATACAGTATTTATTCTGATGTAGTAGCGGATCCGCCAGAGCATGTTGTGTTAGACGCTGTTGTGGCAGCGAAGGCTTTTGGTTGTGATGGCGTTATCGGTTTTGGTGGTGGTAGCCCTATGGATGTGGCTAAGCTATTAGCGGTTCTGATTGCCGGGGAGCAAACTTTATCTGACATCTATGGCGTCGATCAAATAACGGCCGGTCGATTACCTCTCATTCAGGTGCCTACCACAGCTGGCACAGGGTCTGAAGCGACTATGGTGTCTATTATAACGACGGGTGAGACCACAAAGGCGGGTGTGGTGAGCCGCACCTTGTTAGCCGATAAGATCATTCTGGACGCGGCTTTGACGGTTGGCTTGCCTGCGCATGTTACGGCGGCAACAGGAATTGACGCGATGGTGCACGCAATTGAAGCGTATACGTCAAAGCGGCTCAAAAACTCACTGTCTGATATGCTCGCCCGAGAAGCTCTGCGGTTATTATCCGGCAGCATTGTTACTGCGGTAAAGCAGGGGGGTAATCTAGAGGCCAGAGCGGATATGTTATTAGGCGCTATGTTAGCAGGACAGGCCTTCTCTAATGCGCCTGTGGCAGCGGTGCATGCCTTAGCCTACCCGCTGGGTGGTAATTATCATATCCCTCACGGCTTATCTAATTCATTGGTGCTACCTCATGTGCTTCGCTTCAATGGGCCGATAGCGGCGGATCTTTATGCCGAGATCGCCCCTTTGATCATGCCTAATCAGATTCTACCTGACGATACTGTCGCTACGACGGAGATGCTCGCTGACCACTTTTTGTCCCTGGCGGCTGATCTAGGGTTACAAACGACATTGCGAGAGATGAATATTCCTGAAGATGATCTACCCAAGCTGGCAGAGGATTCAATGCTTCAGCAACGCTTACTTATTAATAATCCACGCGAACTTAGCCTCAAAGATGCTTTGAACATTTATCAGCAAGCCTATTAGGGCGTATGGAGAGCACAATATGAATGATGATCAACGATCAAATTATAAATACTTTTCACAGATTACTACCCGCTGGATGGATAACGACATCTATGGCCATGTTAATAACGTTATTTATTACAGCTATTTTGATTCAGTGACTAATAAGTACCTTATCGAGGAGGGAGGGCTAGATATCAAGAATGCCGATATTATTGGGTTTGTGGTCGCCTCAAATTGTCAATACAAGTCTTCAGTTTCCTATCCTGAGCCGCTTTCTGCCGGCTTGCGGGTGAATAAATTAGGTAATAGCTCTGTGGAGTATGGCATAGGCATTTTTAGGGAAGGTGCCGAACAGGCTTCGGCAATAGGCACCTTTACCCATGTTTTTGTTGATCGCACTACTGATGAGTCAGCTCCTATCCCTTCGACGCTTAGGGTCGCGTTAGAAGCGCTTGTGATAAAGGAATAACAAACTTATAAAGGAGTTACCAGTTGGAATTTAATAATAAAGTAGTGGTTGTGACCGGGGGAGCCAATGGCATCGGCAAGGCGCTGTGTGAACAATTTGCAGACTTAGGCGCAAAAGTCGCTGTTGTTGACCTTGAGATTGATGCGGCGCGGCAAGTGGCTGATTCATGTGGTGGTCTAGGCTTAGGCGTAGATGTGGGTATAGAAGCTGACATTCAGGCAGCTGTACTGGCGGTTGAGGCCAAACTAGGGCCAGTCGACATATTTGTATCTAATGCCGGCGTGTCTTTTAGTGATGCTCCCGGGTGGATGGCCGCTTCAGCGTCTAATGAGGTCTGGCAAACCAGCTGGAATGTCAATGTAATGGCTCATGTGTATGCGGCTCGTGCCGTTATTCCTGACATGATACAACGTGGTGGTGGTTATCTTGTTAATGTCGCATCCGGAGCCTCTTTGCTCTGTCAGGTTGGAGATGCTGCTTATTCTACAACGAAGACAGCTGCGCTTGGCTTTGCAGAATCCCTTGCCATTACCCATGGCGATGACAATATAAAAGTGTCAGTCGTTTGTCCGCTTTATGTAGCGACGCGCATGACTGAGGGTGGGCGAGGTGTTAGCGGTAATGATCAAGTGATGACCGCGGAAGATACTGCCAAGTCAGTATTGGAGGGCATGGAGGCGGAGACCTTCTTGATTATGCCTCATAGTGATCTAGCGACCTATGCCCAAGGCAAAGGTGCTGATTATGATCGCTGGATAAAGGGTATGAGGAGAATGCGCAAAGGCATTGTCGAGCAGAACCCTAGTTACGATTACCAACGGTAAATGGCAATGCTAAAGCAGAAAAGTATAGGTCTCTCAATCACCATATTGATCTCTGGAATATTGTTGCTAACTGGTGCGGCGAAGTTCGCCTTTGCCGGGAATTACGATGATTATGATGACGATGTAGCCAAGCTATTGCAGGAATACCAAATTCTTCCCGATGACCAGGGGTCCTATGCGCCGTCAGTTCTGTTGTTTAATGAAGGAAAAGACAGCAATACTTTGGTTGATTTCGAAACAGGGCTAATTGTGCTCACTGCGACAACGGAAACCGTACTAAAGCAGTCAATCATTGACGTCCTACTTACTCAAATTGATCCCTCGGTTATTGATGCTAAAACGGCTCAAAATTTTGGCTTAACCAACGACAAAACTAATAGGCCCTTTTTCTGGGAGCAGATACTTGATCATACCGGTCAGGCAATAGGCTCTGAATGGCGGGCGGGTAAATTTGCAGATTACCTTCTGAAGGGGAAAACGCGCCAGAGTGGTCGTTTCAAGGTGTCTCTAGCCATGGTTGAGACCCATAAAGATATAGCGGGAGGCAAGTACGTTAAATTAGCTAAAGCGGCTAGTCGGCAGCATAAAGTCCCTGTATCGCTGGTGATGGCGATTATGGAGACGGAAAGTTCTTTTAACCCATTGGCACGTTCGCGATCCAATGCCTTAGGGTTGATGCAAATCAAAGCAGACACGGCGGGGCGCGATTACTTCTCCCTTATTAAGGGTTATAAACATACTCCGACGTCATCCTTTTTATATAGTCCTAAGAACAATATCGAGGTCGCGGCAGGCTATCTCAGTATATTAGGGAGCCGTTACCTGGTGGGTATAAAACACCCGAAAAAGAGAGAGTATGCAATTATTTCTAGTTACAACGGCGGTGCTGGTAATCTCTGGTTAAGCTTGGATAGAAAGGGAAATAAAAGGAAGTCTCTAGCTCGAATCAATAAAATGTCAGTTTCTGATTTTTATTGGTTCCTAACCAACCATCATATTCGTAGAGAGACACGTAATTACGTCAAGAAGGTCAGTGGGAAACAAGTGAAATACGCTAATTTATGAGTGTATCCATGATCCTCTGAGTTATCTTTACATTCTGCCCAACAACAAGAATTTGACGATATGACAAAACAGACTACACCTGATGATTCACTCGAAGGTCGCCTTCAGCGCAAGGCATCCTTGGATGGCGTCTACATAACAAAATTTCGGCAAGTCTTGTTTCGCCATGGACTAACCATGGGTTTAGTGGCCCTAGTGTGCTTGTTGGCGCCTACCGCGGATGAAACTATTCAGTGGAGTACTGCTTCGTTTCTAGGTGATTATCCGCGTTATTTTCTAGTGGGCTCAATGCTAGTGATATTTTTCCTTGGTTATCTGCGCTTCAGCGGCTATTCCACTAACGGGCGCGAGCTATTTTGGCTGGCGTATTTGCTGTTTATATCGATTGTTGAGGAGTTTGCCTTTCGATTACTGTTGCCTAACTTTTTAATGATCACGGTGGGGGTGATTCCCGCAACACTCTTAAGTAATTTGGCCTTTGCCGGCGTGCACTTCTTCACTTTGCGCTGGAGGCTTATTAATTGTGTAGGAGCATTCTTAGGTGGGTTAGGCCTGAGTCGCTTGCTAGGCAATACTGAAGACATTATTTTAGTCGTAGGGGTGCATTGGTTGGTGACATTTCTGAATACGCCGACTGCGCCGACAAAGCAAACCGTCCAATAAAAAATAAAGCGCAGTTATTTAATGTTTTAATTGTCGCGAAGACGCATTAACCCTTCTTGGATAGTGCTCGCCACGAGGCGTCCATCTCGACTGTAAAAAGTGCCACGACTTAGCCATCGACTGCGGCTAGAACGCAGGCTATCCATATGATACAAAAGCCATTCATCAGCTCTAAAGCTATCATGAAACCAAATCGCATGGTCTAGAGATGCGGGTTGGAGCTTGGGGTTCATGATGCTCACCTCATGGGGCATTAATGCCGTGCTCATTAGGCTGAAGTCAGATGCATAGGCGAGAATCGCATTATGCAGGCCGGTATCTTGTTCTGCAGGCAACTCTCCAGCTGTTTTAATCCAGACAAATTGTTCTGCTTCTCGAGCAACCGGGTTAATGTAATCAATAGGTTCAACTGATCTCATTTGAATCGGTAGCAGTCTAGGACGATGTTTTTTCGGTTTTGTCTTTGCTGTGGGGTTTAATTGCTCGCGTATTTTGTCCCAGTGTTGGCTGTCGTCCGTTAAATCTTCGGGACTAGGACACTGAGGCATCTCACATTGGTGGCTTAAACCCGGCTCTAATATTTGAAAGCTCAGGGAAGTGTTAAAGATCGCTTTGCCACGCTGTGACGCTACAACTCGGCGGGTAGTAAATGAACCCCCGTCTCGAATGTTATCCACATCATATAAAATTGGCACCGAAGGGTCGCCAGGGCGCAAAAAGTAGGCGTGCTGAGAATGAACCATGCGTTCTGAATCTACCGTGTCCTGCGCGGCGCGCATAGCCTGAGCGAAAACTTGTCCACCAAAAACTCTTTTGCCACTGGTCTCTGGCGTGATACCTCGATAGAGATTTGTATCGATCTTTTCCAGCTTTAAAATGTCAAGCAATTGCTTCAGTGCTTCACTCATTCCGCTTT
>OCVR010003911.1_pt1 | contig 10192 bp, 6 predicted proteins | sample 1539091 | NCBI WGS metagenome assembly OCVR01 (sample SAMEA3355530, study PRJEB22509) | marine metagenome | biome: marine; feature: coastal ocean; material: water | place: USA | collected 2010-08-07 | depth 16 m | reverse complement strand
ATTGGGCCGCCAACATCATGGCTAGAGTGCTATCTTTTTTGGGGTTGATGGTCTCTAGTGGATCCATCAGTACGGCAAGATTAAAACTCAAAACGACGATTCCTCATACGGGTTCGATTTAAATAACAAGCGATCCGCTGATTGAATGACGGGCAGTCTTGTGAGCGGGCTTGAGCCAATTGTAAACCACTTGTGGCTGCTTTGTAGCAAAATTCCCCAAGCTGCCTAGTACTTATGGAATGCGTTAAACAACTGTGTTAAAAAACGCGTCCAACTTACCGGCATAGCATGCAATTTTCAAATATCTATCGTTAGTTGGTGGTCGAAAGGTAGCGGGTATGGAAGGGGATTTTCAGGGTATCAAAGTGATGGTCATTGACGACAGCAAGACGATTCGGCGTACGGCCGAAACACTGTTGTCCAAAGTCGGTTGTGATGTTGTCACTGCTGTTGATGGTTTTGATGCACTGGCAAAGATAGCCGACACCCGACCTTCAATTATATTTGTTGATATTATGATGCCCAGACTCGATGGTTATCAGACTTGTGCCCTCATCAAGAATAATAGCGTACTCAAACACACTCCGGTCATTATGCTCTCGAGCAAAGATGGATTGTTTGATCGGGCGAAGGGTCGGATTGTGGGTTCAGATCAGTATCTGACAAAACCTTTCAGTAAAGACGAATTGTTAACTGCGATTCGTGACCACGTTGGATCTGTTGGGTAGCAGGAGGTGAAATGAGCAAAGTACTCCTAGTTGATGACTCACCAACGGAAATCTATCGGCTCAGGGGAATGCTCGAAGACTTGAGTTACGAGGTCATTACAGCAGAAAACGGTCGTGATGGTGTTGCGCTTGCCAGTGCAGAACAGCCTGACATAGTACTCATGGATATCGTGATGCCTGATATGAACGGCTTTCAGGCGACTCGGCAGATATGTCGCGGTTTAGATACCAGCCATATCCCAGTGATTATTGTGAGCAGCAAGGATCAAGAGACAGACAAAGTCTGGGGACAGCGCCAGGGCGCCCGTGGTTATGTCACGAAGCCGGTTGACGGGAAGAATCTGGTTTCGGTGATTAAGCGTGTGATGGCAAATGAGTGAAATAAGCCCCTTTTCACTGCTGGTTTCGATTGCAACGCGAAGCGAGCAGTTAGCGACCGATTTACCCCGTCGAGAAAATACCCAAACCCATTGGAAAGGCCTTGGATTCAACTTGCTTGGGCAAAGGTTTGTTGTTCCCTTGAGCGAAGTGGGGGAGCTAATGCGATTGCCGAGTCAGACCCGATTGCCAGGGGTAAAACCCTTTGTCACTGGTATTGCCAATGTACGTGGAAGGCTGATGGCTATTCTCGATTTGGCGGCCTTTTTTGGTCAAAACTCTATATTGCCCAAAGCCCAGCGCAGAATCCTAGCGATTGAAGATGAGGAACGGTACTTCGGATTCATGATCGATGAGTCACTTGGTCTGCAGCACTTTCCAAGCGATGCATACAGCGAGGACGTGAGAGAGGTTGATGAGCGATATAAACCCTATCTGGATGGCGGATATTTTGTAGGAGGACAGGTTTGGCCGGTTTTGAGTTTGGTGAAATTGGCAGCGGACCCAGATCTTGAACAATTAGCAATTGAAGCATGACAAGACTTGAGAATCACAACATGGTTGAGAGAAGGAAAGTAAACGGTAATACATTGATGACGCCAACAATCCTTGGATTGGTTGTCCTGGCCGCGGTATTAGCGGGTGGCGCGAGTGTCAATTACTATCTTGCTGCGAAAGAAACCAGAATGACCAGCGCCTATACTGGTTATGCGAACGAGCTACAAACGCTCTCGCAGGAAATCGCGAAGAACAGCAAAGCAGCAACTCAGGGTCAGATCGCCATATTCGACGCGCTGACGGAAAACAGGAGCAACTTTGACGCTATCCTCGGATACCTGATTAACGGCAATCAGATAATGAGTCTTCCTGCATCTCCGGAAGATACAAAGACTGAACTCGATCGGGCAAGTGCCCTGTGGGATGAAACCAGAACGCAGATTGACGATATCTTGAATAATCGTGATGCGATGGTTTCGCTAAGAGACATTGCAGGCGATCTGGCGATTACAATGTCCGCTATTCAGCTGGACAATAATAAGATTGTCGCAACGATGCTGCTTGCGAATGCGCCAGCCAACCAGGTTGCATTAGCACAGCGACAAACTCAATTGATTGAAAGAATGTCCCGATCCGTGGACAAGATAATTGAACTTGGCAATACCAAGGCGCTTTCCGATAGTTTTTCGCGGGACAGTGGAAATTTCACCAGGGTATTAGAAGGTATTGCTAACGGAAATAGAGAGCTGCTACTAACCGCCTCCAATAATGCAGACGTACAGGCCAGTCTAACTCGTATTGATGAACTGTTCCGATCAGTGACGACGCGTATGGTTGAGATCAATGCTAGGTCAGCGCATGTTGCAGAGATGAAAAAATCTGCTGAATCCATTTATCAAAACTCTGGTGATGTGCGAGACCTGTTTGGTTCGTTAGCAGCACGTTATGAATCGACGCGCGGTAGGGGCATCAAATCTCCGCTCATTGGGCTTGGGTGCTTGATTGCAGCATTGATGATGCTCGCAACGATATGTTTTTTGATATATCGGGAAGCTAAAAAGCACGTCGGGGAGACCGCTTACCAGAATGAGCAAAATCAGGCAGCTATTCTCCAGTTATTAGATGAGCTGGCTGACCTCGCTGACGGAGATCTCAGAGTGCAGGCTACTGTGACAGAAAGCTTCACCGGGGCAATTGCGGATTCGATAAATTTTTCCATTGATCAAATGCGTGAGCTTGTTTCGAAGATAAACGAGACTTCTGCGGAAGTATCAACGGCGGCAGATCAGACTAAAAATTCTGTTGGGGAGCTGTCTACAGCATCGGCAAGACAAGCAAACGAAATTGCTTCTGTGTCTGAAGCGGTGAATGAAATGGCGGTGTCAATTGACCGGGTATCCTGCAATGCAGCGGAGTCTTCATCGGTTGCCGAACGCTCTGTTGAAATTGCCGGTAATGGTGCGATAGCTGTGCAAAATACGATCGGTGGTATGGATAAGATTCGTGGTCAGATTCAAGAAACGGCAAAAAGAATTAAACGACTGGGTGAAAGCTCTCAGGAAATTGGCGACATTGTATCTCTGATTAACGACATTGCGGACCAGACTAACATCCTCTCGCTGAATGCAGCCATTCAGGCATCAATGGCGGGTGATGCTGGTAAGGGTTTTGCCGTGGTTGCGGACGAAGTACAAAGGCTTGCTGAACGTTCTGGTGCAGCTGCGAAACAAATTTCTGCGCTAGTCAAAACTATTCAGAGGGATACTAACGAAGCGGTAACCTCGATGGAGACGACTACAGCTGAGGTGGTTCAGGGTACACGTCTTGCGCAGGATGCTGGCGTATCTCTTGGTGAAATCGAGGAAGTCTCCAAATCGCTAGCTGACATTATTGAAGACATTTCAGATGCAGCACGCCAGCAGGCAGCTTCGGCTGGGAAGATTTCGAGTACGATGAGAAGTATTCAGGAAATCACCTTTCAAACCACCGAAGGTACGGGTTCCACAGCTACCGCTGTTGGAAATCTGGCGAATATGACGGACGATCTTCGACAATCGGTAACTGGATTTAAATTGCCTGAGTAGATAGATGTTTGCATCAATCCGTTTTAGGTGAGGAAAACGATAGTGAAATCACGAATTGAGCTGGAAGTGTTATGAGCGCCACGCAAGATTACGTAGCCCTTGATTGGATTAAAGGTGAAATAACTCAAACACTCGAACGAGCGCAATATGCGCTTGAGGCCGTTGCCGAGGCACCAGAAGATAAGAGTCACTTACGTTTATGTTTGACGGCGATTCATGAGGCACACGGCACCCTCAAAATGGTTGAGCTTGAAGGTCCAACTCAGGTCGCAGCAGAGATGGAGGCACTGGCGCAGGCTTTGATGAACGGTGCAAGTCCTGACAAGGCAAGAGCTCAAGAGATCCTCATGCAGGTTATTCTGCAGATGCCAAACTATCTAGATAGGATCCAGAGGGAACAAAAAGACTCGCCTGACTTCGTCATTGCAGCAGTCAACAATCTGCGCGTTGCCAGAGGCGCAGCTAAGCTAGCCGGAACCGGTGTTACGGATGCGGCTAAGCAGACCCACCAGTTCGAAATGAGACCAGCAGCGGAAGTAAGCGCCACTTTTGAAAAACAGAAAGGCCATCAAACTGCGCGCAAGATACGACAGAGATACCAACAAGCCCTCATTGCATTGCTTAAAAAGCAGCAGCCGCGTCAAAATCTGAAGGTCATGGGCAAGGCTTTTTCAATGCTAGTTAAGATGTGCGGTGTATCAGCCAAGGGTAATCTCTTTAGGCTTGGACTAGCAGTAGTTGAAGGTATCAACGCGGGAGCAATAAAACTCAATGCCGGCACAGCTGACAAATTCAAGCGAGTAGATGCAGAGTTAAAGGACCTTGCTGTCCGTGGTGCGGATGCCCTAGGCGAAGTTTCAGCCGATCTTGGTACTGAGCTTCTGGCGCTTGTTAATGGTGCAAAAACAGAAACACCACGAATTGCAGACGCTAAGTCGCGTTTTCTCGACAACGACGTAGCGGATTTGAGTATTGAAGATATTAACTTCGGTCCTGACAACGAGACGCTGTCAACAGTGTCGAAAATTATTGTCGAGGAACTACGTGGCGTTACAGACAAGCTGGATTTGTTTGTCAGATCAACTGATCAGAACGCCGTTGACATATATCAGTTGACGCCTTCGCTGGAACAAATAGCAAGCACCCTGACAGTTGTGGGTATGGCTGACAATCGAGCATCGATACTAGGTCAGGTAGAGATTATCAAACAGCTTGAAACCGATGCGAGGGGGCCCAGCGAAGATCAGCTCCTAGAAATGGCAAGCGCCTTCCTTGAGATTGAATCCTCTCTTACGCTCACAATAGATAAAGCTGATGAGAGAGGGGAAGGAGATAATTTCGATGATGTTAATCAGGCGATGGCGGCGGTTATCCAGGAAACACGTCATACGCTGGGAATCGTAAAGGAACAGGTCGTCGAATTTATTGCTTCGGGTTTTGACTTGTCCAATATTCAGGCAGTGCCTGGAAACCTGCGAAGCCTCGCCGGTGGATTGAGAGTTATTAACCAACAACGAGCGTGTAACATTCTGAATGCTGCTGCGGACTATGTAGAAAAAGATCTGCTCGAAGAACAATGTCGGCCTGAATTGTCGCAGATGGACGATCTTGCTGATGCGATCACGAGTGTAGATTACTATCTTGAACGTTTGTTTGAGAGCGCGAAGGACCCTTATGTGCAGATGATAGAGGTTGCTGAATCTGCGATTGAAAAATTGGGATATTCCGTTGATCGGTATGCATCTGAAGGCTCTTTAGAGGAGCGCGCTAAAGGCTCTTTAGAAGGGCACGCTGAAGGCTCTTTAGAAGGGCACGCTGAAGGCTCTTTAGAAGATCCCGCGTTGGAGAAAAACGATACCGCTGGAGAGTCGTTAGAGCAAATAGTTCAACCTTTGCGGCCATCAGAAACTCTAAATGAAACTTTAGAGCCGCGACAAAAGCAGGGAGAAGCTGATCCAATTTGGGATCCGACACTCGATGAAATATTTGTTGTGGAAGCCAAAGAAAAGATCGCAATAATTAAGAAATACGCTGCTAGCCAAGGTGACATTACGCCAGATGTCATAGCCGCGTTCCATACGCTCAAAGGCATTGCAGGGATGGCGGGCGTTACTTCGATCGCTCGTCTCGCGGCACCGATGGAAAAATGGTCGAGTGATTTATTCCTGATTTCCGCTATCGCTTCGGTGGATTACATCCGATTTGTAAACAGTGCGGTTGATCTCATGGAAGATTGCCTCAACAACCTGAAGGAATTTAGGTATGAGATGCCTGGTGTGGACGCATTTTTGTCTAACCTGTCAGAGATTGGTGAAACTAATGCAACAGAAGCATTTTCGTTTTTCGATTTTGAGAATATACGGGTACTAGGTAAACCACGGGACATCATTGAAGATTGGAATGAGAGTCAGCTAGGCACTGTTGTGAGGGAGTTGGAAGATGTTCAAGTGCAAGCATCGGAACTTAAACAAGTGTATTTGGAGGAAATGGCGGCGGCCTTGTTGACTGCCTACGGAAACCTCTCTGTTCGCCCAAGTAGTGAGATACGATCGCTACTAATTGCTGCTCATGAGCAGTTAATTTTAATGTTTGATTGCGTCGCCGCGAGTCAGGCAGTTAATCCTGCGCCAGAACTCGTCCGATCGCTGGGCTCTATCGATTTTGCAGCCCTGAAGAGAGAGCAGGAAAGCGAGCAGGAAAGAGAAGAGTTTGTTGATGCGTGTCGTGAGTTTTTACTGAAGTTGGATGGCTCGCTTCATAGCTGGAGTCAGAACATCAACGATGAGACCTCGGCCATGCCAGCGAGGAAAATCCTCGCGGCGCTGCTAGGAAAATTGAAACAACCTGAATACGACAAGCCTAACTTTGGCGCAATGGCCACTGTCGTTGAGTACATGATCGAGCTCTGCGATTTAGTTAGCGCAAATAGAGTACGCGCAAATCGAGATGATCTTCGTCTGCTTGCGTCTGGCCGAAGACTAATTGAAGACCAACTAAAAGCCTACCAGGCGGGCGAACAGCCGGAGGAAGCGCGTGCGCTGCTGGGTGAATTCAGGAATCGATCGGAAGCCTTGGCAAACTCGTCACACATGCTGTTGGACGTAGAAGTTGAAACTGGCACGGAAAAAATCGAGACGATTGAAAGTGCGGGAACCGGTAGCCTGCCAGAAGATGATATCGACCTGGAAGTGCTCGCTTTGTTCCTTGAGGAAGCAGAAGATTTGATTGAGGGTATTGATCAGAGCATTCTCGAATGGAGCGAGAACACAGCGGATATCGCTCATTTGGAAAATATTCTGCGGTTGCTGCACACCATGAAAGGTGGCGCTAGACTAACCGGTCTGAACAGTCTCGGTGAATTCACACACAATTTCGAAACCGATTTGATGCGTTTGCAGGCCAGCCCAACTCCCCTTGATGATCACTTTTTTGCTTCAGTAAATGAGAGGCAAGATGAGATAACTCACAGAATCGGCGTCTATTCACGTTACGCAGAAGGGGCTGCACCAGAGAAAGAGGTGTCAGCGATGCAGCAAGCGAAATCGTTGGCGGTGGATCCAGCGCAGACTGATTCAAGCGTATCGGGTAATTTTATTGAACCTGCAAGTGTTGATTCGGATATTGCAATTGGTGCAAAGGCAACGGCGGGTAAACTGCCGGAAGATGATGTTGATTTGGACATTCTTCCCATATTTATCGAGGAAGCTGAAGAGCTACTTGAGTCCATTGATCAAAGCATTCTGGACTGGAGTGGCAAGAGAACCGATCACACCTATCTGAGTAATCTACTTCGCCACCTTCACACACTCAAGGGAGGTGCAAGATTAGCAGGGCTCAATCGCCTTGGCGAATACGCACATAATTTAGAAACCTTCCTGAATGGTTTACAGCAAAACCCGGTTGAACCAAGTAGTGATTTTTTTGCATCGCTCAATCGCCATCAGGATGAAATTACTCGTCGTGTTGCAATCTACAAGAAGATATCGGACGGCAGCGCTGGAGCTGATGAAGTCTCTTCGTTGAGTAATTCAGCGGACTTTTCTGATAGTTTGGTCCAAGGCGATACCACCGATTTTGCTCAAATCCAAGATAGGTCTGCCACCAGTAGGTCACCCGCTCCCGATGAAGAATCAGCGGACAGAGTGCCGGCGCCAAGTCAGGAGATAGTGCGTGTTTCTGCCGAGTTACTGGATGAGTTGGTCAGTCTTGCCGGTGAAACCAGTATTACCAGAGGGCGAATCGAACAACAGATTACCGACTTCGGTGAGTCGCTTGAAGAGATGGAAGAAACTATTGTTCGTATCAGGGAACAAGTGCGGAGGCTGGAAATAGAAGCAGAGTCTCGCGAGACCGTCTTCCGAAGTCAGTCGGATGATGCCGATGCCGGGTTTGATGAGTTAGAGCTTGATCGCTATACGATGTTACAGGAAATTTCTCGCTCTTTGAGCGAAGGGTCATCGGATATGATGGACCTGAAAGACACTCTGCTGGATAAAAGCCGTGATGCAGAAACGCTATTGCATCAGCAGGCAAGACTGGGCAGTGAATTGCAGGAGGGTCTGACAAGAACACGCATGGTGTCTTTCGCACGCCTTATTCCAAGACTGAGACGAATTGTTAGACAAATTAGTGTTGAAGTGGGTAAGTCTGTTAAGTTTGAAGCGTTCAATGTAGAGGGTGAACTCGACAGAAGCGTATTAGAGCGAATAATCGCGCCACTTGAACATATGCTGCGTAATGCGGTAGATCACGGTATTGAACCTCAAAGCGATAGAATTGCAGCCAACAAGTCTGAAACCGGTAGAATCAGTTTACGATTGTCACGGGAAGGCGGGCACGTTGTGTTGACCGTGAGTGACGACGGTCGCGGTATCGATGTTGACGCGGTGAAGAAGAAAGCGCTTGAACGTGGCTTGATTAATTCCGTTGAGCAGGTGACCGATCAGGAAGCTATGCAATTTATTGTGGGTGCCGGTTTTAGTACCGCACAGAAACTCACTCAGATTTCAGGTCGCGGTGTTGGCATGGATGTTGTGAATAGTGAGATTAAGCAACTGGGCGGCTCTCTTTATATTGATTCAACAATTGGTGTTGGTACCGAATTTTCTATCCGAATCCCGTTTACCGTCTCTATTAATCGTGCACTGATGGTTGTTATTCAGGAAGAAACCTATGCTGTGCCACTCAATACGATAGAGGGTATTGTTCGTGTTAGCCCGTATGAGCTGGAAACGTACTACCAACCTGATGCACCAATGTTTGAGTATGCCGGCCAGCCTTATAAACTTATTTATACCGGTAATTTACTCTCGAAATCCGAAAAGCCTTCCTTCGAAGGTCAAACATCACCCTTGCCCGTTATGCTTGCGCGCAGCGGCGACCTCTCCGTAGCGCTTCAGGTTGACAAGGTTATTGGTTCTCGAGAAGTTGTGGTGAAGGCCCTGGGTCGCCAGTTCGACAGGGTCGGTGGAATCTCAGGTGCGACGGTTCTGGGTGATGGTAGCGTTGTTGTCATTCTCGATGTGCTGGCACTCGTACAAAGCGTTGATGCGCAAGCAGAGGTGTTTATCAGCGATGAACCTCTGGCAGACGATACCGGTGTAAAAACGGTCATGATTGTCGACGACTCGGTGACTGTTCGTAAGGTGACCTCCCGGCTCATGGAAAGACAGGGTTGGAAAGTGGTGACCGCCAAAGATGGCCTTGATGCAGTTGAACAATTACAAGATATTTATCCTGATATTGTCCTGCTTGACATCGAAATGCCGAAGATGGATGGTTTTGAGGTGCTTAGAACGGCCCGCAGGGATGCGCGACTCAAAAATCTGCCTATCATTATGATTACCTCTCGAACCGGTGAAAAACATAAGCAGCAGGCATTTGCGCTTGGTGTTAACGCCTACTTGGGTAAACCATTCCAGGAAGCCGGCTTAATGAGCACGATTGAAGAAGTTCTCGCTGAGACGAAGGCACAGGTTCTGAATGAGTGAAAACCTGAACGAGTTGCCGACTTTTTTGGTACCGCTGCAGAAGCGCAGTATGCTTGTACCTGAAGCAACAGTGGCGGAAATAATTTCTTACGAACCGCTGCAGAGAGTGCAGAATACTGCTGATTGGTTCCTCGGTTTTCTGGCGTGGCGCGGCGTGCAAGTACCCGTGGTGTCATTCGAAATGCTGACAGTGGAACGTGCCAGCTTTTCATTGATGTCAGTTTCATCTGCAAGCCTTGTCGTTATTCGTGCGCCGAGAATGACAGGAGATATTGAGTATATTGCGCTAGTATCGCAGTCGCTACCAAGCCTTGTTCGTATTCATCCGACGGAACTGACGGAATCGGGAGAAAAAGTCGAGCGCACTGAATTGATGAAGGTTCGTTACGGTGAAGAGGTTCTGTCGATTCCGAATCTGGATTATATTGAGTCGAAGATATGTTCGGTGGCCTTTGCCGATGAAGAGAAGTCACCAAATCTCGCCTGAAGAATAGAGAGTACTGCGACCGGCGCG
>OCVR010003906.1_pt1 | contig 10210 bp, 9 predicted proteins | sample 1539091 | NCBI WGS metagenome assembly OCVR01 (sample SAMEA3355530, study PRJEB22509) | marine metagenome | biome: marine; feature: coastal ocean; material: water | place: USA | collected 2010-08-07 | depth 16 m | reverse complement strand
GCAACAGTGCAGGGGAAGGTTGCGGCATGCGGTCCTAATTGGCAAAAAATCCCTGAAAATGAATCTTTAGTTGCTCAAGGATTCTTGGTTCCGGGGACACATCATACCGATTGGACTTCTTATCTCGAAAGAGCCTATCAAGGTGAATTTATGCATAAAGAAACGCAGGCGCGTAACTGGGTTTTGGCGCAGTCTGGTGCCTGTGAAAAAATGATAGAAGCTTTAGAACAAGCCGTTGAGCTCTGAGTCGATCTGCTGGATGATTTCTCCGAGGTCTTCAGGATTCTCGGGAAACTTATTTTTATCCACATTGACAATGAGAATCTTCCCTTTGTCGTAGGTGTTGATCCAGGCTTCATAGCGCTCATTCAATCGTCTTAAGTAATCGATGCGAATGCTGTTTTCGTATTCTCTTCCGCGTTTCTGGATATGATCTACCAAAGTTGGGACAGAGGCGCGTAGGTAAATGAGCAGATCTGGCGGTTGAAGGTGTTTTTCCATCAGTTCGAAGAGGCCTTTATAGCTCTCGTAGTCGCGCGCTGTCATCAGGCCCATAGCATGCAAGTTGGGCGCAAAAATGTGGGCATCTTCGTAAATGGTACGATCTTGAATAACGTTTAAACCTTCTTCGCGTACAGCCGTTACTTGTGCAAAGCGTGAGCGTAAGAAATAGATCTGCAAGTTGAAACTCCAACGTTGCATTTCTTCATAGAAGTCGTCTAGGTAAGGATTGTCGTCTACATCTTCGTAATGTGGCTGGTAATTATAGTGTTTCGCTAACAACTCCGTTAAAGTTGTTTTACCTGAACCAATATTTCCTGCGATTGCTATGTGCATGCTCATTAAATTTGTACACGCAAAGTAATAAAAGTACCTCAAGCATTCCACTGAAATATGAAAATTGAATTGGTAAAAGAGCAGATTGAAGCATCTAGACAAGAATTAGTGGCTCACCCGGCCTTCCAATGGGTCAATACAGTTCCGCGGGCACGTCATTTTATGGAGGCACATGTATGGGCCGTTTGGGATTTCATGGTACTGTTAAAATCGTTGCAGCGCGAATTAACGTGTGTCGAACCGTTTTGGATTCCCAAAGGTGATCCAGCGGTACGTCGACTTATTAATGAGATTGTGCACGGTGAAGAGAGCGATGTCGATCAAGAGGGCAATGCAACGAGCCACTTTGAATTGTACCTGCGAGCAATGGCAGAGGCGGGCGCAGATATTAAGCCCATTTCAAATTTTATCGAAGCGCTAGGGCGAGGTGAAGAGCCTATGGAGGCTTTAGCGGCTAGCGATGCGCCTGAAAGTGCAAAAGCTTTTGTACGCCAAACGCTGGAAGCAGTTGCCCGCGGTGAGGTTTCAGAAATTGCAGCGGTATTTACATTCGGACGCGAAGACTTGATTCCAGACATGTTTATTGAAATTGTCCGTTACCTCAAAGCAACGTTCCCTGATGAATTGGGCTTGTTCGCTTATTATTTAGAGCGTCACATTGAGGTGGATGGTGACTTACACGGGCACCTTGCCGAGCAGATGGTTGAATTGCTCTGTGGTAATGACGCGACAAAATGGGACCAAGCAGCATTGGCGTCAAAGGCCGCATTGCAGTCGAGAATAGATCTTTGGACCGCGGTTATGGCTGAGTTTGAAGCGAAGCATTTAGCGCTAGAAACTGCTCGATAAGAGAGCGGTTGTTACTGAGACGGGGGACTTTATTCTGTCCGCCTAACTTGCCTTTTTCTTTAAGCCATTGATGAAATAAACCACGCTCTGCGGCGATAATGCGCGGCAGTTCCAGGACGAGATCGTATTTGCGTTTCGCCTGGTAATCTGAATTTTGACTTTGTAGATTTAGGTCCAATGCTATTTTGAACGCCTCCAAATCGGCCGGGGCTTGCTCAAATTCAATGAGCCATTGGTGCGCACCTGTAGTCTCATTATTCATGTAGCAGGGCGCCGCATGGAAATCGATTACGCGACATTCCATCGCTTCACAAGTGGCTTGAAGCGCATATTCAGCATCCGTAACAATCACCTCTTCGCCAAAGGCATTAATAAAGTGTTCGGTACGTCCACTAACCTTCACACGAAAGGGCTTTTTGGACACGAATTTTACGGTATCTCCTAAAATATAGCGCCAAAGACCACCATTTGTGGTAATGACTATGGCGTAGTCGGTGTCCAATTCAACGTCTTCTAACAGTAAGGTCTTACTGGCCGTGCCGTTAAAAGTGTCGAGGGGGATAAATTCGTAATAAATCCCATTATTCAGCAGGAGCAACATACCGTCTATACTGGGGTCGTCCTGAACCGCGAAAAATCCTTCAGAGGCATTGTAGTTTTCCATGAATGTGACCTGAGTGCCGGGCATTAATTCTCGGAATTGTTGTTCGTAAGGGGCGAAGTTGACACCGCCGTGTGCGAAGAGTTCTAAATTCGGCCAAACTTCCAATAAATTTGATTTGCCTGTACGCTCCAATACTTTTTTGAAGAGCACTAAAAACCAGCTGCTTACGCCCCAAAGTGAAGTGATATTTTGGGTAATGGCTTCGTCGATAATGGCTTCTAATTTTTCTTCCCAATCGCTCAATAGCGCTGTTTCATGGCTTGGTGCACTGCGTAATTCTGCCCAAAGCGGGATGTTCTGTATTAAAATGGCGCTGAGGTCGCCGCTCTGTCCTTTGCCCTCCTGTTGAATTTGGGTAGATCCACCTAAGCGCAGTCCCAAGCCTTCGAAGATTTTCGTTTCAGGGACGGCGTTGCAGTAGAGCGCGAGCTCGAATCGGCCACCAGAGAAGTGACATTCTTCTATACTTTCTTTTGAAACAGGGAGGTATTTTGATACCCCAGAGGTAGTGCCAGAGCTCTTTGCAAACCACTCGATTTTGCCCGGCCACAAAATGTCGGTCTGGCCGTCACGCATTTTTTCGATATAGGGTTTAAGCGCAGCATAGCTGGACAAAGGGACCAATTTTGAAAAAATCTCACGATCGCTAATATGCTCAAAATGATGCAGCTGCCCGTAAGTGGTGTTTTGTGCTTTGCTTATCAGGCCACGAAGCAGTTGTTCTTGCGTCTCAATAGGGGCCTCGCTAAAGGCAAAGATTTCCTCCACACGCTTGCGTATGTTTTGGCGAATAACTTTATTGACCCAAGTATAAATCATGGCAAGGCTTCTATTTCAGTTGCGCTGTGTACCTTCACAAGAATTAAAATTAAACTAAAAATGCAGTACCACGGCGCACTCCATAAAATGTCTACGCAATACGGGTCTACCGTTCGTTACACCCTTAAAGTGGGCGGTGATTTACTGCTGATGAATGCATTGATTGGTCGTGAATTTTCTGCAACTTTTTTGGGCGAGCACATTTGTTTCTGTGGCCAATTGGTTCCTGAGGTGTACCGTCAAAACTTTTGTCGTGAGTGTTTTTTTACAAAGCCTGAGGCGTCGCCCACCATTATGAAACCGGAATTAAGTAAGGCCCATTTGGGCATTGCAGAGCGGGATTTGGAGTTTGAGCAGCGACTGCAATTGCAGCCGCATTTTGTTTACCTCGCTAAAACAGACCGCATCAAAGTTGGTGTAACGCGGGGTACGCAACGCCCTTACCGCTGGATGGATCAGGGTGCCGCTGAAGCGGCCGTATTGCTCGAATTACCCAACCGATATTTGGCAGGAGAGGCGGAGGTTGCCTTGAAGGAGTATTTTACAGATAAAACCTCTTGGCAAGCCATGCTGCGTAATGATCCTTGCAGTGATGCTTTGGAAGATGCCTGGCACCATGCTTTGGAAGTGCTGCCGCAATCGCTGAAGCAGTATGCTGTAGATGGCCCTGAAGTGTGGTCCATGAACTACCCGATCGCAGAACAATTGCTTAAAATTAAGAGCCTAAGTTTTAAAGAAAAAGGCGACACCTTCTCTGGAAAATTATTGGGTATTCGCGGTCAATATTTAATGCTTGAAAATGGCGTATTCAACGTCCGTGCGCATCACGGCCATCGTGTAGATCTCGAAATTCGCTAATTACAGTTCTATCTCTTCGCCCAGACCCAGTGTAAAATAACGGCGTGCCCACCACATAAAGGCGTAGATCAATACGGTATCGAAGGCAGCTGCTGTTGCTTTAAACAGCCAGCCGTCCCAGATGTAGTCTGCCATTGTGCCGAAGGGTAGGGTGCCGACAAACAGTACAAATACGACAAGTGTAGTATCCACTAATTGGCTCGCGAGGGTGGAAAAATTATTGCGGACCCAGAGCATTTTTCCACCAGTGATTTTTTTCCAAAAGTGAAACAGTCGAACATCGATCAACTGAGCTGCGAGGTAGGCAAACATGGAAGCCGCAATGACGCGCCAAGCATTTTGAAAAACGTTGTTATAGGTTTCGTCTGAAACCGGTGAGGAATTTATGGCTGGGAATTGGGCGCCTAGCCACAAAACAAACAATACGAAAATGCTGGCTACCAGGCCAGATAATACTACTTGAGTGGTTCTTTTATGTCCATACAGCTCGCTCAGAATGTCTGTAATCAAAAAGGTTAATGGATAGGGCAAAACGCCAGCGCTGATGGTAAAGACCTTGAACCCCAGGTCGACGCTGATAAATTTATTCGCGATGAGGTTACACGTTATGAGGGCGGCTATAAATAGCGCTCCTAAAACGTAATAAAGTCGTTCAGCGGTGGCTTTTTTCTCCTTCGTCATAAGTTCATGAAAATGGGGTTAAGTCGGGCCTGCATACCTGGATTTTTGGCCAGAAACCACAGTTCTTCGAGGGCTTCATTTTGAAGAAAATTCGGTGTAGTAGCTTTCGAGCGTACGGCGCCGAAGGACTTCAAATATTTTTCGATACCTAGTTCTACTGCGGGCAATTCATAGGTTTGATACGATTCTATGCCAGCCTGCTTTGCAGCGTATGCTAGTGCTTCGTTCATTCCACCTTCATAATCCGCAAGGGCATTGTCTACTGCATCCTTACCCGTCCAAACGCGACCGCCACAAAGCGGCAGTAGGTAGTCCGTTTCCATGGAGCGGCCACGCGCGACTTTACCCGTAAAATCAGCATAGCCGCGATCGATCATGCGTTGGAGGATCGCGTATTGGGCAGAGTCTGGATGCTTCGCGAGGTTTGGGAAGTTCGCCATAGGGTGCGTTTGTACTTCCTCCACTGCTAAGCCTAGGGTTTGAGTCATTAATTCTTGTGCGGTGAAGAGGCTCATGAAAATTCCAATGCTACCGGTGATGGTTGTGCTGTTCGTGAATATGGCATCTGCGTTACAGCTGATGTAGTAACCGCCGGAGGCTGCGTAATTCCCTTGACTCACAATCAACGGTTTTTCAATGCTTTCGATGGTGTGGTGAATAATGTCAGACGTTAAAGCGCTTCCGCCGGGGCTGTTCACGCGCAGGACAATGGCTTTAACCTTGTCGTTTTTTTCTGCTTTGCGCAGCGCTTTGACGATGTTTTCTGTACCGATAGTAGTTTCGTCACCTGACCCGTTTCCAATAGACCCGTTAGCATAGACAATGGCGATGCGGTCTTTAGAGCGCGAGGCCGGGAGTTGTGCGGCATAATCGGACCAATTCAGCAGTTCGTATTGCTCTTTGAAGTGCTTCATGACGTCCTCGCGATACCCTAATGCATCCACCAGTCCGGCTTCCAGGGTTGCATCTGCATCCATACCAATAAAGCGCTCTGCGGCATCGTCCAACGTTTCCCGTTGAATGCCTTTGGCCTCAAAATTCAGCCCTATAAAGTCCCAAAACTGGGTGATAAGGTGGGTCAATTGAAGACGGTTTTCATCGCTCATTTCGCTGGCGATGAACGGCTCTACGGCGCTTTTAAATTTGTTTCCCGTACCGCGTACAACAAGAGGCTCTATACCGAATTTGTCAAAAAACGTCTTGTAATAGGTGCTGGTTGTTCCAATACCACGCAATTCAAAGATGCCGCCTGGGTGCAGGATAGTAGAATCGGCCAAAGCACTTAGTGCAGCTCCTTTTTGCGTGTAGTATTCGCCGTAAGAATAAATGGGTTTTCCGTTGGCTGCTTTGAATGCATTCAAATGATCAGTTAGCTCTTCGAGCAATCCATAACCGGCTCCAAAAGCACCTTGATCAAGGAGAATGCCCTGAATGCGATCGTCTTCTGCGGCATAGGCTAAACCTTCCCGAAGTTGATTCAGTCCTAAGGCTTCTGGGGCGTCCATCCCCAGCAAAATGGCGTTTAAACCGTTCAACGGATCTTCGATGGCTCGTTCCTCCAAGCTTCCAGAAAGTTTAATGCGCAATAGCGTGTTCTCTGCTACCTTTGGCACGGGACTTTCGCTCGTTACGCTAGCTACAACGAGCAAGCCGAACAAAAATAATACGGAGGCGATGAGTGCCGTTAGAACGGCGAGTACTGTGCTGAAAAAAGATTTCATGAAGGAGGTATTGATCTTATTGGGAACGAATTTAGGTGATAAGCGTGAAAACCTTGCCAAAGCCATCGAATCTATTGGCCGATTTGGGAAAATAGACACTACCAGCTCGTTCTACGAGAGCCCCGCTTGGGGTTATGAAAGTGCTGCTTCTTATTTGAACCAAGTGCTGCTACTGCATACGGCGATTGAACCGGAGTTGTTGATGCAGGGGTTGTTGGCGGTGGAGCAGGAGTTGGGTCGCGAACGTTTGGCTGAAGGCTATGCAGACCGATTAATTGATATTGATATACTCTCTATCGACAGACTTGTACAGCAAACGGCGCTACTTGAGCTGCCCCATCCGCGCATGCATTTGCGCAGATTTACGCTTCTGCCGCTTCAAGAGGTTCATCCAGATTGGATCCATCCCATTTTAGGCCAGTCGGTATCGGCGCTGCTTGAAGTTTGTCCAGATATGGCCGTACCCCGTAAACTTATTTAGTTAATTTTCGATGTAGATCGAAGATGGCCAATCCGGCACTAACGCTGACATTGAGGCTGTGTTTGGTGCCAAATTGGATGATTTCAACCACATCGTCGCAGGCATCTACAACGTCCTGCGCAACGCCAATCACCTCGTGGCCTAAGACCAGGGCAGTAGGTGCTTCCGGTGCATAGTCTCTTAAGTCAATACTATTTTCAGCTTGCTCCAGCGCTACGATGCGGTACCCTTCTGACTTTAATTGTTTTAGGCAATTCAGTGTGCTTTCGTGTTGCGTCCACGGCACACTTTCCGTCGCACCGAGCGCAGTTTTTTCGATCTCTGGATGACCGGGAATGGGGCTAAGTCCGCAGAGGTGAATGTGGGCCACTCGAAAGCAGTCGGCAGTGCGAAAGAGACTGCCAATGTTGTGCATGGAACGTATGTTATCGCTGACAATGACAAGCGGTGTTTTTTCCGCTTTTTTGTAGTCTTCGGGAGATAATCGGCCCAATTCACTGTTTCTAAGTTTTCTCATCGCTCGGAAGCCCTTACATTTGAAGTTCCGACAGTTGCGTTGGAACGAGAACACAAAGTAAGGGTAAATGGCCAAAAAACCGGCAAAGAAGCAGACGCCAATGATGCGTCAATACGATGAAATAAAAGCGAAACATCCAGAAGCGATGTTGCTTTTTCGCGTGGGTGACTTCTATGAAACTTTTGGTAGCGATGCGGAAAAAGCGTCAAAAACATTGGACATCATTCTCACAAAACGCTCCAATGGATCGGCTTCAGAAGTGGCGTTGGCAGGTTTTCCACACCATGCATTGCAGACGTATTTGCCAAAATTGGTCAAAGGCGGTCACCGCGTTGCCATTGTGGACCAGCTTGAAGATCCCAAAACGGTAAAGGGTCTGGTCAAAAGAGGGGTGACGGACATGATAACGCCTGGAATCAACCTAAATAACGATCTACTCAGCGGTAAAGAGCACAATTACCTTGCGGCATTATACCCGCCTTCGAAAGGGCAATGGGGGCTTTCTATCGTAGATGTTTCAACAGGGACTTTTCATTACGCGCAGGGCACCGAACAAGCCATTTTGAATGCATTGAGCACCTATGCGCCTAAAGAAGTGATTCACCCGAAAGATATGCCAAGGGACTTACGCTTAGCGTTGGACCGCGATTATTATTTGTTTGGTGTTGATGCTTGGGCTTGGGAAACCAATTATACCGCGGAACAACTCACCGCTCATTTTAAGACGCAAGGGCTGGCTGGATATGGCCTTGCTCAAGGCGATGCAGGAGCGGTTGCTGCTGGTGCAATCCTTCACCACCTCAAGCGCTCTGAAATGGCCAACCTAAACCACATCACCACGCTTTCTCGCGTGTCGTTGGAGGATTTTATGTGGTTGGACGGCTTTACGGTGCAGAACCTCGAACTGTTCTATCCGAGCAGTCCTGGAGGCGTGAGTACATTGAATATCATTGACCAGACCGGTACACCTATGGGTGGCCGATTATTGCGGACTTGGATGAGTCTTCCGCTCTTGAGTATAGATCAAATCACTGCCCGCCACGAGGCTATCAGTCAGCTGCTGGAAATGCCTGAAGTTCGCGAGCAGTTGCGCGCTGTGCTCCATGGACTTCCTGATATGGAGCGTTTGTGCAGTCGCGTTTCAACAGGACGTATTTCACCTAAAGAATTGGCCCGATTACGCCTAGCACTCGACACCGTCGCTGAGGTTTGGACCTTGGTGCAATCGAATGTTCTCGATGTGCCGGAACAAGCACCCGCCTTGGTGCCCGAACTGCGCAATACATTGCGCGAGGCTTTGGTCGAAGATCCTGTTGTGATTATCGGCAAAGGCGAAAGTATCCGCAGTAGTTATGATGAAGAATTGACCCGATTACGCGGGTTGTTGAATGATGCAACCGGCACGCTTGAAGCCATTCGTGCTCGTGAAGCAGAAGCCGCCGGTATCCCGTCGTTAAAATTGGCCTTTAATAACGTCTTTGGGTATTACCTAGAAGTACGCAATTCACATAAAGACAAGGTCCCAGAAGAGTGGCACCGCAAGCAGACGTTGGTCAATGCAGAGCGCTACATCACCGATGAATTGAAGAAATTCGAAGTCGAGGTGTTGGGTGCTGAAGAAAAAATAAAAGCCATTGAAACGCGACTGTTTGAGGCCTTAGTAGCACAGGTTGCGGGGCAAGTTTCAACGTTATTGCACAGTGCACGTTGGGTAGCGACATTGGATGTGCTGCTCGGATTTTCTGAAGTAGCATTGAAATACGATTACGTTCGCCCCACATTTACCGAAGACCAGAAGTTGGAAATTTCAAAAGGACGCCATCCGGTCATTGAGCAGGTCTTGCCGGAGGGTCAACCGTATATTGCGAATTCCATAGAAATGGATGCCGAAGCCACTGCCATTGCCATGATAACCGGTCCCAACATGAGCGGTAAGAGTGCGCTCTTGCGTCAGACCGCACTGATTCAAATTCTTGCACAAATGGGCGCTTTTGTTCCCGCGAAGTCTGCCCGATTGCCTATCATGGATCGGCTGTTTGTTCGCGTGGGCGCCTCTGACAACCTGAGTAAGGGAGAAAGTACATTCATGGTCGAGATGAATGAAACCGCCACTATTTTGAACAACATCAGCCCAAGGAGCTTGGTGATTTTAGATGAGATTGGCCGGGGCACCTCTACGTTTGATGGCGTCAGCATCGCGTGGGGAATCGCCGAGTTTTTACACCAGCATCCGGCAAAGCCATTGGTGCTTTTTGCGACGCATTACCACGAGCTCAATGAAATGGCGCGGGATTTTCCCAAGGTGCGCAATTACCATGTTGCTGCAGAAGAGCACAAAGACACCATTGTATTTACACGTCAGTTGAAGCCCGGTGGCACCGCGCATTCCTTTGGTTTGCATGTAGCTAAGTTAGCAGGCATTCCGGGGTATGTTGTACACCGCGCTTCACAAGTTTTAGGCGCTTTAGAAGCACAGCGATCTTCTGAAAATCAGTCCGAAGGTGTCGCGGAAAGTGGCCAACTGAACTTCTTCTCTTTGGACCGCCCAGAACTTGAAGAGGTTGCAGATGAACTCATTGGGTTAAATTTAGATGAACTCAAGCCGATAGAGGCTTTGATGCTTCTCCACACCCTAAAAGAAAAAGTTTCGAAAAAATAGCAGGCAATATTGCAAGTAATAATTACTGCTGTATATTTGCCGTCCCGAACGCGAAAGTAGCTCAGCTGGTAGAGCACGACCTTGCCAAGGTCGGGGTCGCGGGTTCGAATCCCGTCTTTCGCTC
>OCVR010003899.1_pt1 | contig 10217 bp, 9 predicted proteins | sample 1539091 | NCBI WGS metagenome assembly OCVR01 (sample SAMEA3355530, study PRJEB22509) | marine metagenome | biome: marine; feature: coastal ocean; material: water | place: USA | collected 2010-08-07 | depth 16 m | reverse complement strand
GCACTCATTTCTAATGAAATTTGTTCAGCACCAATATTATTAAGCATATCAATTACAAATTTAGAGTTGAATCCTATTTCCATATCTGCACCTTCATATTGACAAGATAATCTCTCTTCTGCTTTATTTGCAAAATCTAAATCTTCTGATGTAATTTGAAGTTCACTTCCTGCTATTTTCAGCCTTATCTGATGAGTAGTTTTATTTGCATAAATTGAAACTCTTTTAATTGAACTTAGAAGTGAAGCCGTTTCAATTGTTAGTTTATTAGGGTTCTCCTTAGGTATTACAGCTTCATAATTAGGATATTTCCCGTCAATTAATCTGCAGATTATTGTAATATTATTAAAAGTAAAGAGTGCATTAGTGTCATTGAATTCTAATTTAATATCCGCATCATCACTAATGTTATTTTTAAGAATAGTTAATGGTTTCTTTGGTAAAATAAAAGAAGCGGTTTTATCAGAAGAAATGTCTGTACGAGTATGTTTCACTAGTTTATGAGCATCAGTAGCAACAAAAGTAATTTGCTCAGTAGAAAGTTCACAAAACATACCTGACATCACGGGTCTTAATTCATCATTTCCACTAGCAAATAAAGTTTTATTAATGGCATTAGCTAAAATATCACCTTTAATAGTTGTTATTGACGAACCATTTAATTTTGGAGTTTTAGGAAATTCATTAGCATTTTGTCCTGCTAATTTATAATTCCCCATTTCTGAACTCATTTCAATTCCAAAAGTTTCAGTGTTTACAATAAATGTAAGTGGCTGATTAGAAAATGTTTTTAAAGTATCAATTAAAATACGAGCTGGAATTGTGATTTTACCATCAACATCAGCCTCAACTGAGATAGTTGACATCATTGTAGTTTCTAAATCAGAAGCAATAATCGTCATGTTATTACTGTTAATATCAAACAAAAAGTTATCTAATATTGGTAAAGTATTGTTTGAACTAATTACTCCATTTAACTTTTGCAACTCTCTTAAAAGGGCAGTACTATTAACTATAAATTTCATTAAATCTTCTTTTTTATTTTGTGTTAAAATGAGTGTCAAATATAAATTATCTACTCATATTATATGTGTATTTACTTTTTTAATTCATTGAGAGTAATTAACACTTTGTTAAAAACATAATCTTGTATCAGCATTAAATCTCCATGATTTACAGTAGCATACATTCTGTCAACTGTAAAATTCTCTTCTTTTGACTTCTCTTTTCCTTCACTTAATTGATAGGTTCTTAGTGTGTCAGAATTTACAATTAATTCATGTAATTGAGTGGAAAAATCAATTTTCCATTTTACTTTATATGTTTCGCAATTAAGTTTTTCAAAACTATTAAGTAGTTTGAAAATAGCCTCTTTGTTAACAGTAACTTTCTTAGATGTATAATCACTTAAAATTAGCGGATTAGTTGAAAGTTGATAAGAGTTTTTGATATTTGATAAGTCAGTAAATTTGATGTTTTCAATTTCCTCTGATTTTAGAGAAAATATTTTATTTGACCTCCAATTAACAACATCTAGTTTTTGTCCTTGAATTCCATATCTTGGGGATAAAAAACCATTAAAAGATGGGATATGAATTACAAACGGTTTTGTAGCACTTTTCATCAGCATATAAGTCCCTAAATGATCAGAAGTGTTTGAGCCAATTGTATAGGATTTAATTAAATTATATTTATCATAAATTTCTACTTTTATTCCAGATGTAGCCATAAATTTAATCACATTATCAAATGATGATTTTGACACAGGTTTCTTTATTTTCAATTTCGAAATAGTAGAAAGCAAAGTATTTATTGCATCTTTTCTAACTTCATACTTGTTGTTTACAACCCAACTTCCATCATTTTTTTTAACTGTAATTGTATTCCCACTTCTATCAGCAATAAATACCTTTTTAATAATTGAAGTATCTTCAATTGCAAAGTTGTTGTCCTCAATAATTGTTGATTTTTTATCAGAATTTAAGAGCCAAATAGAAATGCCAATAAAGAAAATAAGTAAAGCAAAAAGTATATTTTTTTTAGGCATATTTTTTCTTTTTCATTTTTGTGAAAATAAACGCAAAAATAAGTAATATTAATAGAGGGAGTAAGATATTTATTAGCTGAATAAAAGTCTTATTATTTTTGATTTTTTCTTTGTCTAATAATCTTAATTTTATCTCTTTTGCTTTTAGCTGAGTTAACCCTGTTTCATCACATAGAAAGTGAATTGAATTCATAATAAATTTCTTGTTTCCAAGGTAGGTATACTTTATAAATCTATCATAACCTAAAGGATAAATATCTCCATTATTTGATACAGAATTTCGAATTAAATCCCCATCAGATACAACTATCATTTGAGTTTTTTTGCTTTGACTTACAAAATTCAACTTCTGATTTTTAGGGAGTATTCTATTTTTAAAAACTGATTCAAATTCTCCCTCTAATAACACTGCAATAGGCAAGTTTTCTTTGTTAAATGATGTAAGAGGAGGAGGGTTTTCTAATATCCCTAAACTTACTTTTGCAGGTGTCGGGCTTATTCTACTTTGCTTAGAACTATGTAAAAGTATGGTCTTGTTGATGTTATTCTTAATTGTATCAATTGAGCTTGCAAAATCACACTTTATTGCATCTAATCCTTTTGAGATAGGATGATTATTCTCTGAAAACAAAAGAGGGTAGTAGGGCCATGGAAAATAAGATTGCTGAGGAATATTATTGCTATATCCTGTTACAATTGGAATTTCGGTTGATCTTAAGTCTTCAATTAAATTTGCATTAATTCTTATGCCATATTTGAAGAGTTGATCACTAAGTTTAAGGTCATTATTTGTAGCAATAAAACTCTTATTTTGTTGCAAACTATCCATACTTGCTTTTGCACCATCAATCAACCAAAGAATCTTCCCTCCATTCATTAGATATTGATCAATTATGAACTTATCTAACATATTAAAAGCAATTGTTGGCTTGGCAATAATTATTGCCTTATAACTGGTTAATTTCTTAACCTGACTAGATATGTCAGCCTGCAATGTAATGCTGTCAATTTCGAATTCTTTAATGTTAAATCTGTCAATAGTATAATGGTAACTCAGTTTATCATTATCCTGCATAACTGATTCTGTAATATCATAAACTTCAGATGCTGAAAGCTCCCCATTTCCTTCTAAAAATGCAATTCTATGTGTTTTAGTTTTACTGATGTGATATATTGCAGAGATAAATTCAAATTCTAGGTTTTCTACTGATGCATTGATATTTTCTCCTGCATTTTTTGTAACTGAGTTTTTTAAGAAATTTACTGCAATTTCTTTGTCTTTATAATAGATAATTGCACCAGGAAAAATGATTTGATTTATACTGCTTCCTGCTTTTTTTATTTCAATATCGGTAGGAGCAAGTCCTTGTTTTACTAATTGCTTATATAAGTCAACTTTTTCTTTTTCATTTCTACCTTCATTAGGGTTGATGAACTCAAACTCTAAATTATCATCAGCAATAGTTTTAAATGAAGAAAGTAAATTCAAAACTTCTGATTGAAGATGCTTGAATTCAGCAGGAAAAACGCCTTCTAAATATACTTTAATGAAAACAATATCATCAACTTTTTCTAAAGTTTTTATTGTTTCTTCTGATATTGAATGTTTGCCATCAGCAGTTAAGTCCAAACTAAAATCAGTAAAAGAAACAAGTATGTTTGTTAGAATAATTAGTAATATAAAAACTAGAGAAGAATAGTATTTTCTCATTAGGTGTTTTTGTTTTTAATTACTACCTCAGTAAGTTTTATAAAAAGTAAACTTACTGACATAAAATAAACTAAATCTGATACTTTTAACAGACCTTTACTCATCATATTGTAGTGGTAAGAAATTCCGATTTTTTGAAGTGTTAAATCTACTATTTGAAGGTAGGGTAACTGACTTAAAATATCAAATCCAAAGAAAAAGAAACTACTCATAATTATTGCAAGTATGAAGGCAACAATTTGATTACTACTTAATGATGATGCATAAACACTAATACTTGAAAAAATACTACTTAGTAAAATCAGTCCGATATAAGACCCAACAACTGCTGCTAAATCCAAATTTCCAGTAGTTTCCCCTAAAAAGTAAATACTAATTACATAAGTAATAGTTGGTAAAATTGCAATAATTACTAATGATAAAACTGCAAAGAATTTAGCAGTTACGATTTCAAAACTGGAAATAGGCTTGGTAATTAAAGTTTCGATTGTCCCTGTGTTGAATTCCTCTGAGAATACTCTCATGCTTACTGATGGGATGAATAGTAAAAAAATTAGTGGGGCAATAGAAAAGAAAGAATCCATGCTTGCGTAAGCATTATCTAAGATATTTATTTCACTGATGTCATGCCATAAAATTAAGCTACTAATTAAAAGGAAGAGTCCAATAATTAAGTAGCCAATAATAGTGCTAAAAAAAATACTTATTTCTTTTTTGTAAAGCGTTATCATTTAAAATCTACTCTTACTAATTCATGAATTTTTAATCCTAATAAAGTCTTTGCACTTCCTTTATTAATAGCAATTTGGAGTAAATTGTTTTCTCCAAATAAAGCTAATTTTTCAGGAACAGAAACATCTTTATACTTAGAAGAAATTTCTGTTATTTTCTCATCTTCTCTTCCAAAAAGGATTTCGAATGATCTTCCTTTTTGTATGCGTTCGAATTCAGCTTTCCTTATGTTAGTAGTCGCATTTCCGTAATTATCAACATAAACAACAACTCCTCTTATCATATCTGGTTGAATTACTGCTTTTAGTTCCATTTTTTGAACTTCAAAATCTGGAATTTCAGTACCAATAATTTCCATAGTTCCACCTCTAGCTAGATGGCAAGCAGCTGGAACAAAAATATATTTTGCAGCAAATGTCATGCAATCTTCCTCTAATGAAATATTTAGTCTGACAATTTTTTCGGGTTTAAACTCATCAAAAAGTAATGAGAAAAAACCATTATCTGCACCAACAAAAAAATGGCCATTAGCATAAATTGCTAAATGCTCATTATTTATTGATATTTCATCATCAACACTAATAATATGAACAGTGCCTTTTGGAAATGATTTAAAGCAATTTCTTAAAACAAAAGTAGCTTGTTGAATATTAAACAACTCAATATCATTACTAATATCAACTATTTTTGCATCTTCAAGTTGAGAGTATATGCTACCTTTTACGGATGCTAAATAGCTGTCTTTAGTGCCTAAATCGGTAGTAAGTGTAATTATTGCCATTTATTAATAAAACCTATTGATAGAACAGTTAAAATGTGTTATTTTGTAACTTCAAAATTAAAATAAATCTATGAACAACTTTACTAATGAGTGAAAAAAAAATAACACTTAGTAACATTGAGTTGGTAAAACTTTTTGGTGCTAATAATAAGAAGCTTGATAAGATAAGAAGTTTATTTCCTCAGCTTAAAATTATTGCAAGAGGAGAAAACCTAAAGTTGATGGGTAGTATTGCTCAAATAAAATATTTTGAACAAAAATTAACAGCATTTATTAAACATATAAATCAATATAATTCATTAACAATTAGTCATATAGAAAGATTGGTTGAGGGTGATGAAAAAGAAATCTTAAAAACTAAAGATGATGTGATTTTGCATGGGCAAAATGGCAAAGTAATAAAAGCAAGAACAGCAAATCAAAGAAAAATGGTGGAGGAGATATCCGTTAAAGATATGATGTTTGCAATAGGACCTGCTGGTACAGGAAAAACTTATACAGCAGTAGCTATTGCAGTAAAAGCACTAAAAGATAGAGAGATAAAAAGAATTATTTTCACAAGACCTGCTGTAGAAGCTGGTGAAAACTTAGGTTTTTTGCCAGGTGATTTAAAGGAAAAGTTAGATCCTTACATGCAGCCAATTTATGATGCGCTTTTTGATATGATACCTATTGATAGATTGAATGAATATGTTGAAAATGGAACAATTCAAATAGCTCCTTTAGCATTTATGAGAGGTAGAACTTTGGATAAAGCTTTTGTGATTTTAGATGAGGGGCAAAATACAACTGAACCTCAAATGAAGATGTTTTTAACAAGAATGGGAATGTCAGCTAAATTTATAATTACTGGTGATGAAACACAAATAGACTTGCCAAAACATCAAAAATCAGGATTAATACACGCAAAAAATACACTTAAAGGAATAAAGGATATCAGTTTTATTACTCTTGATGCAAAAGATGTAATAAGACATAAACTAGTAAAACAAATAATTAAAGCATATAAAAATAATGATTAACACAATTAAAGGAACAAATTTTAACTTACCAGGACAAACTAAATTCTACAAAGGAAAGGTAAGAGATGTTTATACGGTAAATAATGAGACATTAGTAATGGTAGCTTCTGATAGAATTTCAGCTTTTGATCATGTATTACCGCAGGGAATACCTTACAAAGGACAGGTTTTAAGCCAGATAGCAGCAAAATTTTTAACAGCTACTGCTGATATTGTACCAAACTGGATGGAGGCAACACCAGACCCTTCTGTAACAATTGGTAAAATGTGTGAGCCATTTATGGTTGAAATGGTAATTAGAGGATATTTAACTGGGCATGCTTGGAGAGAATATAAAGCAGGGAAAAGAATGATTTGTGGCGTTCCTATGCCTGATGGGATGGTTGAAAATCAAAAGTTTGATACTCCATTACTTACTCCTACAACTAAAGCAATTGTTGGTCATGATGAGGATATCAGTAGAGATGAAATTTTAGCTCAAGGATTAGTTGCTGAAGCAGATTACATTAAACTTGAAGAATATACAAGAGCAATTTTTCAAAGAGGTACTGAAATTGCAGCTGAAAAAGGGCTAATTCTTGTTGATACCAAATATGAGTTTGGTAAAGATAAAGATGGAGTTATTACTCTGATTGATGAAATTCATACACCTGATTCATCTCGTTATTTTTATATTGAAGGATATGAAGATAAAATTGCAAATGGAATTCAGCAAAAACAACTTTCAAAGGAATTTGTGCGTCAGTGGTTAATTGAAAACGGATTTCAAGGAAAAGAAGGACAATCTATTCCAGCTATGAGTGAGGAATACTGTAATTCAGTTTCAGAAAGATACATTGAATTATATGAATACATTACTGGAGATAAATTTGTAAAAGAAGATGTAACTGATGTTGTGAATAGAGTAGAAGAAAATATTTTGAATTATTTAGCTAAATAATCAATGCTTATCAATCTTCTTCTTGCTATTGCTGTAATTAGTTTGAATGTTTTGTTGTTTTATTATTTGTACTTTTTTTTGAAGTTGAATAAGAAACCAATTTCTAAATCAGGTTTTCATAAACCAATTTCAATAATAATTTGTGCTAAAAATGAAGCTGATAATCTGAAAAAGTTTTTACCTAAAGTATTGGAACAGGACTATCCTGAATTTGAAGTTGTGGTGGTGAATGACCAATCAACAGATGGTACAGCAGCTATTTTAAAAAACTTTGAAAAAAGCTATCCCAAGCTAGTAATAGTTACTATTGATGAGCATATTAAGCATTGGCCAGGAAAAAAGTTTGCACTTACTTTAGGAATTAAAACTGCTAAGCATGAGCACCTCTTATTAACGGATGCTGATTGTTTACCTAATTCCAGCAATTGGGCAAAACAGATGAGTAGTAATTTTAATAACTCAGAAATTGTATTAGGTTTTGGTGGTTATCAAAAAAGAAAAGGTTTGCTTAATAAAATCATTCGTTTTGATACCTTTAATGTGGCTAAGCAGTATTTGTCTTATGCTTTAGCAGGATTTACTTATATGGGAGTAGGGCGTAATATGGCCTACAAAAAATCATTATTTTTTGAAAATAAGGGATTTGCCAAACACTTGCATATTCCATCAGGGGATGATGATTTATTCATACAAGAAGTAGCAAATAAAGACAATGTTTCAGTTGAAATAGTTGCTGATGCTCATACTACATCAACAGTAATTGAAAGGTGGAAGGATTGGAGTTATCAAAAAAGAAGACACATTACTACAGCACCATTATATAAAACAAAGTTTAAGATACTTTTAGCTGTTTATCCTTATGCTCAATTTTTCTTTTGGACAGCTATAATTATACTTTTTGTGCTTAAAGCGCCAATTGCTATAACAACTACTATATTAGGGCTAAAATTACTTACTTCTTATCTGATTAATTACAAGCCTATGAAGCAGTTAAATACAATTGATTTGTATTGGATTCATCCTATATATGAAGTTATGTACCTTTTAGTACAAGGATTTTTTGTATTATTGAATGTTGTTAATAAACCTAAAAAATGGAGTAGATGACAAACAATTTAACAGAGAAGGGAAAAAGAGATTTAAAACTCATCAATAGAGCTTTAGAAACTGGAGATCCTACTGCTTATAATGAGTTGATGAAGCTCTATAGAGATCCTCTTTATTTCATGCTTTATGAAAAAGTTGGTGACCAAGAATTGGCTAAGGATTTAACAATTGAATCACTTGGAAAAGCTTTTAAGAAACTGCACTTGTATGTGCCTAATTATGTTTTTAGTACTTGGCTTTTTACGGTAGCTCGTAATCATTGCATTGATTATTTGCGTAAGAATAAATTACCTACTGTTTCTATCGATAAAATGATGTTAGATGAAGATGGAAAAAGAACAAATTTCGATTTAATATCTGATATGCTCAACCCTGAGCAAGAGATGGAGAAAAAACAGAGGATAGCTATTTTAAGACAAATTGTTGATCAACTAAAACCTAAATATCGTGCTTTAGTAAAACTCAGGTATTTTAAAGAAATGACTTATGATGAAATTGCGACTACTTTAGATATTCCTATTGGAACTGTAAAAGCACAATTGCATAGGAGTAGAGAGCAACTTTTCAAAATTATGTCTGGTATAAAGGACGCTTACTAAATGCAAATTATACAAAAGTATTTCCCTGATTTATCAGAGAAACAATTACAACAGTTTTCTGATTTACAAGAACTTTACGAGCATTGGAATGCTCAAATAAATGTGATTTCCAGAAAGAATATGGATACCCTTTATATTAATCATGTATTACACTCCTTGGCTATAGCTAAAGTTATTCAGTTTAAAAAAGGTACAACTGTTTTGGATATTGGTACTGGTGGTGGTTTCCCAGGAATTCCTTTGGCTATTTTATTTCCTGACACTCAATTTTTACTAGTAGATAGTATTGGTAAAAAAATAAAGGTAGTAAATGAAGTAAGTAGTGCTATTTGTTTATCTAATGTTAGAACCATGCACGAGAGAGCTGAAAAGATTAATGAAACCTTTGATTTTGTAGTGAGCCGTGCTGTTACTAATATGACAGACTTTAAAAAATGGGTAAAAGGGAAGTTCAATAAAAAGCATTACAATAGTATTGATAACGGAATTTTCTACTTAAAAGGTGGTGATTTAAGGGAGGAGTTAAGAGGAATTTCTCATACTAAGTACGATATCTCAGAATTTTTTACTGAAGAATTTTTTGATACTAAAAAGGTTATTTATATAGGGTATTAATAAACTTTGGCAGACATACTACTTATATTTTCTCACAGAAATAGACAATCTCATCCTTTGGAAGAGCATATCTTTCTACTAACTTTGGGTCAAGTTCATTTATAAAATCACTTTCAGTAACTTTAAATCCTGCTGCTTCTAGTTTTTTTCCATAATCTAATCCGAATAACCTAAGGTGGTCATCTTGCCAATATAATCTTTCTCTTTCTTTAGGGTCAGTTACTGATTTGTCCTCCTCAGTTTTAGGGTTATTTACATCAATTGGTACTTGAAAAATTCCCCATCCACCAGGTTTCATTACTCTGTAAAACTCTGTCATTACTTTATGTGAATCCTCTACATGCTCCAATACATGGTTACAGATTACTACATTAAAAGAATTGTCAGCCATTGGAATATCATGTACATCCATTTTCACATCTGCCCAAGGGGAGATTAAATCGCCAGTAGTATAATCTAAGTTTTTCATTCCTTTAAATAGTTTGATAAAACAATATTCAGGAGCTATATGTAAGAATTTTAAATTAGCTGTAAAAAAATTAGTTTTCTCTTTCATGAATAACCACATCAATCTGTGTCTTTCCAAACTCATACTATCTGGTGCAATAGCGTTTTTACGAGATATTAATCTTCCATAAGGTAAAAGTTTACGGTAAGTTTTTC
>OCVR010003896.1_pt1 | contig 10222 bp, 30 predicted proteins | sample 1539091 | NCBI WGS metagenome assembly OCVR01 (sample SAMEA3355530, study PRJEB22509) | marine metagenome | biome: marine; feature: coastal ocean; material: water | place: USA | collected 2010-08-07 | depth 16 m | reverse complement strand
GCAGGAAGCGATGGGGAGACAGACCAGGAGGTGATTGGGCCTCCGCTGACCGTTGGTGTTGCCGTTGTCATTGTTGTGTCCTTGGTCAATGTGAATGAAGTCTGGCTGTAAGCGAGTGAAGACGGTGCGACATCGTCGACGACGATGGTCACGGTCGCGGTATCGCTGCCACCAGTGTTCTCTGCCGTGATGGTGTACACTGCAGAGGCTGTGATTGCAGTTGGTGTTCCGCTGATGGAACCAGTGGAGGCGTCCAAGGACAAACCTGCTGGGAGTGACGGAGAGATCGACCAACTTGTGATTGTTCCACCGTTCACTGTCGGTGTTGCCGTTGTCATGGCAGTACCTTTGGTCAAACTGAACGTACTCGGACTGTATGTTAGGGATGAAGGCGCTACATCGTTCACCACGATTGTGACCGTTACGGTATCACTGCCACCGGTGTTGGTTGCAGTAATGGTGTAGGAAGCGGATGTCGTGACTGCAGTCGGCGTTCCACTGATTGCCCCTGTGGAGGAGTCAAGAGCAAGTCCTGCAGGGAGGGATGGTGATGTCGACCATGAAGTAACGGTACCTCCAGTGGAGGTCGGTGTTGCTGTTGTCATGGCCGTATTCTTTGTGAGCGAGAATGAACTCGGACTGTACGAGATACTCGGTGTCACATCGTTGACAACGATGGTGACTGTTGTGGTATCACTGCCGCCCGTGTTGCTTGCTGTGATTGTGTAAGCGGCAGACGATGCAACTGCGGTTGGTGTTCCGCTGATCGCACCTGTCGAGGAATCCAAAGACAAACCAGCAGGCAGGGATGGTGAAACGGACCATGAGGTGATCGTACCACCGCTCGAGGTTGGAGTGGCTGTGGTCATTGTGGTTCCTTTTGTCAATGAGAACGAGGATTGACTGTATGCAATTGAGCTCGGTGCAACATCGTTCACGACGATGGTCAGAACCGCTGTATCACTGCCACCTGTGTTCTCTGCTGTGACGGTGTATGAGGCGGATGAAGTAACAGCTGTTGGTGTTCCGCTGATTGCACCAGTGGATGAATCCAAGGACAATCCAGCTGGAAGCGAAGGGGAAACAGACCAAGATGTGATGGTTCCACCGCTCGCTGATGGTGTTGTTGTTGTCATTGCAGTGCCCTTTGTGAGGGTGAAACTGTTCGGGCTGTAGGTGAGCGACGAAGGCGCAACATCGTTGACGATAATGGTCACGCTTGCTGTGTCGCTGCCACCAGTATTGCTTGCCGTGATGGTGTATGAAGCAGACGATGTGATGGCCGTCGGTGTTCCTGAAATTTCTCCTGTTGAAGAATCAAGAGAAAGACCTGCTGGAAGCGATGGTGAAACGGACCATGATGTGATTGTTCCGCCGCTTGCACTTGGTGTGACTGCGGTCATTGCACTGTCTTTTGTCAGCGTGAACGAGTTCGGGCTGTACGTGAGCGATGATGGCGCAACATCATTGACGATGATCGTTACCGATGCAGTATCGCTACCACCAGTGTTTGTTCCAGTGATCGTGTAAGACGCTGAGGAAGTGACCGTCGTTGGCGTTCCGCTGATGACACCTGTCGAGGAATCGAAGGCAAGTCCTGCAGGGAGGCCAGGCGAGACTGTCCAACTCGTGACCGTTCCTGCGGTGGAGGTTGGGGTTGCCGCTGTCATGGCAGTGCCCTTTGAGAGCGTAAATGTGGATGGACTGTAGGAGATCGACGGTGTGATGTCGTTCACAACGATGGTCACTGTTGCAGTATCGCTACCGCCCGTGTTGCTTGCTGTGATGGTGTACAAGGTGGATGAAGTCACCGCAGTTGGCGTTCCCGAGATCGCACCTGTCGTTGAATCCAAGGCCAAACCAGCAGGGAGGGTCGGTGAAACGGACCACGAAGTAATCGTACCGCCGTTGACGGTTGGTGTGACGGTTGTCATGCCAGTGCCTTTCGTGAGTGTGAACGAGTTCGGGCTGTAAGCAAGCGATGATGGAGCGACATCGTTGACTGCTATGGTGACAGTGGCGGTATCGCTACCACCCGTGTTGCCTGCAGTCACGGTATAGGTTGCAGAGGAAGTCACCGCTGTTGGTGTTCCACTGATTGCACCAGTCGAGGCGTCTAATGACAATCCAGCTGGCAGCGATGGAGACACAGACCAGGTGGTGACTGGACCTCCACTCACTGTTGGAGTTGCCGTCGTCATTGCGGTTCCTTTCGTAAGTGTGAACGTGCTCGGGCTGTAAGTGAGGGATGAAGGCACGACATCGTTCACGACAATGGTCACTGATTCCGTATCGCTACCACCCGTATTGCTTGCGGTGATTGTGTAGGATGCTGAGGATGTGATCGCCGTCGGCGTACCAGATATTGCACCTGTTGAGGCGTCCAAAGACAGTCCTGCGGGGAGCGATGGAGATACTGACCAAGAGGTGATTGTACCACCGTTCACGGTTGGTGTAACGGTTGTCATTGCAGTGCCCTTGGTGAGCGTAAACGAACTTGGGCTGTAGGCCAAGGATGACGGGGCAACATCGTTGACGACGATGGTGACGGTTGCAGTGTCACTGCCACCTGTGTTGCTTGCTGTGATTGTGTAGGATGCTGAAGTCGTGACAATGCTTGGTGTTCCACTGATTGCACCAGTTGACGAATCCAAAGACAAACCAGCAGGGAGGGAAGGCGAAACTGACCATGATGTGATGGTTCCTCCGTTGACAGTTGGGGTCGCTGTTGTCATTGCAGTGCCCTTGGTGAGCGTGAACGAACTTGGGCTGTATGTGAGCGAGGACGGAGCGACATCGTTGACAACGATGGTCACAGTCGCAGTATCGCTACCACCAGTGTTGCCTGCTGTAATGGTGTAAATTGCTGATGTCGTAACTGCTGTTGGGGTTCCGCCGATTGCACCAGTTGAGGCGTCCAATGACAAACCAGCAGGAAGCGATGGCGAAACGGACCATGATGTGATTGTACCGCCGTTTGCGGTTGGTGTGATCGTTGTCATAGCGGTACCCTTGGTCAGTGAGAAGGAACTTTGACTGTATGAGAGCGAAGATGGTGCAACGTCGTTAACCACGATGGTAATGGTCGCAGTGTCGCTACCACCAGTGTTCGTGGCGGTAATCGTGTAGGTTCCAGAGGTCGTGACGGCTGTTGGCGTTCCGCTGATTGCACCAGTGGTGGAATCCAAGGACAATCCAGCAGGGAGTGATGCGGAGACTGTCCAGGAGGTGATTGGACCACCGCTGACTGTTGGCGTAGCCGTTGTCATTGAAGTTCCCTTCGTCAATGTGAACGAATTGGGGCTGTATGAGAGGCCAGATGGCGCAACATCATTGACAACAATAGTGACGGTTGCGGTATCGCTACCACCCGTGTTGCTTGCGGTGATTGTGTAGGATGCAGAGGATGTGATCGCAGTAGGTGTGCCGGATATTGCGCCGGTGGAAGCGTCCAAGGACAGACCTGCAGGGAGCGATGGGGATACAGACCAGGAGGTGATCGTACCACCATTCACGGTTGGTGTAACTGTTGTCATGGCCGTGCCCTTGGTGAGCGAGAACGAACTTGGACTGTAGGCCAAGGATGACGGGGCAACATCGTTGACGACGATGGTGACGGTTGCTGTGTCACTACCACCGGTGTTGCTCGCAGTGACGGTGTAAGATGCCGAGCTTGAGATTGCAGTTGGGGTTCCGCTGATGGCACCAGTGGATGAATCCAAGGACAAACCTGCAGGCAGGGATGGTGAAACGGACCATGAGGTAATCGTACCACCATTCACGGTTGGTGTGACTGTTGTCATCGCTGTGCCTTTGGTGAGCGTGAACGAACTTGGGCTGTAGGCCAAAGAAGATGGTGTGACGTCGTTGACGACGATCGTAATGCTTGCAGTATCGCTACCGCCCGTATTGCTTGCCGTCACGGTGTAGGTGGCGGAGGAAGTAACCGCAGTTGGTGTTCCGCTGATGGCACCTGTTGAGGAGTCCAATGACAAACCAGCAGGGAGTGATGGCGAAACAGACCAGGAAGTGATTGTACCGCCATTTGCCGTTGGAGTGGCCGTTGTCATGGTGGTGCCCTTCGTCAAGGAGAACGAACTTTGACTGTATGAGAGCGAAGATGGTGCAACATCGTTCACAACGATTGTCACCGTTGCCGTATCGCTCCCACCGGTATTGGTTCCAGTGACGGTGTAGGATGCAGAGGAAGTGACCGCAGAAGGTGTTCCACTGATGGCACCCGTCGATGAATCTAAGGACAGACCGGCTGGAAGCGATGGTGAAACAGACCACGAGGTGATCGTACCACCGCTCGATGTTGGTGTTGCAGTGGTCATTGCTGTGCCCTTCGTTAATGTGAACGTGCTCGGAGAGTACGCAATCGTGGACGGCGCAATGTCGTTCACGGTGATGGTCACCGTCGCCGTATCGCTGCCACCAGTGTTGGTGGCTGTGATCGTGTAGGAGGTTAAGGAAGAAACTGCTGTTGGTGTTCCGCTAATTGCACCAGTGGAGGAGTCCAAGATCAAACCTGTAGGAAGTGTTGGTGAGGCAGACCAAGAAGTGACGGTTCCACCAGTGATCGATGGCGTCACTGTTGTCATGGCCGTGCCTTTCGTCAATGTAAACGAGTTCGGGCTGTATGCTAAAGAGGACGGCGTGACATCGTTGACAACGATGGTTACGGTTGCAGTGTCACTACCACCAGTGTTGGTTGCAGTGACGGTATAGGATGCAGATGAGGTGACATCTGTTGGCGTACCGCTGATGGTTCCAGTGGAGGAATCCATTGCCAATCCCGCTGGAAGGGATGGTGAGATCGACCAAGAGGTAACAGGTCCGCCGCTTGTCGTCGGTGTGACGGTTGTCATGGCCGTGCCCTTCGTGAGCGTGAACGAACTTGGGCTGTATGTGAGCGAGGACGGAGCGACATCGTTGACCACGATGGTCACGGTAACGGAGTCGCTGCCACCCGTGTTACTTCCCGTTACGGTGTAGGATGCAGAGGAAGTGACTGTTGTCGGCGTTCCACTAATGGCGCCTGTTGATGAGTCCAATGCTAAACCAGCAGGGAGCGATGGGGAAACGGACCACGATGTGATCGTTCCACCACTCGAGGTAGGTGTGGCCGTTGTCATGGTGGTGCCCTTGGTAAGGGTGAAGGAACTTTGACTGTAAGCAATTGAAGATGGCGAAACATCGTTGACAACAATGGTAACGGTTGCAGTATCGCTCCCACCAGTGTTGCTTCCTGTGATGGTGTAGGATGCCGAGGATGTGACTGCAGAAGGTGTTCCACTGATTGCACCAGAGGATGAATCCAAGGACAAACCTGCAGGCAGGGAGGGTGAAACAGACCATGAGGTGATCGTACCGCCGCTCGAGGTTGGTGTGGTGGTGGTCATTGCAGTTCCTTTGGTGAGGGTGAATGAGTTCGGACTGTAGGCGAGCGAAGATGGGCCAACATCGTTGACCACGATGGTCACTGTTGCGGTGTCGCTACCACCCGTGTTGCTTGCTGTCACGGTGTAGGTTGCGGAGGAGGTAATCGCTGTTGGTGTACCAGAAATCGCACCGGTCGACGAGTCGAGTGAGAGTCCCGTAGGAAGTCCGGGAGATACAGACCAAGAAGTGATTGTACCGCCGTTGACCGTCGGGGTGGTGGTCGTCATTGCGGTCCCAGTGGTCAACGTAAACGAACTTGGGCTGTAGGCCAAGGATGACGGGGCAACATCATTGACAACAATGGTCACATCTGCCGTGTCGCTGCCGCCGGTGTTGCTTGCTGTGATTGTGTATGTTGCTGAGGAAGTGACCGCTGATGGTGTTCCACCGATGGCACCAGTGGAGGCGTCTAAGGACAAACCTGCGGGGAGCGATGGGAATACCGACCAAGAGGTGATTGTACCACCGTTCACGGTTGGTGTGACGGTTGTCATTGCTGTATCCTTCGTGAGCGTGAACGAACTTGGGCTGTAGGCCAAAGAAGACGGGATGACGTCGTTGACCACGATGGTCAGAGTTGCCGTATCGCTGCCACCAGTGTTGGTTGCCGTCACGGTGTAGGTTGCCGATGTTGTGACTGCAGTCGGCGTTCCACTGATTGCACCGGTCGTGGAGTCCAAAGACAAACCAGCAGGGAGCGTTGGCGAAACGGACCATGATGTGATCGTACCACCGCTAACAGTTGGTGTTGTGGTTGTCATTGCGGTGCCCTTGGTCAATGTGAAGCTACTCGGGCTGTACGACAAAGAAGACGGCGCGACGTCGTTGACGACGATGGTGAGGGTTGCCGTATCACTGCCGCCTGTGTTGTCTGCTGTCACGGTGTAGGTTCCGGAGGAAGTAATTGCCGAAGGGGTTCCCGAAACGGCCCCAGTGGAGGCGTCGAGGGATAGGCCTGAAGGAAGGGAAGGGGTGACTGACCAACTCGTGATGGTTCCGCCGCTGTTAGCAGGTGTTGTCGTTGTCATTGCAGTTCCCTTCGTGAGGGTAAATGAGGATGGGCTGTAGGTAATTGATGGCGCAACATCGTTGACAACAATCGTGATGGATGCAGTATCGCTACCACCGGTGTTTGTTCCTGTGATTGTGTAAGACGCAGAGGATGTGACCGCCGTTGGGTTTCCGCTGATGACACCTGTCGAAGAATCGATGGCAAGTCCTGCGGGGAGACTTGGCGAGACCGTCCAACCAGTGACCGTGCCTCCGGTGGAGGTTGGAGTCACAGCGTTCATTGCGGTTCCCTTGGTGAGCGTAAATGTGGATGGGCTATAGGCGATTGACGGTGTGATGTCGTTCACGACGATGGTCAACGTTGCAGTATCGCTGCCGCCAGTGTTGGTTGCCGTAACGGTGTAGGTTGCCGAGGTTGTGACTGCAGTTGGTGTTCCAAAGATCGCACCCGTTGAGGAGTCAATTGAGAGGCCGGCTGGAAGCGATGGGGATACTGACCAAGAGGTGATCGTACCACCGCTGACTGTTGGCGTCACCGTCGTCATTGCAGTCCCCTTCGTGAGGGTGAATGAGTTCGGGCTGTAGGCAAGGGAGGACGGAGCCACATCGTTGACAACGATTGTTAGATCTGCGGTATCGCTACCACCTGTGTTGCTTGCCGTCACGGTGTAGGTGGCGGAGGATGTAACCGCAGTCGGCGTTCCACTGATTGCACCGGTCGTGGAGTCCAAAGACAAACCAGCAGGGAGCGTTGGCGAAACGGACCATGATGTGATCGTACCACCGCTAACAGTTGGTGTTGTGGTTGTCATTGCGGTGCCCTTGGTCAATGTGAAGGTACTCGGGCTGTACGACAAAGAAGACGGCGCGATGTCGTTGACGACGATGGTCACGCTTGCGGTATCGCTACCGCCCGTGTTGCTTGCAGTGATTGTGTAGGATGCTGATGATGTGATTGCAGTTGGCGTACCAGAAATTTCACCAGTTGATGAGTCGAGTGTGAGTCCTGCTGGCAGGGATGGCGAAACGGACCAGGATGTGATTGTACCGCCACTTACTGTTGGTGTGACTTCAGTCATTGCTGTCCCCTTGGTGAGCGTGAAGGAATTCGGGCTGTATGTGAGGGATGACGGAGCGACATCATTGACCACAATGGTCACTGTTGCTGTCGTGCTTCCTCCACTGTTTGTTGCTGTGATCGTGACTGATGTTGAGGATGTCACTGCAGTTGGGGTGCCAGAGAGGACACCTGTCGAGAAATCAAAGCTAAGACCGGCTGGAAGGCCAAGGGTGATTCCCCATGTAGTGACCGTTCCACCGTTGTAAGTTGGTGTTGTTGTTGTCATTGCCGTACCCTTTGTCAAGGTAAAGGAATTCGAACCGTATGCCAGGGATGAGGGTGCAACATCATTGACGACAATGGTGACTGTGGCGGTATCGCTGCCGCCAGTGTTGGTTGCCGTAACGGTGTAGGTTGCCGAGGTTGTGACTGCAGTCGGCGTTCCGCTAATGGCTCCATTTGAAGAATCAATCACAAGACCGGCTGGAAGTGACGGTGAAATTGTCCAAGATGTAGGGGTGCCGCCGCTGAATGTTGGCGTAACCGTTGTCATTGCCGTGCCTTTCGTGAGGGTGTGAGAATTCGGGCTGTAGGTGATTGAAGATGGTGCAATATCGTTGACCACGATGGCCACGCTTGCCGTATCGCTGCCACCTGAATTGGATGCTGTGATTGTATAGGATGCAGATGAAACAACGGCCGTTGGCGTACCACTGATCTCACCAGTTGATGAATCGATGGATAACCCAGATGGCAATGAGGGGGACACAGACCACGAGGTGATTGTGCCACCGTTCGCTGTTGGTGTGACTGCAGTCATCGCCGTCCCTTTGGTGAGGGTGAATGTATTCGGGCTGTATGCGAGTGAAGATGGAGCTTCATCGATAACTTCGATGGTCAAAACAACGCTATCGCTGCCACCAGTGTTGCTTCCTGTCACGGTGTAGGTTCCCGAGGCAGTGACTGTATCTGGCGTTCCTGAAACTGCTCCAGTTGATGAGTCGATTGAAAGACCTGATGGAAGGGACGGGGAAACAGTCCACCCTGTGACAGAACCACCGCTGACAGTTGGAGTGGCGGTCGTCATAGCGATGTCTTTGGTCAACGTGAAGGAGGTCGTGGTGTATGAGATAATTGGCGAAGCGTCATTGACCACGATGGTGATGGTTGCAGTGTCGCTCCCGCCTGTGTTGGTCGCCGTGATGGTGTAGGTCGCAGAGGCGGTGATGGTCGTTGGCGTACCACTGATGTCACCTGTGGATGTATCGAGTGAGATCCCTGCTGGCAGGGTTGGAGAGACGGACCAAGAATCGACTTGACCAGTTCCGAAGAGTGTCGGGGATGCGGTGGACATTGCGGATCCCTTTGTGAGCGTGAATGAACTTGAAGAATATCCAATCAATGGTTGGATGTCGTTGACAACGATGGTGATGCTTGCTGTATCGGTGCCGCCAGAGTTGGTGGCTGTAATGGTGTATGTTGCAGAGGATGTGACGGCTGTTGGTGTGCCTGAGATTGTACCATCAGCGCTCGTCAAAGTGATTCCCGCAGGGAGTGTTGGTGATACAGACCATGAAACCACGGTGCCTCCGCTCGATGTGGGGACTTGACTTGTCATGGCCGTTCCTTTCGTGAGTGTGAGTGAGGAACTCGGATAGGTAATGATTGGAGCAATGTCGTTGACTTGGACCGTGACGGTGGTGGAGGTGCTACCGCCTGTATTGGTCCCTGTGATGGTGTAGATTGCCGATGAGGAGACTGCGGTCGGTGTTCCGCTGATTGCTCCGTCTGAGGATGCAATGGACAAACCTGCTGGAAGCGATGGTGAAACCGTCCATGTGGTGACTGTTCCACCGGTGATCGTAGGGGTTGTAGTGGTCATGGCCGTTCCCTTTGTAAGCGTGAACGAATTTGGGCTGTAGGTGATCGAGGAAGGTGCAACGTCGTTGACGACAATGGTGAGCGTTGCTGTATCGGTTCCTGCGGTGTTGGTCGCCGTGACGGTGTAGGAGGTCGATGATGAGACCGCACTTGGCGTTCCGCTAAGTTCACCCGTTGAGGTGTCGAGTGACAGGCCTGATGGGAGTGATGGGGAGATTGCGTATGAATCAACGTCGCCGGCGTAAGATGTTGGCGAAACAGCCGTCATTGCAGTGCCGACGGATAGGGTGAATGTGTTTGGTGAATAAACGATGACAGGAAGTTGCTCGGTCACTGTAATCGTGATCGTAGCCGTGTCGCTTCCTCCTGAATTGCTCGCAGTGACAGTGTAAGACGTTGAGGAGGATGTAACAGTTGGCGTCCCTGAGATGGACCCGTCTGTGTTTGACAATGCCAATCCGGAGGGGAGGGAGGGGGATACCGACCAAGAGGTGACGGTGCCCGACACAGTCGGGGTTTGGACGCTCATGGCCGTGTCGAGGACAAGATTGAACGTGCTTGGTGAATAGGAAATTGTTGGCGCCGAACGGCCCGAAGTCGCCATTGGTTGTGGGTGCGATTCGAGTTGTGATGTCCCCTCTTCACTAAACCAATCCATTGGATTAAGGTCGAGGAAATCAAGAGCAAACGAGTCGTAGGAGATCGAAATGCTGTAGTTCGGAGACGTATCTTCAGAGGTAGGTGTGGACGGGGCCGTTTGTACAATGGCCGCCGAAAGCGACATTGTAATCATTAACACGACCAGAAACAATGACTTGAGTGTCA
>OCVR010003883.1_pt1 | contig 10260 bp, 6 predicted proteins | sample 1539091 | NCBI WGS metagenome assembly OCVR01 (sample SAMEA3355530, study PRJEB22509) | marine metagenome | biome: marine; feature: coastal ocean; material: water | place: USA | collected 2010-08-07 | depth 16 m | reverse complement strand
CCTCCTGCGGCCCATAACGGATATGCGTGTGGCGTTCAGCAACCGCAAATTCTTGCTCGTGACCTGCGCCGGGCTCGCCTTTGGTATCGCCGCGGGTGTCTACGCTACGCTGTCGCTCTATATCGGGACTTATTTTTGGGAGCTCTCCACTGATCAGCTGGCAGGTATGGTGATACCCACGTTCATTGCAACCCTGCTGGGCTTCGGTGTGTTGGCGCGGATAGGACAACGTGTAGACAAGCCGCGTATGCTATTGGCCGCCTGTGTATTACTCGCGCTGAATGTCTTTATTTCTCTGGGCGCGCGTCTGCTGGGTTTTCTGCCGCCAAACGGAGTCACGCTGATCTATCTTTGGGTTCTGGGCACCACCGGTGTTGGCGTATTCGCGTTAGTCACCCTGCATGTGGTCACGGCGTCACTCACGGCAGATCTGCTCGACGAGCAGGAACTTGCGACGGGTAGGCGCCAGGAGGGCGTATTTTTCGCCGCGGGGGCCTTCCTGTTAAAAGCGACAACAGGTCTTGGTGCGATGCTGGCAGGGGTGGTGATTGACCTTGTCGGGCTTAGCCCGGGTCTAGAACCGGGCTCAGTGGCGGCAGAGGTATTGCAGCAGCTGGGTTGGTTCACCATTGTCCTTACGGGAGGCATGGCGCTGGTGGGTGGCGCGTTTTATCTCAAAGTGCGCATGACGCGGGAAGATTTGGCGCAAATTCGTCAGAGGCTCCAGGAGAGAGTATCGAACGAATAGATTTTGTCGCGTTTTCTAGAACGGCGCCGGGCCTGGAAAACGTTCGCGCAGTTCCGGCTTCAACAGTTTACCGGACGGATTCCGCGGTAGCGCATCCACCAGTTCAAAAAGCTGCGGCACTTTGTAGCTTGCAAGATTCTCTTTGCAATAAGCCTTGAGGGATTCTGCCGTGGGTTTGGCGTCGGGCGCCGGGACGACTAACGCCAGTGGGGTTTCTCCCCATTTTTGTGAGGCGACACCGATGACGGCAGCTTCCTGCACATCGGGGCAGGCAGCCAAGACGTTTTCAAGCTCCGCTGGGTAAATGTTCTCGCCGCCGGAAATAATCATGTCTTTTTTCCGATCGCAAACGGTAACAAAACCGTCCGCATCCCAAGTGCAGATATCGCCGGTGTAAAGCCAGCCGTCTCTCAGCGTTTCGGCCGTCGCCTCGGGCTTGTTCCAGTACTCTTTCATCATGTGGCGTCCGGTAATAAGCAGCTCTCCGGCTTCCTCCGAGCCCATGGGTATGGTGTTGCCTTCTCCGTCGACGATCTTTATCTCCGTGTGCATTTGCGGTTTACCACAGGAGCCTACTTTTGCTTCAGCATCTTCCGGCAGCAGCAGCGTGCCTGGGCCGCAGGACTCGGTGAGACCGTAAGCCTGGCAGATGCGGATACCCAGCGTCTCGTATTCTCGCAGCAGCGAAACTGGCACCGGCGCTGCGCCGGTCGCGATCCAGCGCACGGAGGAGATATCACATTCCTTACGCTCTGGCACCACCAGCATAAACTGCAGCATGGCGGGGACTGCCATAAAAATAGTGACCTTTTCCTGTTCGATACAACGAAACATTTCGCCGATATCCAGCTCACGCATAATGACCCCGCCGCCACCACGGTGCACCAGCAATGATGCGGGGCTCATAGTGCCGACGTGGAACATGGGCATAGCCAGCAACCAGCGATCCCCGTCGCGCATATCGGAGGTGCTCATACTGGTGAGTTGTGACCAGAGCATACCCTCGTGAGAATGCACTACCCCTTTGGGCCGGCCCGTTGTGCCGGAGGTGTACATGATGAACAGATTGTCATCATCCCAGGCGCCCACTGGTGGTTCGTCCGCGCACATGCCACCGGTTAATTGTTCGTAGTCGGTAGCCCATGCCGGTGCGCCTCCGTCGGCGTTTTCCCGCCGCAACCAAAGGATGACATCGAGCGCGTCAGCCTCGCCTTCGGCCAGCTTATTCACAGTGTCGTCAAAATCTGAATCGTAGACCAGTGCCCTCGCGCCGCTATCGCCGAGAATATAGCTGAGCTCAGCTGCGACCAGTCGCCAGTTCAGCGGCACGAAGACAGCACCAATTTTAGCGACCGCAAAATAGGTCTCGATAAATTCAACGCCATTTTTTAACAGGGTCGCAACCCGGTCTCCGGGCTTTATGCCCGCTTCAAGCAGTGCATTCGCGACCCGGTTTGAGCGAGCATTGAGTTCGGCAAAAGTAAACCGGCGATCACGCTCGTATTCCACCACGGCCTCGCGATTGGGGCAGATTTCTGCGCGTTTTTTCAGGAACAATCCGATATTGGTTTTCATGGCGAGCGCTTTCAGAGGTTTTCGTCGGGCGGCCATGTTACCAGATGTGGCAATCGGCCTCTGCCGACTATTTGAACCGAAGGAATAGAAACGGGTTATCCCATCTCAGGCAATACGCGCGGGCGTCGGGCGTCGGGCGTCGCTGAGTCGTGTGAGCGAATAGCCCGCCTCACGCTAGAGCGTGACGTTTACCGCCGCCGCTGCCGCGTTAGCATTGTCCCGGGCGGCCTCGACGGAATCTGCCACCGCGAGCGCGACGCCCATACGTCGTGCGCCTGATACTTCCGGCTTGCCGAACAGGCGTAGCTGCGTGTCGGCTACAGCCAATGCATTTTCGAGACCCGAGAATTGCACGTCGCTGCTGTCGCCTTTCACCAGAATGACACTGGATGCGGCGGGTCCGTTCTGGCGGATGGCCGGGATAGGCAGATCGAGAATGGCGCGGGCGTGCAGGGCAAACTCAGACAGATCCTGTGACACCAGGGTCACCAAACCCGTATCGTGAGGCCTTGGGGAGACTTCACTGAAGATGACCGTATCGTTTTTGATGAACAGCTCTACACCGAACAAGCCTTTGCCACCGAGAGCGGAGGTTACTTTTTCGGCCATATCCTGTGCTGCGCTCAGCGCGGCATCCGACATGGCTTGGGGCTGCCAGCTTTCCTGATAATCACCCCCCTCCTGACGGTGGCCAATGGGTGCGCAGAAGGATGTACCATCGCGGTGCCGCACCGTCAGCAGCGTGATTTCAAAATCGAAATCCACAAAACCCTCCACGATGACTTTGCCCTTGCCGGCGCGGCCACCTTTTTGGGCATAGTCCCAGGCGGCGTCAACATCGCCTGTTTCTTTCACCAGTGACTGGCCTTTACCGGAGGAGCTCATAATGGGTTTGATGATGCAGGGCAACCCCACGTCCTCAATGCCTTTCAGATAATCCTCTTTGGTTGCAGCAAAGACATAGGGGCTGGTTTGAAGCCCTAGTTCTTCCGCGGCCAGTCGGCGTATACCCTCCCGGTTCATGGTTAACTGGGTGGCGCGAGCGGTGGGTATGATGGTAAAGCCCTCTTCTTCCAGAGCTGCCAGCGTGTCCGTGGCAATCGCCTCGATTTCTGGCACGACAAGATCTGGCTTTTCCCGCTCGATCACGGCACGCAGCGCGTCTCCGTCCAGCATGTTGATCACGTGGCAGCGATGCGCTACCTGCATTGCCGGCGCGTTTTCGTAGCGATCTACGGCGATGACTTCAACACCGAGGCGCTGTAATTCGATAACGACTTCCTTGCCGAGTTCGCCGGCGCCGCACAGCATGACTTTGCGCGCGTTGGGGCAGAGGGGGGAGCCCAGTGTGACGGACATAATAATGTTACTCCTGGCGAGAGTGGGTGGTTTAGCCTGCGCTGCAGTGCTGGCGGTCAGGCAGCAGGCGGCTAGTTGCCGGGTGTAATTCGTGTGGCGGCGAACAGCAGCAGGCTGGCGACGATTACCTCGACCGCAATAGTGTCCGGTGTGAGCGCTGCGCCGTGCGCAACCCATGCAATCACGCGGAATGTCGCGATCAGACCCAGCAACAGCGCGGGAGCGCACAGCCAGACCCGGTTGGCAGTCGCACTGCCGATTAGCATCATGATGCCCATCGACAGGAACATGCCCCCGACATCGCCAATCTGGGCGCTCAGGCCGGCGCCTGTCATCAGGGTCATGCCCAGCTGGTCCGCAGCCCCGCCGGGATCAGTGGCCCAGCGCAGACCCATCACTACAAAGAGCAGGGCCGGTAACACGATCAGTATGCGAATCCATTTATTCATAGTTCCTCCTCGATGCACAGAGTATAACCAACCCGCTGCTGTTTGTTGAACCCCGTGGCGAGCGGATTAACGGCAGGCGCCAGCGGCGCTGTGCAGAGATATTTGCCGCGGTCGCGTATACTGCGCCCAAATGCCCGAGACGATGCGCTGTGACAGAGATAACACAAGTGGATGCAACCGGCCACGCCTGCCCTATGCCGCTGCTGATGGCAAAGCGGGCCCTGAATGGCCTGCAGTCGGGCCAGCGTGTGCGGGTGTTGGCTACCGATAGCGGCTCGGTGCGGGATTTTCGGGTATTTGCTGAGCAGACCGGCCATCGATTGCTGGAAAGCGCAGAACAGGATGGCGTGTTCACTTACCTCATCGAGAAAGCCTGAGCCGCCGCGGGCCTTAATCGCTTTTGTTTGGTTGGCAAAGCCGTCAGAATGGGTAAAACCGCGCGCGGGATTACGGATCTTACATGCTGGAAATTTTCAGGAAGTGGTACAAACGGTACCTGTCCGAGGAAGAGTCAGTCTTGCTCCTGGTGCTGCTGACTCTGTCAGTGGTTTTGCTAATGACCATTGGCGATATCCTGGCTCCCGTGTTGGCCGCCATTGTGCTGGCTTACCTGGCCCAGGGCCTGTCCGGTCGATTGGAACGCCTCGGTCTGCCAACGTGGCTGGGTGTGGCGGTGTCCTACCTCGTCTTTGTCGGTGCGTTTTTCGGCTTTTGTCTGGCTATCCTGCCGCTTGTGTGGCGCCAGACGCTGGGCCTTGTAGGGGAGCTGCCGGGCATGTTGTCCCGGGGGCAGGAAATTCTCAGTATTCTTCCCGAGCGCTACCCGCAGTTTTTATCGGAAGCGCAGGTAAGGGAGCTGATATCCCTGGCGCAGAGTGAGTTGGCCGGGCTGGGCCCCGCTTTGGTGACCAGTTCTCTCGCATGGATACCCTCGATCCTTACCGTCATGGTTTACCTTATACTGATTCCCCTGTTGGTGTTCTTTTTCCTCAAGGACGGGCATCAAATTTTTGCCTGGTTCGGTGGTTTCCTGCCGACAGAGAGGCCGCTGCTGCGCCGCATCTGGCGCGAGATGGACCAGCAGTTTGCCAACTACGCCAGGGGGAAGGTGCTGGAAATTCTGGTCATTGGTTCTGTCACCTACTTCGCTTTTGCATGGCTGGGCTTGCAGTACGCAGTCCTGTTGGGCGTGCTGGTGGGTGTGTCAGTGATTATCCCCTACATCGGAGCGACTCTGGTGACCTTGCCGGTGGCTCTGGTAGGGTTTTTCCAATGGGGTCTGACCGCGGAATTTTATTACATGCTTGTGGTCTATATGGTCATTCAGGCGTTAGACGGTAATGTGCTGGTACCCTTGCTGTTCTCAGAGGCTGTTAATCTGCATCCGGTGGCGATTATCCTGGCAGTGCTTTTTTTCGGCGGTATCTGGGGTATGTGGGGTGTATTTTTCGCGATCCCTCTGGCCACCATGATCAAGGCCATTATCAATGCCTGGCCCCGCGCCGGAAGCGCGGTTTCAGCGGTCGATCAGTAGGTATACATTTGATGGAGTCACACATGTCCCGGATCAATCCCCGGCTGAATTTACGCGCCTTTTTATGCGGCGTCAGCCTTGTTGCGCTCACAGCTTGCTCGTCATTACCGCAGGGGCCTCAGCCCGTAAAAAGCCCCAACGACGATTACCAATATCGACTGCTGACCCTGAACAACCAGCTGCAGGTGTTGTTGATCTCCGATCCCGGCGCGCCCAAGGCGGCCGCAGCACTGGATGTGCGTATCGGCAGCGGCGATAATCCGAAGGGCCGCGCGGGCATGGCGCATTTCCTCGAGCACATGCTGTTCCTCGGCACTGACAAGTACCCGGACTCCGGCGAGTACCAGCGTTTCATCGCGGAGCACGGCGGTTCCCACAACGCCTATACCAGTTTCGGTAACACCAACTATTTCTTCGATATCAATGCGGATTATCTGCCAGAGGCACTCGACCGCTTTGCGCAGTTCTTTATCGCGCCCCGATTTGATGTCGCGTATGTGGACCGGGAAAAAAACGCGGTCGAGGCGGAATACCAGATGGGCCTGAAAAGCGATGAGCGCCGCGAATTGGATGTTTTGCAGGAGGTAATGAATCCTGAGCATCCCTACAGCCAGTTCTCCGTCGGAACGCTGGAGACGCTGGCGGATCGCCCCGACGCGACCATTCGCGATGACATGGTGGCGTTCTACAACACACACTACTCTTCCAATATTATGCGTCTGGCAGTATTGGGGTCACAGTCTCTTGACGAACTGGAGGCGCTGGTGCGGCCGCTTTACAGCCAGGTTGTCAATCGCGATTTGCCGCGTGAGGTGATTGAGGCACCCCTGATTGAACCCGCGCGTCTGCCTCTTATGGTGGAGTTGCAGCCGTTAGCCACGCAGCGAACGATGACGGTGTCGTTTCCGATTCCCGATTACAGAGACGAGTATCGCGTGAAACCGGGAATTTATGTGGGCAATCTGATAGGCCATGAAGGGGAGGGCAGCCTTTTCTCGCGCCTGAAGGAGGAGGGGCTGGCGGAATCGCTTGGCGCCGGCGAGGGCTTTGCCTGGGATGGGGGTGCTTTGTTCAGTCTCGGTTTAACGCTGACCGAGCAGGGCGCGGCGCAGCCAGAGCGTATTTTGCAGCTGGTGTTTGCCTACGCTGACATGTTGCGTAAGGAGGGCCCCCAGGAGTGGATGTACCGGGAGCAGTCGAGGCTGGCGGAATTGAGTTTCCGCTTCCGGGAGCAATCCAGTCCCATGGGCTATGTCAGTGCACTGGCCAGCGGTATGCAGCACTATCAGGCGTCGGATATCCTGCGCGGCCCCTACCTGATGGAGGACTACGAGGCGGCGATGCTGGCAGAATTACTGGAGTATATCCGCCCGGAGAACGCACTGGTCATGTTCAGTGATCAGGCCGTGGAGGGGGACGAGGTGTCGCAGTACTATCAGGTGGCCTACTCGCAGAAGCCGTTAGCACCGATGCCTGCCCCGAGCGATGCGGATGTGCTGGGTACAATGCGTCTGCCTGCCCCCAACGAGTTCATCGCCGAGAATGTGGCGCTGGTCGCGCTGCCTGAGGCGCTACCCGCGATACCGGTGGTGGCGTTTGAAGCAGAACGCCAGCGCATCTGGTACATGCCTGATGCGGAGTTCCGTGTGCCCCGGGGTGTCACCTACATCAATTTCCGCTCGCCTGCAGTGGGTGTGAGCGCCGCTCAGGCTGCACGGGTGGCGTTGTACACCGCTCTTTTGACAGACCGGCTGAATGAGTTTGCCTACCCGGCCCAACTGGCGGGAATGAGTTTCAGTTTCAGTAAAAATGCGGAAGGCATCAGCTTGCGATTGGGCGGCTACACCGACAAACAGCAGTTGCTACTGCAGCGCTTGCTGGAGCAGGCGCAGGCGACGGACTACAGTGCGCAGCGCTTTGACAATATACGTAAGGATATGATCCGCGCGTTGGAAAACAGTGTTGCCAAGCGGCCCAGCAGCCAGGTGGTGGACGATCTTAACGAGGCCCTCAAATACAATAGTTGGGGGGAGCAGGTTCTGATCGAGGCACTGCAGGCGACACAGCTTGCCGACCTCGACGCTTACATAGCGGGTTTTTGGAGGGAGGCCAGCGCGGAGGCGCTGATATTTGGCAATTACCCCGAGGCCCGTGTGGCAGAGGTGTCGGCACTACTCGACGTTGTGCTCGACGCAGGTCCAGCACCGGCGTTGCCGCCGCGCAGGATTCTCAAGCTCGCACCGAGCGAGTCGATTCAGTTCCCTGTGTCGATTCCCCACGACGATGCGGTCGTTGCCTGGTACCTGCAGGGCAATGGCGACACCTGGAATGACCGCGCCATGACTGCACTCACAGCGCAGATCATCTCATCGGGCTTTTTCGACCAGTTGCGCACAGAGCAGCAGCTGGGCTACGTGGTGGGCGCTTATAATTATCCCCGGGAACAGGTCCCTGGTCTGTTACTGCTGGTGCAGTCACCCTCGGCGGATGCCGCTGCGGTGGCCTTGGCGATGCAGGCGTTTATGACCGGTGTCACGCCGCTTCTCCAGACGGAGCAGTTTAAGCGTCACAAGGCCGCGCTGATCAGCGATATCCTGCGCCCGGATAAGAACCTGGCGGAACGGGCTGAGCATTACTGGCGTTCGATTGCGCGTAAGGAGTACGACTTTGCCGGACGGGAGACAATGGCCGCCGCGGTAGAGGCGATCACGCTGCAAGACTGGACCTCGTACTATGCCGACGTATTCATCGCTCAGCGGCATGCTCTGCAGGTCGTGGCGCCCGGGCGGCGGGGAAAGCTGCCTCAGGGGCGGTTCGAGGTAGTTGAGTCCGCCGCCGCGATCAAGCGTGATCACGCCACCTATCTGGCCGATTGACGCCCGCCGTGCGGCGGGCATTTATTTGATAGTTCTAAATTAGAACTAAATAGATTTGTCTGTTGCTGTCAGCTACTATCAGCGGGTCGGGGGTATGCGACACGCAGTCCCTTTCGATGGAGCGGACCGATTTCAGGGGACTGAGCACCCGCGGGCACGGCGCCCTCATAGTTCTATAATAGAATGAACGTCATGGCTGGCGACAGTTCCTCAACGCCGCAGGAGGTTTATCGCGATGAAGGAAGATAGCAACCCACCGGAAACTCTCGAGTGGCTTGAAGCACTCGACGATGTGGTCAGGCAGGAAGGTGAGGAGCGTGCCGCATTTCTTCTGCAGGAGTTGGCCAAGCATGGTATGAATCGCCGTTTACCACTGCCCACCGCTGCAATCACTCCCTTTTCGAATACGATCGCTCCCGCGGAGGAAAAAATGATGCCCGGCGATCTGTTCATGGAGCGCCGCGTTCGCTCGCTGGTGCGCTGGAATGCCATGGCCATGGTGATGCGGGGCAACGATAACGACGACGGTCTGGGTGGGCATATCTCCAGTTTTTCCTCCAGCGCAACGTTATACGACATCGGCTTCAATCATTTTTTCCGTGGCACAGAGGGTGGCCACCCGGGCGATCTCGTGTTTTACCAGGGGCACAGTGCCCCGGGGATGTACGCCCGCTCCTATCTCGAAGGCCGGCTGGGCGAAGCGCAACTTGACCGTTTTCGGCGGGAGGTCGGTGGTGAGGGGCTGTCCTCCTACCCTCATCCCTGGCTGATGCCTGAGTACTGGCAGTTTCCGACTGTATCGATGGGGCTCGGGCCCATACAGGCGATTTATCAGGCGAGAGTGATGAAGTACCAGCAGGACCGCGGGTTGGTCGACCATCGGGATCGGCAGGTGTGGTGTTACATGGGAGACGGTGAGTGTGACGAGCCCGAATCTCTGGGAGCCATATCTCTGGCAGGCCGCGAGGCGATGGGCAACCTGAATTTCGTCATTAATTGCAACCTGCAGCGCCTCGACGGGCCTGTGCGCGGCAACGGCAAAATTATTCAGGAACTCGAGGGCATCTTCCGGGGTGCGGGCTGGAACGTCATCAAGGTAATCTGGGGAAGAAAATGGGATCACCTGCTGGAGAAGGACAAGACCGGCCTGCTGCAGAAGCGCATGGACGAAGTCTGCGATGGCGATCTGCAAAACTATAAATACAACGGTGGAGCCTATACACGCGAGCATTTTTTCGGCAAGTATCCGGAGCTTCTTGAGCTGGTGTCTGACTTGTCCGACGACGACATCATGTACCTTAACCGCGGCGGCCACGACCCTTACAAGGACTATGCGTCCTACGCCGCGGCAGTTGAAGAGCATCATCGCCCCACGGTGATTCTCGCCATGACGGTGAAAGGCTACGGTACCGGTGAGGCGGGGGAGGCGAGTAACGAGACCCATGCGCTCAAAAAACTGGACATGGAGAGCCTTAAAGCCTTTCGTGATCGATTTGATATTCCGGTCAGCGACGAAGCGCTCGAGGACGTGCCCTACTACCGTCCAGCAGCGGATAGCCCAGAGATGCGCTACATGCGTGAGCGTCGTGAAGCGCTGGGAGGGTTTATCCCTGTGCGCCGGGCGGAGATGGAGCGGCTGCAGACGCCCGCGCTCGAACTTTTTGACAACCAGCTTAAAAACAGTGGCAAGCGCGAGATATCCACCACGATGGCCTTTGT
>OCVR010003869.1_pt1 | contig 10299 bp, 20 predicted proteins | sample 1539091 | NCBI WGS metagenome assembly OCVR01 (sample SAMEA3355530, study PRJEB22509) | marine metagenome | biome: marine; feature: coastal ocean; material: water | place: USA | collected 2010-08-07 | depth 16 m | reverse complement strand
TCTCTGATGTCAGCGTAGTAAGTACCAACATCTCGCTTGGGGTTTCCAAACTTGTCATACGCCATTGCTGTGCAGACATACTCCATAACTTGGTCGTGCTTGCGACCATACTTGTGGTCCAACCAGACTCCATCACGGATCCATACGGCGAGGTTCTTGACGTAGTTTTCGCACTCTTGATACTCAGCACGTTGCTTGCTATCTTTAGAGTCTTTCTGTGACTTGATTGACTTCAACTTGTCACGCCACTCTTTGAGTGTTTCCTTAGAGTTCTTGAAAGACAACACGTGGTCTTCGTCAAACGCCAATACGCGAGGGTGACCATTTGGTTCCTTGCCCGCGTTACGCTTCGCTCGAGCAACCGCAAGTCTCTCGACTGCTGCTGCTTTCTGCTCAGGGGTCATAGGTTTACGAGTTCGTTTTACCTTGGTCTTCTTTCGAGGTTCAACACCCATCGCTTCGAGCATCTTCTTCTTCTTTGCGTCACGAGTTTTTGCTCGCTTCTGCGCAGGAGTTAACAGATGATCCATTTCGTCAGACATTAGTCACTTACCTTTCCGTTGTATTCAGTTAATGCAGAAATCTTGAACTGCCTCCAACCCTTAGAGTCAATGTCCCATACCTTGAACAAGTCAGCATCTTGCGATGGTGGGTTGGGGTTTGTCACAGGCACCAGACGGGGATCCATCTTGGCAGCGATCAGGGTGGCGTTCATTTCACGCTCTTCGCCGTTAGACTTAATGAACTTGAAGTTTGCGACACCGGTGCGCAGGTGCTTGTAGATCAAGTCGCGCGGTGGTAGTTTGGTCGCAGGGAGTGCTTTAGGTTTACTCATAATATATTATCCGTGGAAATAAAGTCGCGGGGGATTAAACTCGCCGCACTTCAGGTCGGGGCGAGGTGCGTTTTCGTGTATCACGTCGCACTGTCTTTCTTCTATTGTGCTGATCTCTCCCCAGAAGTCAAGTCTTTTAATTTGATCAATGACGACTGGTGCGCACAGGAACATTACGATCAGAAGAATGTTCTCGTCACGAGGCTTCATGTTGCGCCTTCACGTGCTTCTGGTAAACGTCAAAGGCAGTCAGGACTGAACGCTTCTGTGCTCCAGGACTTTCTTTGATAAACTTAAAGAAACGCTCCTGAGTCATCCCGAGAAAAAGCATATCAGTTTGGAGGATTGACATTGCGGTAGATATTTTCATTACGACTTATCCCATACTTTGTGACTGGTAATGTCCCACTTCTCGACAACCGGAAGACCATACTCATCTTCGTCAACCGCGATGTAGGCGACCGTCTTGAGGACGCGAGCATATCGGTATCCGTCAAGGGTGTGGAGGATATGGGGAAACTCCCATGCGCCGGTCATCTCGTCAGTGTTCAGAGAGTACTCGTGGGTGCCGCGAACATCTTTCTCGACGAACTGCCCTACAGTGCTTTGGTAGTTTTCCATCGTTGCTAAACCCATATTACTTTCTCCTCAACTTAGACACTATTATCTCGCAAGCAGGGTCCAAAGACAAACGTAATAAAGTGAAGCAAATCAGGAACTTACGGGTGTCCCGATCTTGACACAGGATATAATGAAGTGCCAGTCACCGGAGTCTATCAAAGGATCCTCGAGGATCAGGCAACCTTCTCCGAGGTAGGACTCGGGGAGCGATGCGGCGAGGTTCTCCATCAGTTTGAAGTTTCCGTGGATGGTGTGAGTATCGCCTTTGATATGGATACTATATTCTTGGGTCATCTTATGTCTTCTTCCTGTTGACTGTAGTTTGCCCGTCCCTCGGAGTCGATTCTTCTGCCATCGCAGAACGACCTTCTCTACACTTTTTAAGACGGGTCTTTTCGAGGGAGTTGTCTGATTCTAAGACTTTCTTGATTGCCTCAAACTCTTTTGTCCTCTTCTCCCCATGGGAGTGTGACCGGAGTTTACCACAAACAATCTCATACATCTCGTACTTCTGCCCTTTGTCGAGGTCTTTTACAAGATCTCTGGCGTCAGCGATGTAGTTTCTTTCGTCTTGGTCTCTTGCTTCTCTTCGGGTGTACGTCATCTATATCTCCTCAACTTAGACACTATTATGTCGCATTCGGGGAGCAAAGACAAAGATAATAAACTCGAACAAATTCAACAACTTACGATGAGGTGACAACTCTACAGTTATCTGGGAGGGGAGTCTTGGCATTGGGGTGTTTGTGGTATAACACGAACTCTGTGTTCTTGAACTCGTTGAAGATACCCGTCCAGATCGGACGCCAAATATCGAGGAGTCTGTGACTGTTGGTGCCGCTTCGGTCTGAACTCAGAACCACGTCAGTGTAAGAACGCATGTTGTGGTCAAAGATAGAGTCAAACCCATACATGTGGATCTCGTCAGGTTGGTGCTTGACCGCCGCATAGTGGGTTGCCATATGACCACAGTTGAAGTTGGTTGCTGCTTGAGCGGATTGTACGCCAGCATATTTCGGGACAGTCTGGTAGAACTCGCGGATGTGTCCGGAGTGCTTCATGAAGAATGCTGGTTGCTGGTCGCACCAGATGCGAGGACGGTTACCGAGCACCCAGAAATAATGGTCGAGGTTTACTGAACCTTCTTTGAGTGCCATCATCATCTTGAAGTCTACCATCACGCAGGCATATACGTTCTGAACTTCAAACGGTGGAGCATTACAGATGACCAACTTACCGTCGCGGTCTGATCCGTCACGGACGCCCTGTGGCATCATCTGTGCCATGTCGCCGTTGCCAAGAATGTGTACTTTTTTAGTCATGATACCATTTGCTTTCGAATTTCGAGATTGCCTTTCTGTCCCGTCCAATGCATGATCACTGGATTCTTGGGTACGTTGTTGTCGATCAAATCAAGACGCAGGACATTGTACTTGTGAGGTGCCTCTGCAACTGTACTTATACGACGCATTAGATCACCGGCAATGTAACCGTGTAGTGCCTCTTGGTCACCGACATAGTTGCCCTTTGCTGCTTCTGCTTTCCAAGTAGTAAGCATCGGGGTGACTCCCTCGACTGCGACCACTCCAGAGTTGTACCAGTCCCCTAGTTCGGGTCTGCGAGTAGACCAAGGATTATCCTTAACCATCGTTAGTTTGCCCTTCTCGGTGTATCGGAAGATCGAGGAGGGATCAGAGAGCACCTGACAGTCGGTATCTACCCAACAGACTGCCTCGTACATACGCGAGTAATGCTCAAGGGCATTTATCTTCGAGAACCAACCTGTACGCGGAGTCTTGATGACGTTCTCGGCAAAGGGCGCAATCAGGTTCAGTGCGTCTTCGGTCATACCAAAGTCAGCAAAGAGCAGTGGCAGGTTGCAGTGCTTTTGGTAGTTCTTTATGAACCAAGGCAGTTGCCACTCGGTGTTTGAGTCGCACCCTGTGAGAAATGCTTTCATATTAATTCGTATGTCTCGCCGTAGTTGTGCTTGGCAAGACAACCCTGTACTTTTTGAATTGTAGAGAAAGAGTCACGTGCCTCGACTGGCCACGGATAGTATTCTTGTATGCCGGAAAAGTTCTTATTGCTTATGAAGACATCGGTCGGTGACGCGCACTCTTGTGCTTTGTCGAGTAATTGCTTGGCACCTGCTGGGGTGATGCCATAGGCATGAGCACCTGGAAGGTACTGCTTAGAGATCAACTGGTTGAGTCCGAGGACTGATGGGGTCACCCACTTACCATAAGACGGTTTGCCAAAGTTGACGATTGATGCGAAAGGTGCGTATGATGGGATCGCATCAGTGAAGTATGCGTCGTGTTCTAGGACAACCAGAGTTTCGTTATTGTTGAAAGATTGTTCCCACAAACGGTAGTGTGAGGTAAAAGCGGCAACGCAGTTATCGAAACGAGAGTAGACTTCTTTAAACCCCTCAACGGTTACCCCACGTTGTGCAAGGTAGTCCGAGGGGTTGTCTGCTGGAGTGGAGGCGGCGAATCGTTCTACACTAAACCCAACCCTTCCCGCCGATTTAATGCACCTCTCTGCGCATTGGACGGACTGCTCCATTGTCTCGATCGTTATCACATAACCTTTCATCATATACTCGTCGTAGTAGATTCGCCCTTCTGCACGTCAGTGTAATAAGGGTACACTACTTTCAATTCTGGAAATAACTGGCGGCACATTATCGCATCATTTGGCCACATTCCAACGCGGCGCACCTCGTCCAACAACTTCTTGGCAAAGGCAGGTTTGATGATGTAGGCACTGTTGCCAGCGATTCCCATCGGTAAAGGTGGTTCTGTCGGTTCGTCGATGATGGGTACTCGGTTAATCCCGTCCCCACACGCTGCGACTTTTGCATGGAACAATTGTCCCTTGCGAGTATTGCCTCTCGGGTCATTTAACCCGACAGCACCCCAACTGTTGTCATCGAGATCCGAACTATCGAAGTCTCTGATGAATCTTGCATCGTGCTCGAGGACGACAATCGTCTTTCCCTCATCAGCACATAATTTCCATAGACGGAAGTGACTCAGTGCGCATGCCTCGACCCTCTTCTGGTCGATTGCTTGGTACATACGTTTATATAGTCCAGTCTGTATATCGATGCCTTCACCGAAGTGCGACTGTGGCCAGGTCCATTGGACTAACTCGCCAAACGTTTCCATCGTGTCTTTGTATATAGTATTTGGTTCAGTTGCAGGGAATATCCAAGGCGATAGTCCAGAGCAATGTTTCTCCATAGAATCCATGCAGACCTGAGATCTTGCACGAGAATCTTCGGTATTAATTGTAATGATGTGCGCATCAACCATGGGAGGTTCTCAAATTTCTACTGTTGAATCTGACCGGCGAGGGGTTGCAGTATTCCAACTTCACGTTCATATCATTAATTATATAGTCGCTTTGTTCGAGTCCTCTTTCCTCGACAACCCGTAGCATCTTCTCTGCTCCGGTTGGGGTGATCGCGTATGCTGCTGTGCCGGCGATCATCATTGCTCCTTTGTACGGAGACTTAGGCACCTTACAGACCAACGGGTAATCGTGGGGCAACTCGTTTACATCTTCGAGTAGTGCGTCCAATTTAAAGTTCTTGAACTTGCCCTTGAGTGCACCGAAGTCAAACGCAAACTCGAGGTTTAGTATCAGCACATCACTGAACTCCCATGCCTCTGGTGCACTGATCGCGATTGCGTCGTGTTCGATAAATGCTTGGGTCTCACCTGATGCCACCACCCGACCCCAGAACTCAACGTGGTTTGACACGCATGCTCTTTTGGTAGCAAACTTCTTATTATCTTCGGTAGAGAACCCAGCGAGACGACCACCCTCCATTATCTTATGGTCGCCTCTATAAGTCTTGGGCGTCGCACCTTCGACCATTTCAACCTTCCAACCGTTACGTTCGAAACTATTGCGCGCACTGGTAGATTGCTCAATAGAACCTGCGTGTTCGGGTAGATAGATTAAATTACACTTCATTTATTGGTCTCACGATCCTCGCGGGTGCGCAGTTTTTCTTGTATAACAGTTTCCCGTTCTTGCTCCCACCAATTATCGTCGTAATTGTTTTTGTATTGTCGGAGTTTAGCATCCATCTTCTTTGCCATACCGTATGCTTCTTCCAACCGACTCAGGACTTCTTCCCGACGATCGGTAGTCAGGTCTTCGAACAGTATGTCGTACATCTCGCGATGGATCTCGCAGATAGTGCGACCGAACTTTGGGTTGTAGTGGGCGTTGCTTATCTCGCCACTGCCCTTACCTTTACTCACACGCGAACCACAAACTGGTTCTTGCCATATTGTACAAGCGTCAGGTCGTTCTCTTCTGCCCATTGGTTTGCTGCTTTCTTGACGCCGCCCTTGTCTCCAGGTCGCCCCCACTTGTAGTCGTCGCCGATAATCAACCCGCCGGACTTGACTGCCTTCAGTGCGTTACAAAGGTCGGTGTACGCGCCAGTGTAGGAGTGGTCTCCGTCGACATAGATCCAATCAAGGAACGGTTCGTCGAATTTAGCAAACCATTCGGTAGCAGTCTCACGGCAAATCTCTACTCGCTTGTCGCCACCAAACTCTTTCTCGACACCAGCGTAGACGTCATCGTAGTATATGTCAAATGCCTTCGCTGTTGGTTTGCCCGTCAACTTGCTATAGTTGTTCAGGTACTTGTCGTAATCGAAAGTCTCGTCCTTCGCCTCGAGTGCTTCGTCGTAACCACGAACTGCCCACGGATCTACGAGGTAGAGTTTGCTCGGATCTTTTTGTAGGAACTGACGAGATGAACTGCCCATCCATACACCGATCTCCGCACCAACGCTTCCCTTCTCGATCAAGTCCATGATATTATGCGAGTCGGTATTCTTAGGTGATCCCATCATTACTTCATTCCTCCGTTCCAATAGTTTCTTTGCGCACCGGTGTCGAAGTCGTAACCCCACATATCGATGTCTGCTTTGTACCAGTCGGCAACGATCTGAATCGTGCGGTCGTCGTACAAGTCCATGTAAGTGCCTTCGTTGAGTCCGGTCACATTACGCGCCTGAGTCATCTTAGGGATGTTGAAATATTTTTCTAAGTCTGCGTTGAGATTCTCAAAGCGGATAATGTCGCACTTCAAGTTGCCTTTCTCATCGCACGTATGGTCGACAGCAGGATACCAACCTTTGATCGCACGGTGCCAGTTGTACGGCACCCCACCCCAGACGTGACGCTCTTCCAGAAACTCTTCGAAAGAGTCACAGTTGGTCACCATACCGTCTGCCTTCTTCTCTACAAACTTAACCTTGCGAGCAAAGAAGTAGCGAGACACGACACGGTCCCAAGGGTTGCGGGCAACAGCAAAACAGTCATATGATTGGTACTGCCAGTTGAGGTCGCGCCAGCGAGCATGCTCGTAACCGTGATGGTCGCCCTGCTTTGCCATCTGCTCTTCGAGTGCCTTGGTGTATTCCGGACTCTTGTGCGTCTGTGGCACCGCAGGAATAATCTTACCCTTTAATGCATCACTGCGACGGATAGTCATACCCGCACACTTTGGGATGTGTACAAACATCTTAGGGTCAAACATTAATCTGCTCCATCAGAGAATCTACGTTCTCTCCATTCTCTGGTAATTTATCTTTCAAGTAGAAGTGCACAAAGTCGCATTCGTTTATGTTGTCTCCCCACAGTGACCCGTACAGACCATTGTACTTCCAGTCGAGGTGCTTCACAGGGATCCGATCTTTCTTCAACCAGTAGTTGAGTAGAGTCTGGTCTGTTGACCATTTGTATACACCGACCCCGTCGAGCATATCTTGGAACTCAGGACGGAACAGAAACTCACGTGGTGATTGACCCCGCAAGAACGGTTTGATAACAGACGAGTTGAGCACCATCATTCCCATGTTGAAGAACTCGAGTCCGCATGCGTCGTGGTATCTCCATCCCGTCATCCTTGATGCGACTTGGGAGTATTGCATATGTGAGTACTGCTTAATCTTGACCATATGTTGCCCGTTGATCGGCATGTCGCATTCGCACACGCCACCGAACCCATACTCGGACGGGAGGTCTTCGAAGATATTGCTTGCTGTTGGTCGGATGTAGATGTCTGCGTCGAGGATCAGGATCTGGTCGTACTCGTCCATCAACTCAAAAGCATTTTCTTTTTCAAAGATGGGCAGGTAACCCAACTTCTTCCAACCGCCGCACTTACCCTCACGGTCAGTACGAAACACATCTGGGACGATGCGGAGTTTTGGTTGTCTTTGAACTATATGATCTGCACCGATCCTTTCTGCATATTCTGCTGCTGATTGGATGCAATGCTCATAGAGGTTAGACTGGGGTCCAACCGCGACTTGGTATATTAAACGCCTCATACCTTATCTATAGCATCCATTAACTCCTGGATACACTCACCGTTTTGCGGGAGTTTGTGACGCATGAAGAAGTGGACAAAGTGCGCCTCTGAGATCTTACCTTGCTCCAGTGCGGAGAACAGGGCATTGAATTTCCAATCGACTGCCTCGACTTCAAGGTTGTCTTTCTTCATCCAATAGTTGAGCATGATCTGATCGGTCTGCCAACGGAACGGTCCAATGCCGTCAATGAAGTCTTGGAAGTCCGGACGCGCCATGAACTGCTTTGGCGTCATGCCCTTGAGGTGGTCCAACATCTTGGCGCAGTTGTAGACAATCATACCAGAGTTGAAGAACTTGCCACCGTTCGGGTGATCGAAGTCCCAGTCGTATGGTTTACATACGGTGTTGGTCAACTGCTCGCGCGAGTACTTGACGATCTGCCCTTTGTATCTTTCGTTTACAGGGAGGTCGCGCTCAAACTGAGCACCGAAATGACAATCGGTAGAGATTGTGTCAAATACGTTTGGACTATCAGGTTTAATGTAGATGTCTGCGTCGATAACTGCAACTTGGTCATAGTCTTTAAACGTCGCGAAGACGTTCTCCTTTTCAAAGATTGGAAGGAACCCGCCATACTTTTCGTAAGACTCTTTCGAGCGTTGCCCAGTAAACGGATCAGGTTTTACCCATAGAAGAGGTTGCTTCTGTATCAGATGATCAGCACCGATTGAAACGGCATAGTCGTTGACCGACTGGATACAGTGCTTGTAGAGTTTAGACTGAGGTCCAACTGCTACTTGGAATATTGCTCGCTTCATACATTATGTTCCGCTGAAGTGCCAACCTGATAGTTGACGATTTGAAAACAGGATGCGTTCTTGACATGGTAGTCGTTGAACTCTGCTTCTGTTTGCTTCAGATTCAATTTGACGGTTTGGTGGATATGTCCATCCACATTTTCGTCAATGGGTTTTGCGAGTGCCCAATCCTTGAGAATACTCGCACTTTGTCTAGTTATATAGTACCCGCTTCCAGGGGAGATAGTTTCCTTCTCTCCTTGCCATGCCTGTTTGTTGCGCGGGAATAACGAGAACAGTCCCCAGTGTCCGTCAAACTCCGGAAGTTTTTTGTACGGGTAGGTGTCGTGTTCGATGACGTATGTAGGTTCTTTGATCGATTCCCACAAACGAAAGTGACTGTACCAGATCGCCAATTCGATCTGAGTAAAGGGATTGCCGTTGAACTTTCGTTCGGCAAAGGTGAGTTCGGATCCAAGAGTGTCGGGAGTGGTTGCGTCGAATTTCTCGACGTCATATCCCATGCCTCTCCATTGAGACGTGCAAATAGCAGAGTAGTAGTCAGAACGTCGATCGCCTCTGACTGCTATCATTTTAATCGTTGTCGCCATCACCCTTGCTTCTAGTATACAAACCGAACCATGCTGCCCCTGCTCCAACGATAACAGAAATCAGACCGGACTGCTCAAGGGTCGGGGAGTCCAGACTCATGAACCAGATGGTGGTGTAGTAGAGTAAGAACATGTACACGGAGATGAACATGCGAGGGAAGATGCGCCATGCGTCGAGGGTCTTTGCCGCATGAATCCACTTCTGCCATGGGTTCTGTCGGTCTTCGAATTCAAGTTCTCGGATGCGTTCCTTCAGGTCGGAGTTTTCTTTGATCAACTCCATGAACTTGTTGAGGTCAATCTCGACTTCGTTGCGGTCGAAATCTCCTACAAACTTTTCTCTTTCATTCACCGACCATCTCCATGCGAGTGGCAAGTCGCTCTGCTCGTTTGGTGACCTGACGATACCACTTAGAGTCACGCATTTCTACTGCTGCTGTTTCGTAATCACCTGCTTCGATTGCGGCAATAGTCTTCTTGAATTTGCTCAGGCGGGTGCGTCCGAGGTTGAAGCACATATTGATTAGAATTGCTTTGACTTCTCCTGGAAAATCGTACCAATCATCAAACAGTGCCTTACAGTCCATCAGCACGTCGGCGAGGTCAAGGTCAAAAGTCTCTTCGACTCGTTCCCTGCTGACCGGAGTGCCAACTGCCATGCCGTGCTCGGGATCACTCTCTCGTATGAGGTGACCCACGCCAAAGGTTGGGTGGTCGAGTGGACAAAGATAGACTTCGTGGACGATGCCTTCGTCACGCTCAATGTCGTGTCGGACTCTCGCCATGTTTAGTGAGGTGCAAGTCATTTCTTGATCAACTCTTTTGCGAAGTGTTGGTCTTTCAGGTGACTCTCGTAGCAGTGGTTTTCTTCCCAGAAGAACACCTTGTTGACGCCCAAGTATGCCTTACCCCAATACGGGTTGTCTTTGTTGCGGTAGCATCTTGCTGAGATGGTTTCGTCTGGGTTACCATATAACAGAAGTGCGTTACCGATCTGGGACATCAGGACAAATAGTCGCAGGAACCATCCCAAAATATATTCTAAAATAATCATTACCTTTCTCTTGCAAGCATTTCCTT
>OCVR010003866.1_pt1 | contig 10304 bp, 10 predicted proteins | sample 1539091 | NCBI WGS metagenome assembly OCVR01 (sample SAMEA3355530, study PRJEB22509) | marine metagenome | biome: marine; feature: coastal ocean; material: water | place: USA | collected 2010-08-07 | depth 16 m | reverse complement strand
ACTCTAACACTTTGAAGTGGAAAAGCTGATGAGATCAAAAGATGTTGAAGATAGTAGTAAGTATAACAGTAAAAGCCAAAAAAAGTGCGACTAAATTATCTAGTCGCACTTTTTAATTTTCGTTAATTCCTATTTTCTTAAGCTACGTGTAATCTTCCTTTCTTAGCCAATAGCTCTTCTTCTGTCTCTACGCGATCATCATCAGGTACACAACAATCTACTGGGCATACTGCAGCACATTGAGGTTCCTCATGGAACCCGACACACTCTGTACATTTATCTGCTACTATAAAGTAATAATCATCTTCTACTGGCTCTTGCTTATCATTTACATTCACCTCGTTACCGCCTTCTAAAGTATACATTCCAGTCACAGTATTACCTTCAGATATTGTCCACTCTACAGCACCCTCATAGATTGCATTGTTAGGACATTCTGGCTCACAGGCACCACAATTGATACATTCGTCCGTTATTATTATCGCCATTATTCTATTATTATTTATTATTAGCTATGATCAAAGTAACATACTACACTAGATAATAGTTTCGACGTTGTAAAGGTATATATAAAACCTTAATGTGACTATATATCTAGATAAAAGGCAGCTATTTTAAAGTGCTAAATCTGTTTCTTAAGATAGAGAGAAAAATGTAGTTTAAAGCACATAGTGAGAATGCCAATTTAACATCTACTAAAGCAAAGGCTCCCATACTGAGTAAAAAGATCAATTGTACCTTATTGTGAGATATGCCCTTGTTGATCTTCTTAAATGAAAACATTTTAATTTTACTGAGCATCATTGCAGCAAAAAAGAATGGGATTCCAAAGTATATGATTGAGTTATGCAGCAGATTGACAATATCTGCATTACCATCACTATAAGCAAGGAATATACCTATAAGAAAGAGCGCCGTAGCTGGTGTAGGTAATCCTGAAAATGAATCTGAGGATGGCTTAGTATTAAATATAGCTAATCTCAATGCCGATGAAGCTACTAAAATACATGGGGGAATAAATCCAACCCAAGTATCAATAGGTGATAAAAGGTAGTACAAGTATGCAGGTGCGATACCAAAGCTTACCAAATCTGCCAAAGAGTCTAATTCTTTGCCAATCTCGCTTTGAGCATTCAGTGCTCTTGCGGCAAGACCATCCATCACATCGAATCCAACTGCAAATAGCAATAATACTGACCCAACATAATGATCCCCTATAATCAAAGCAATGAAGCCACAGATTAGATTAATGGATGTGAAAATTGAGGGTATAAACTTTGTCATCGCTTCTGTTAAGATAATGATTTGAGGAATTACTCGTTTCATCGATCAATGATACAAGGATAGTCTAACATCTACAATATATTCTCCTGTTATTATACGTTTTATGTCGTTTTAAGTATTAGAAAATAGATTTAATATTTGTTTTAATCCTTTTAAATCATCATTTCTATCTAATACTTTGATAAAATATTTGCAGAAAATTAAACTATAAAGCTATAACTATCAAAATCATTACTAAAGGTAGAATAGTTCGCTTAATGGAGTTTGAGAGTCCTTTAATACTAAACATTCTAAAATAAATTGCTCAAGTTTACTTAATCGTAAGATCTAGAAGCACAAGTCACTAAAAATAAGTTAATTAGAGTTTTTACAGATTAGGTCATACATCTGAAAATGGATCTCAAAATTCAATAATTGTTATCAAAAATATTTATCTAACTTTGCTAAATAACATAACTGTATGAAGTCTTTAAAAATAATCTTTTTTTTTACAGCGGCTATTGCATTAGGAGTCTCATGCAAGAATGATAAAACATCGCAAAGCGAAGAAAAAGCATCTCCTCCAATCGAAGAAGTAAAAACAAATCCAAATAATTCAATAACTGCCGTTGACAAATTATATACGACCGCTGAAGTGGATACTCCCGCACTTTTTTCAATTAGCTGTCAGCAAAATGAGAACAAATTTAAATGTTCACAAAATTTGCTTCAAGATTATATTAAGAATAATATAATAAAACCTAATAAGATTATAGACAAAAGGCGAAGAGAAGTGATATCATTCACTATCCTAGCTGACGGAAGTATTGGTAAAAACATAAGATCTATTTCAAAAAAAGAGGTATGTTCCGGTTGCAAAGCTGCTGCAATTACAGTATTATCCAGCATGCCTAAATGGATTCCAGCTATGAAAGAAGGTAGGACTGTAGCTATGTCTATGACCGTACCAGTCACTTTCTAGATAAGCACTCACCACATATATTCGAAATTGAATGAAAAATTTTTAAATGTAGTAATGCAAATCGATATAGTGAGAATATAGCTTTAGCAATTCTAACTTTCACTACAGGATTCATATGTCATTAATAAGAATAAAGCATATCAATTTCCCAGTATATAAACAAGAATAACACATGGGCTCTGATATTTTACAAAACATATATCTAGCACGCATAAAATAACTTATATAAGACGCCGCTACTAAATCTATTTAAAATCTATACTTTCAAATATTTTTTTCAACCGAGAAGTAGGGAGATGAGTAGTAGATACACTTAGTCTGTTTTTCTTTCTATTTCTTGTTGGTTTACCCAGTGGTGCAATGAATACTCCAGAACATTTACCTTCCTTGGATATATATACCTTTTTATAGTAGTCACCTATAATTGTTCGATCAATATCAAACTTCCTTTGATTCATAACAACTTTATCATTCACTATAAATGGATATAAAAAGGTAATATCGTTAAATTTGAGATAGGCAGTAGCATTACAATCTTGACAATTTAGGATATACTTTTCATCGACTATTTGATTATCAACCTTCATAATTTGTACTGAATCTTTAAATATTTCTATCATTTTTTTATCGATAAATATGGCATCAAAAAACTTGCTATGATGATATGCATAAAATGATTTAGAAAACGACTCAATCATTGACTCCGGGATACTATTACTGTATAATCCATAATCATATGAAAGCATTATATCATCACAAACAATAGTTCCTATTTGTGAATCTATTCCTTCTCCACGTAAATGAGTAAGCTTGTCACAATTGATTTTAAACGGAATTTCCTCTAATCCAATCCCTCGTTGTATCTTTCGGTTACAAGATGAGCTAATTATTAGAATCAACACAAACAAGACTATTCTATTCATCAAAGTCGATAGCATTTATTACAGATTGAATCAGTCCATTGAAATCAAAATCAGAATTAAGTCCAAGTCTCACTATTACCAAATCTTTGCTGGGTATTATGATTGTCTTCTGTCCATTATATCCATTAGCCGAATAAGTATCAAATGGTGCGTCAATAAATGCTACACCACGCTTATTGAGCCAAAAATGAGCACCATACTTTCCATCACTGCTTTGTACTTCTGTAGTAGAATAGTCAACCCATCCATGAGGTAAAATTCTTTCGCCATTCCAAATTCCGTCATGTAGGTAAAGTAATCCGAATCTAGCCCAATCCTTAGTACTTCCATATCCATACGATGAACCAATATAATTTCCACTTTCGTCTATCTCCATAAAACTTTGGCTCATTCCCAATTTGTTAAACATAGCAGTATAGGGATAATCCAAATAATCTTCGACGGTATCAAACTCCGCTCTCAACAATCCAGATATCATATTAGACGTACCTGACGAATAATACCAATGTGATCCGGGTGGATATTTAATTGGATTGTCATTAGCCGCGCTTACAATATCTTCAGACATATATAACATTTCGGTGGCATCGGATATAATACTATAATCTTCTTGCCAATCAATACCAGAGGTCATGGTAAGCAAATGATGCAAAGTAATCTTCGATCTATCATCTGTCCAATGGTCAAATAGCTGATCGTTAGTAATATCCATTTGTCCATCCAAGACTTTCATTCCTACAAGTGTATTCATCCAACTCTTAGTCATCGACCAGCCCAACTGAGGGGTATCATAGGTAAATCCATCTTGATTGACATCAAGAATTATAGTATCTTTATATACGATGAGTAAAGATCTCGTTTTCAATGTAATCATCTCTTTCCCTTTATCAAAAGCTTTCTTAGCTACAGCAGCTAGTTTTGCGGAATTTACATTACTGGGAATTGTAGATGGTATCCGATTGCCATATGGAAAATCTATAGTATCGCTCAATACTATATCAATGGTATCAAAAAGTTTGATGTGATGATCATCCTTTCCTTGAAGCAATTGACATCCTAGCCCTTGTTTATAAATAGCGGTACGGCTTCTCATGCCCAAAACTGATGACGTAATCGACTTTTCTTTATCATCTATAGATAATCTAGCTATGCTTAGTAGTAATAGATCAAAATCATCAGAAGCTATATCATCTAGAGGTCTACCATTTTCAAAATATTGGGTACAAAAACATTTTGCCGTATATCCTGAGATTATTGGACTCCTCACAAATAAATAATAGAAACCAGAAAGGAATATCGCTAAAAGGATGTATAAAGTATATTTCACAATCAATGTATTGAATAAACAAATATAGTTTTTAACTAAGCTATCCAAGTTATTTATAGATGTATTGTTATTTCAAGTAACTAGTACATACAATATGCTATTAATTCTCCTGCCAGTCTCCAACATATTTTTACAAAAGTTTTTATTCACTTCCTTGTTATATGGAACTAGTTATCAATAAATGAAATTGATTTTATTTTCGAAGTTCTATTCAGAATAGAATACTTTTACATACACATTTATAACACTTACGTCTTGAATAGAATATATCAATACCATAACTCAGCCTTAAGAATAGCATTGTGGTCAATCATGACACTACTCATGATTATACAGATAAATGCACAGAAAAGACCAAAGTATAATGATGGTCCCTATATCGGCAGTAATGATACTTCTGCAAGGATCATGTGGATACAAGAAGGTGAGAAGCATGATACTGTAGTATCTATTGCCGAAAATTTTCTATTTAAGAAAAAAGGATTGCCACAGGTTGATATTGGAGACCTAGATTTTGAGCCAGACGAATTTCGCAGATATGAGAATGTATCTAAGTTTATTGCCATCAGTGACATACATGGTCAACATGAACTTTTCCAAGTATTAATGAAAGCACATAATGTAATTGACGAAGAGGAGAACTGGATCTATGGTGATGGTCACTTGGTGATTGTTGGAGACGTATTCGATAGGGGAGACAAAGTGACAGAAACCTTATGGGCATTATTTAAACTAGAAAAACAAGCCAAGGCCGCTGGTGGTAAAGTACATCTATTACTCGGCAATCATGAATTCATGATATTACATGGTGATATCCGTTACATCAATCCTAAATATCGATTTACTACAGGCTCTTTTGGTATAGAATATCCAAAACTATACGATCAGCATACTGTGATGGGAAGATGGCTTAGAAGCAAAAACATATCTACAGTTATTAATGGAATCGGATTTGTTCATGGAGGATACTCACAAGAATTGCTCAATAAAGAAAGCTCATTGAAGGTACTTAATAATACATTTAAAGAGCAAGTGATCTACAGTGAGGATCTAGATGAAAATAATGACGATTTACTTTCTATGCTATACTTCGATAATGGGCCTCTTTGGTTTCGTGGATATGCCAATCCCGTTGGATTTGATTTGGAACAAGCAGAAGTAATATTAGACATCCTAGGACTCAAACGTATAGTAGTAGGACATACTTCTATGCCACGTATAGTACCTGTGCATAATGGTCGAGTAATACTTATAGACAGTAGTATTAAATTTGGAAAGACAGGTGAAGTTTTGGTCTATGAAATGGATTCACTTTATAGAGGTATGATCAGTGGACATAGGACATCCCTAGATACTCATGATAAGGATCGAAGTCCATTTAAATATGTCCATGATTTTAAAGATAAAGAGTTAACAATAATACTCGATACCGATATAGGAGAGTTAATCAAGAATAAAGAAGAGGAGAAATATCAGAAATCAAAACTTACTGCTATACATGATAATGAATTCAATAGAAGTTGGGATGTACGAATAAGAGCACGTGGAAATATGCGAAAGAAAATTTGTCATCTTCCTCCTTTAAAAATTGATTTTCCTAAGAAAACGCTAAACTACTTAGGATTTACAAATCATGACAAACTTAAAGTAGTATTACCGTGTAACTCTGGTGATGAATATCAACAAGGGTTATACAAAGAATACGTCGTGTATCAATTATATAAAGCGATTGACAGCTTTGGTTTTAACACTAGGTTAGTAAATTTCATTTTAGCTGATAAAGCAAAGAAGAAATATAATCTTACTGGATTTATTATAGAAGACGATAAAGATTATGCACTTCGAACAAATGCCATTTTAGTAAAAGATGGTATTGTAAACGATCAAGCCTTTGAACGTGAATCGTATATCAAAATGCATTTTTTTCAGTACATGATTATAAATAACGATTATGCGATATACAATAAGCATAATCTAGAAATTATTTTTCCTGAGGGTGCTAAACAACCTAGAGCTATTCCGTATGACTTCGATTACGCTGGTATAGTTGACCAAGATTATGCTGTACCACCATCTATTCTTCCCATTGATAATGTACGTCAACCATTCTTCAGAGGGAAAGATATAACTACAGAAGAAATCGTGACCACCTCATTATTTTTTCTAGAGAGGGAGAAAGAAATGCTCAGCATTGTAGATAATGCTGACTATCTCAATAAAGACAACAAAAAATTAATTACTAGGGATCTAAAGCGGTTTTTTAAGTTACTCAAAAATTTAGATAGAACGAAAAAAGCATTTATTAAAGAGAAGAAAAAATAACCTTTCTAACTTCCTAAAATGTGTACTAGCCCTAAAGTAATTTATCTCGTTCTGAGAAATAAATGGTATTACTTAAAAGAACTTAAGTACTTTTTTATTCTACCTATTGCGTCTATTAGATTTTTTTCGGATGCGGCATACGACAATCTAAAACAGTTGCCGTTACCAAATGCTATGCCAGGAACTAAAGCTACATGAGTATTTTCTAATATAGCTTCACAAAAATCTTCACTACTATTTATAGTGATATGTCCATCAGATTTACCAAAATACTCACTGATATCTGGGAACACATAAAACGCACCTTTAGGGTCATTACATTTGATCCCTGGAATGTTTTTAAAAAGATTAATAACTAGTTCCCTTCTTATTGCAAAAGCCTCTTTCATTTTCATCGTTGGTCCAAGATCTGCTAACAGAGCTTGCGATGCTGCTTTTTGACCAAATGCATTAGCCCCACTAGTTACTTGACCCTGTAATTTAGCACATGCTTTTACTAACCAAGCAGGTCCTCCCATGTAGCCTAATCTCCATCCTGTCATTGCGAAGCCTTTAGCCATACCATTGACAGTAGCTACTCTTCCTGCTAGACTATCGATTGCTCCAATGCTAAAATGCTTTTTACCGAAATTAATATATTCATATATCTCGTCCGCAATCACCAAAATATTTTTATGAGCTGAGATTACTCTTGCTAAATCTTCTAACTCTTCTTTGGTAAATACTGATCCTGATGGATTACAAGGTGACGAAAATAATATCGCTTTAGTTCGAGGTGTAATTGCCTTTTCTAATTGCTCTGCTGTTACTTTGAAATCTTGCTCTATATCAGCTTTTATAGGTACCATTACTCCTCCGGCCAAACCTACAATATCACTGTAGCTGACCCAGTAAGGAGAAAATACGATCACCTCATCGCCTTCCTGTACAATAGCTTGACAGATATTAGATATGGATTGTTTAGCACCGTTACTCACAATGATTTCATCCATACCATACTCTAAGTCATTATCTCTCTTGAACTTCGTTTGTATAGCCTTTCTATATTCTACTAAACCTGTTACTGGAGTATACTTTGTGTAACCGTCAGCAAGAGCTTGTACTGCAAATGCTTTTATATGCTCAGGAGTATCAAAATCTGGCTCTCCTAAACTAAGGCTAATTACATCATCAAATTTCGTTTTGAGTTCACGAGCTTTAGCCGACATCTTGAGAGTAGCTGATTCTTCCATAGATTGCACTCTATTAGTGAGCATGTGAGATACGTTCATCAAGTGGTGATTTTATATTGAATGACAAACATACTGAATTGCATTTATCTACAATTTAATATCATGGTTTTTTTTAATTTCACACGAAATATTAATAATGAACTCTAAACAGGATTTAATTCAAGTATTCGTTACCGGTGGTACGTTTGACAAAATGTATAACTATATCACTGGTGAATTATACTTTAAGGATACGCATCTTAATGAAATGTTTGAAAGGGGCAGATGCACGTTGGACATAGACGTACGTACCTTGATGATGCTTGATAGCTTAGAGATGACAGAAGAAGATAAAGAAATCATCATACACAGTTGCAAGAGATCGAAAACGAAAAGGATCATTATCACACATGGAACAGATAGAATAGTATCCACTGCCGAGACGTTAGCTGCTGCGAATATCGAAGGGAAGACAATTGTTCTTACAGGTGCCATGGTGCCTTATGCTTTTGGTACCTCATCAGATGGATTTTTTAATCTCGGTAGTGCTTTAGCTTTCGTCCAGGTACTAAACCCTGGCGTCTATGTGGCAATGAATGGTAGATACTATAATTGGGATGAAGTAAAAAAAAATAGAAAGACAGGGTATTTCGAAGAAAATTAATGTCAAAATGAATATTGAATGCATAAGAGAATACTGCCTATCAAAGAAAGGTACCAGTGAGACTTTTCCTTTTTATGAATCGACGCTCGTTTTTAAAGTACTTGATAAGATGTTTGCACTCACTGGTCTAGATCGTATACCTACTCAGATCAATCTAAAATGTGATCCTGAATACACTCTAGAATTAAGAGATCAACATAGCGATATCACCGGAGGCTATCATATGAATAAAAAGCATTGGAATACTGTGATGGTAGAAGGTGACTTAGAAGATCAAATGATATTATCACTTATCGATCATTCTTACGACATAGTTGTAAGTTCGTTTACCATGAAAAAGACCAAAGAGTTAGATAGTCTTTAGATTAAAGAAAAGTATGGATAGAAAAATAGATTATCTCATAGTGGGACAAGGTATAGCAGGAACAATCCTATCCTACAAACTTATAAAAAAAGGCTATCTCGTAAAAGTGATAGATGATGGTCATCGAACTGCTAGTAGCACTAAAGCTGCAGGAATTGTTAATCCTATCACAGGTAGATCATATGTAAAATCTTGGATGATTGACGAATTGATTCCAGAGGCAATAAGAACCTATAGATCTTTGGAAAACGAGCTGAAAGGTAAATACTATCACGAACATACTATAGTACGTGTACTAGGTAGTATCTACGAAGAAAACAAATGGTCAAGTAGACTCTTGGATGGTGCCTATAGCAAGTACATCATAGAAGATTATGACACCTCTTCATTGGATGAACATTTCAAAGATGTAAAGAGTTGCGCCATCATCAAAGGTGGGCGTGTAAACCTGAGATCACTATTGACAGACTATAGAAAATGGCTCATCGAACAAGAAGCTTTAATCGAGAGTACTTTCAAATCAAAGCATCTCAAAGTATTACCTCGAACCATGTATTATGATGATATAGAAGTTGGGAAGATCGTTTTTGCGGAAGGAGTACAATCCATAGATAATCAGTATTTTCCAAACCTTCCATTTCAGCCCAACAAAGGACAAGTATTGATCGTGGAAATGCCTGACTATAAGATTAAAGACATAGTGAAGCATGGCATTTTTATATGTCCCATCGAAAGCAATAGATATTGGGTAGGATCTGGCTACGAAAGAGATTTCGAAGACAACCTCCCCACTAAAGAGGGTAAAAATAAGCTGAAAGAACAACTCGCTAACATACTCAAGTCTACAGAATACAAGATAATACAACATATCTCTGGCATCAGACCTAGTGTTAAAGGTCGTAAGCCGTTATTAGGAAAATCTAATACAAATTCATCTATGTATTTGTTTGGTGGCTTAGGTACTAAAGGAAGCTCTCTGGCACCTTACTGGGCAGAGCATCTAATCAGTTATATTGAAGGCAAAATTGACATCCATCCAGAAGTAGATTTTAATAGATTTTAAAGTAATAAATATCAGATTCATTCCGAGCTACATCTAGGACTTCAAATCCTCCACCTTCACCACCACAGTCTTCTATAAAATCAAAAGTACTACAGTCTCTCGGCAACCCACTAAATATCAATGTGAAATAGCATTTTGTACCAAAGGTTACTTCTTGCCACATCGGCGCTTGTACTATGTTTTCA
>OCVR010003864.1_pt1 | contig 10307 bp, 6 predicted proteins | sample 1539091 | NCBI WGS metagenome assembly OCVR01 (sample SAMEA3355530, study PRJEB22509) | marine metagenome | biome: marine; feature: coastal ocean; material: water | place: USA | collected 2010-08-07 | depth 16 m | reverse complement strand
TCGTGACTGCATCATTAGCTAATTTACCAGTAGCAATGCCACCATCAGGAATTATGTTCCCAGTGACTGCCCCGGTTTCTATTAGTTTTACTTTAGTTGCCATTTGTTATTATCCTATTAAAGTGTATATGCTAGTCTGAGCTAGAGTCTGCCAAAGTTTGTATTAACTCTAAATCATATGCTTGCTGCACTTGTGCATCAACACCGGTAGCTATTGCAATACTGTTTGCATTACAATGTTGCACTAGAATATCTACTATTTGTTTTTGAGCTTTTCCAACTCTTACATTTATACAATTCTGAATCCAAAATTCTATATCTGCTATTGCATAATCCGCCGCTTTAATTTCAGCATCTGTTAGTGTTATTGTATAATTTGCCATATATTTTCTCCTGTTAACCTATGAGTCTTCCTCTAAACCAAGTGTGGTGTGGATTAGTGTGAAATGCATAACCAGACCCTGAACCTGTATATGGATGATACCCTACGGTATCTCCTTGTGATAAATAAATTGTGTGAATTGTAGTAATAATATTACTACCACCCCCGGTCGAACCTGCTGTATTAGTAAACACATCAGTAAAGTTGCCTCTTCCTCCATTAAGGGTTAGCCATGCTTGGCCCCAACCATTACTTGCCGCCGAAGTTGAGTATGTAGATGCTTCAAAAATATAGTATCCATCATAAGGAGCCGTATATAAACCGGTAGTACCACTGTAATCAGACCCTATGTTATAACTAGTGCTTGGGTATTTTACGCTATGGCTATATGTTAAAGGATTATATCCAGTTGAGCCGCCATAAGCCTGAAAACGAGACTGCCGCGGTTGTAGTACTTCACCCTCGTGCATTATAGCAATAGAAGTTTTAGAACCCTGCGCATATGAGTCACAAGTTGATAAATACATTTTAGTACCATAACTACCATCTGATCTTACATAGATACCGGCTTGTCCACTAGTACCGCCTCCTGTATCTGAAGCACCAAAGGTAATAGCACCGCCGGTATGGTCAGTAGCACTATTCGGGTCAATATGAATTGATCCTCTTCCGCCACCTTGAGTTGTCTCACTCCATACTTGACCGTTTTGAACATTAAATCTACCCAAAACATCGAGTGCTGCAGCTGGAGAAGTAACTCCTCCGACCCCAATGTTTCCGCCATTATCAATTACAAATCGAGGTTCTCCATTATTTGCACCTCCTCCTGCTCCATCAATATCCGGAATAGTAGTATGTGTTGTGCTTTGAATTATAGCAAACTTATTAGCGTCGTATCCATTAGTTATTAAGAAAGATCTAGCCCCTGCTGTATAGCCCGAGGAGCTTCTAAATGTAAGATTACCATAGTTTCCATATCTAACACCATTTCCAGCTAATATTCCATAGCCAGCGAGCAGTGTCTTATCACTAACGTTACTACCTCCATTTGTTCCTAAGTTAGTTGATCCCGCGGAGTATAAACCTAGCGATCTAGTTTCTCCGTTGACATTAAGTTTATACGACCCTGGAGCACCAGTGCCGATACCAACGTTGCCGCCATTAGATATATGGAGTTGTTCAACATTGTTCTTATCGATTATTTGTACTAATTCGCCATTGTGCCCACTAGCAGCGTTTACATACAAAGCTGCTGAGTTTACGCTGCCTCCTCCAAGATTAACACTAGATGCTAGGCCCTCAACTCTTAACTTTGCTCCAGGATTATCAGTTCCGATACCAACGTTGCCTGTAAGACCCTTTATCCTGAATCGTTCAAAATAAGTAGAGCTATTACGAAGACATATTGCAAAGTCACTTTGTGCTTGGCCAGGTTCTATAGCTACTAGCCTTGCATGTGATGCTCCACTGCCTCCACTAACACCTAATCTAATTTGTGAAAAACTGTTTAAAGCTGAGTAGTGTATATTATTTACATATATTCCTCCGCCTTGATCTGAGGTACCAGAATAGACGGTACTGCTATCATACTGGATATGTAGAGAATGTAAAGGAGAAGTTGTTCCAATTCCAACGTTGCCTGAACTATTAACAGTTAATCCACTTGAATTAGTTGGCCCTATTAGAATAGTATTACCTGTTCCAGTAGACCCAGCATTTCCAAATATACCGTAATTAGTAACATTACCATTATTTGCCTTTGTTCTAAAATGTAGAGGAACAGTATCTCCATTACCGTTGCCTTCAAGTATTGTTGCAAGAGAACCTGTATGTCCATCAACATGAAGTGGGCCAGCTGGAGAATCTGTTCCGATACCTACTTGGCCATCATGATTTACATTTACTGCTTCAATTAATGAGCCTCCAGTATTTCTTGTTCTTACTTGAAATCCTGCAGAATTAGTTCCAGAAACTGGCTCAATAACAAAATCTGAAGAATCTCCACTAACAGTATTATCAATTGATATTTCAAACTCACCAACTCCTGAGCGTTCAAGGCGTAGAGGTCTGGTACCAACCACATGAAGAGGTTGATCAGGATTATTCGTTCCAATTCCAACTTTGCCGTCATCAGTAATCGTTAGTGCGTTAGTACCTGCATTTACTGCAAAACCAAAACCATGCTCAGATACAATGTAAGTGTCAGCACCAGTTCCACCTGAGTAGCCAATGGCTGAATGACCGTAAGTTGTATATCCTTGAGTCCCTGCGGAACCTCCATCTCTACTAAGTTTCATTGCAGGGTAAGTCGTACCACCTTGTACTTCGAGCTTTGCACTAGGAGCAGTGGTACTTCCGACCATAAGTGATGAAAGAACATTAACTGAACCAGTACCATTTGGGTTTAAATGAATGTTGCCGTTAGTTTCTTTTGCATCAATTCGCAGATTACTTCCGTTATGGTTAAAGTTACCAAACCATACTGAGTTATCTTTTAGCATAACGTCGCCACCATCAGCGTCCAAGATAATGGAGTTTGCTGAATCTAACGTCATATTTCCTGACGAACCAATGCTCGAGCCATTCATCGACAATGTGTCTATTGAAAGGCTTGTGCCAGATATGGCTTGTGCTGTCACGTTGCCAGTAACATTTAAATTCTTATTAAAAGTCCAATCATCATTAGAACTACCATACACTAGAGAAGGGTTAGTTGCTCCAGAAATATCAACATTAATACCTGCACCATTTGCAGCTGCAGCATTAGCCGCTCCACTTGCAAGAGTAAGGTTAAGGTCATCCACAGTCATTGTGGTAGAATTGATTGTTGTTTGAGTTCCGTCTACTTGAAGGTTACCAGCAATAACTACTGTACCAGTATCATCACCATGGGCAGCAGGATCAATAACAAATGATGCTGGGCCTCTAAGATAACCTGCAGTAGTAATATTAGCGAAGGATGGACTTGCAGAAGTTCCGAGTACTTGGCCGCCAAGGGCTGCTGATGTTATAGCACCGGATGAGCTAATGACTTCTTGGCCACCAACCTCTAATCCGTTCTTTACTGTAAAGTTTTTATTTGCCACTTGGTTTCACTCTCCACCGTTGTGTTTGTATAATTCTATTTATAAAGGAACTGCAGTTGATATAACTTTAGTTGTCATACTTGACGCACTCCCTGCTGTAATTTGTAATAAGATATTACCACTAGAAATAGTAGCATCGAATGTTCCTAATGCTGCATTATCCCAGAGTGAACCATATTCAGTAATGTATACAGTGGTTCCATCATGGATTAAATTAACTTCTGTTGAATGGTAATCTGTTCCCTGTGTACATTGCACAAGGTATTTAACTGTTCTATATGTTGCAGCTGCATGACTAGCAATAGTAGTAGCCGAAGTAGATGCAACCGTAGTAGTTGTAACCACATTAGGAATAATATTACTAGTATTAAACTGTGCTGCATCATCAATGGTGTTAGTACTAGGTTGCTGAATTTCAGTCATTTTAGGTACTATAACTTCAATAGAGTCACCACTTGCAGGAGCACTAGTAAATGATAATGTAGTACCACTTACACTAAACTCGCCCTTCTCTTGGTAAACACCATCAGAGTATATGAACAAGTTATCTTCATGTAATGGGTCTTGACTTAAAGTAAAGTCTGTTGTACTTCCATCACCCGTAAAGTTATTTCTTAATAGTCCTACACCCGAAACCACATCACCAATCTGATGAACAACAATTTCTTGGGTATTAGGAACTGCAGGAGATATTGTTAATGTAGAACCTGAAAGTGAGAATGAATTTTTATTCTGATAAACACCTTCAACAAATACAATTAAGTTATCTGCGGAACTTGGTGTAGAACCTAATACAAAGGTAGTATCAGTACCATTCGCTGTAAATAAGTCTGTATTAAATGGAGCATAAGATGTATGTCCATCAATCGTTACAGTATCGGAACTAGCATTGGTTGTAATAGTAACACCATTCTGCCCAACCAATGTAAGAGTATCACCTGTAGAATCTGCAGCAACTGTTGTTTGCCCAGAAACTGCTACATTACCAAATGCATTTGCACCCAGTGATGTATTAGTAATTGTAATAGTATCTGTAGAAGCATTAGTAGTAAGAGTAATACCAGAACCACCAGCTAATGTTAATGTATCACTAATAGAATCTGCTACAACACTTGACTGACCTGATACTGCAATAGTTTCAAATGCATTACCACCAGCTAGACCCCAACTTAAATTACCAGAACCATCTGTTTTAAGTGCGTGTCCAGTTGAACCGTCAGCAGTAGGTAGAACCCATATTTGGTCAGCAGATAAAGCACCTGCCTCGAAACCTACATAATTACTACCTTCATATAATCTTAATTCGTTATTGGAACCACCGACAATAATGTTTCCTACTGAATGAACTTCACCATTGGCTTTAAAATTAGTATTAGCGTAAAGACCTGAGTATGCATGATCCCACACTAATGTTGGAATAGTACCAGAAGACCAAGCACCGAAAGTTAATCCAGCACCATCTGTAGCACTACTTGTTGTTGCTCCACTACCGACTGTAATATTTAAATCTTCAACATCAAGAGTAGCTGTATTTAAAGTAGTATTAGTACCCTGTACTGTTAAGTCACCGCTGATTATTAAATCACCCGTTACTGTAGCACCTGCAGAAGTAGTTTCAAATTTCTTTACATTATTATAATAAAAATCTTGTGAAGTACCAGAATTAAATACTGCGGAAACTTTAGACATTGCGGCATTACCGACTGTAAATGTTCCAGATCTTACTTGCACATGACCCGTTCCAGCATCTTCTATAATACTGTTATTGGAATCATGATAAATCTGTAAATCATTACCAGTACCTATAAGGAGTTTCTTATTATCTACTAAAGATAAATCTCCCGTCATGGATAGGTCTTCTAAATTAGCAAGTGTTACGTTTCTTGTACCAATAGATACTTCTACTGTTGTACCACTAGCAGGTGCAGTAGAGAATGTTAAGGTATTAGTACTTACACTATAAGTAGATTGTTCTTGATATACACCATCAATATAAACCTGAATGTTTTCTTCAACATCTGGACTTTCTGAAAGTGTAAATGCTGTAGTACTTCCGTTAGGTGTAAATGTATCTACTGATATATCAGCAGTACCAAGCACTTTAACGAAAGTTGAAATTTGTAAGGTGTCACCAGCCGCGGCACCATTTGTTAAGACTACTGATGTAGTAGTATTTGCTGTATAGTCTGTTCCGTTATCTAATAGAATACCATTTAGGAATACTTGGAGGTAACCAGTAACATAAGAAAGAGTTTGAGAGTTGTCGTCTGAACCAGAGAATGAAGTTTGATTAGAAGTTGCCGTGTATACATACTCGGACCATACACCAGATTGTTGACTTCCACCGCCGCCGCCAACTTCGACTACCGATTGAACACCACTTACTTCTTTCTTTAGGTATATTTTACCATCATAAGTGTTAAGTGCTAATTCACCAAAATCTAATTGGGATGTAGTAGGTACATTTCCTGCAGTTGCGGAACGCCTGAGTCTTATATTCGTTAATCTAGCCAATTTTGGCGTCTCCTAATTATTCAATCTCTATACAGAGTTAATATAATGTATTTCGTTCACCCCGTATATACGGGTTTTATATAGTTATTTATAATATATTTTAGTAAGTACCACCATCAATAATATCTGTTACAATAGGTACTCCTGTTTTACTAAACTGAATTAAATCACCATTAGTAGTTGCACCAGGGTTATCTGTATTATTAGGTACTGCATTAGAACTATCCAATTGAGTCATTGCAGTTCCGGCAGGGTTAGAAATCATCACTGCATCACCAGTGAAACTTCTCTGACCTGTACCACCTTCGTCTACTGTTAAACCAGAACCATCAGATAGGTTAAGTCTACCAGTAATTGTTGCTGCACCTGTAACACTTAGAATATCATCTACTATAACAGTACCACCAGCAGAATCAATAGTTAGGTTACCAGATACTGTGTCGATTTCATTATCACTAGTAATACCGATTTGGATATTACCAATGTCAGCACCAGTTGCATATACATCACCGAACTCTGCATCACTCCAAGGAGCAGAAGCATTTTCACCACCACTTAAATCTTCGTCTTTAGTAAATACGAATCTTTGTGTCTGAATATCGAAACCGAAGAATCCAGTTTTTACTGCTGATCCATCGCCCCACTTAAATCTTACACCACGATCAAGACCGTCTGATGCAACGTTAGTAGTATTATCTGCTAATGCAAGTACTGGGTCATCAAGAGTTACGGTAGTAGATTCAACAGTTGTTGTTGTACCCTGTACTGTAAGGTTACCAGAGATAACCACGTTATCGGTAAGTCCGTTACCAAGAGCAATAGAAGAACCGTTAACATTTAAGTTACCTGCAATGACTGTATTACCAGTTGCACCGGCTACTGTAAAGTTAGAAGAACCTACATCCAAGTCAGTAGTTACTGTTAAGTCATTAGAAATAGTTACATCATTTGGTAAACCAACTTGTAATGTTACATCAGTTCCTGATTTAGTTACTGCAGTATTTACTTCGTTTGTAGTACCAATGATTTTTAGGTCGTCAGTTAGTAGGTCAACATCTTCTGTTGCAACACCATCTGAATCAATAGTAAGAGCAGTAGCAACTGCAACTTGACCAGCATTAGTTAATCTACCTTGAGCATCTACTGTAAATGTTGGAATTTGTGTTTGTGAACCGTAAGTTCCTGCTGTAACAGCAGTATTATCCAAGTCAATAGATATACCAGTGTTACTGGCTGCTGTTGTAATACCAGTGTCACCTGTTATTGCAAATATTTGCGAATCTAAATCAACTTGGCCGGTACTACTATTATCACCACTAAAATCTAAGTCTTGAGCAGTAATTTCAGTATCAACATATGTTTTAATAGCTAATGCAGTGGCAAGTTGACTATTAGAAGCACCCGATAAAGTAGTACTGGTTGAAATGGATGTTACGACTTGTCCTGTCCCACCAGACGCTTCAAGTGCAAGAGATCCGATATTTAATTCAGTAACGTGTTTATTGGAATCTACAATTAGAGCACTATCAGCAGTTGTAGTACCATGTACGTGATCTAAAAGATTAGTAAAATACTTACCACCGATTATATCTACATTGGATGCAAATCCTGCACCATTCTCTGCACCGGTTCCGATATAGAGTCTATCACCATTATTTCCTTGTGTACCAGCTACATAAGAGTATGCCAATTCACCTGTTTTAATATTACTAGGGGCCGTGGTGGTCGAACCCGTAGTTAAGATTTTTATTCTCGTTAAATTAGCCACTAGTACGTGCCTCCTATTATTACCAGATTTTCGTTATTTAAATCTGTGCTTACTTCGTAGTTACCAGACGATGCATCATATCTCATCATGACACCATCTGATTGTCCTGTTGTATCTACATCCGATAAGTCGCCGAGTTTTAAACCCGAACCGATCTTAACGGTTTGTGCTACAATAGTATTTTGTTGTTTTACTCTTGCCTTAATTCTTTGTGTCATTATACCTGCGTCACTCCCGGAGTTACTTCTACCTGTCCTTCCAAAACTCTCGTTCTGGATCCACTTGCAGCCAAGATTTCAACATCATAGACGTATCTTCCCGCCTTCATTGTATTAGTTACACTATCGACTAAACTCAAACTTATAGTACCACCTGTAGCATCATTTACTGTTGCTACAAAATTAGTAGCAGTTAATGAGCTATAAGTTTTTCTTATCTGACCAGCAACTGTATAACCTGTTAGATTAAGAGCATTACCACTTGAATCCGTTACATCAATGTAAGCCAGAAAGTTAGACCCTTGGTCTACTGTAAGGTTTGAATATATAGCCATATCTTTTCTTCTTTACCTATGTATTTATACTTTTAAGTATTTCTACTTCTGATTTTAATTCTTTATTTTGTTCTGTTAATTCTTTAATTGCTTCAATTAAGAGTGGTACCATTTTCTCATATTGTACTGTCTTGTAATCTTGATCATTCTCAACCGGCGCTTCAGTAACTGCTTCGGGTAATACTGCTTCAACTTCTTGAGCACTAACACCTACTCTTACTCTATCACTATCAGCTTCAACACCTAGGTCTATAGCAGTTTGATTTGCTGTAAAAGTAAATCCGTTTAGTTTATTTACTTTATCAAGTGCATTTTCAATATTGCCTATTTTATTTTTCAGTCTGTCATCAGAATAGTATGCAACTATATCACCAACACATCGTATGGTATTAGCTGTAGCACCTGAGGCTTGTCCAATCATGAGTCCTTCATGATGAACATTATCAGTTGTTCTCACATACTGATTCATGTTATTAGAATATGTATTACCAGCAAATGTGTTTAAGTTAGCACCAGCAGCAATTCCATCCAGTTTATTGTGATGCGCGACTGACATTACACCTGCTGCAGAACCTGTAGCCTCACCAATAGCTGCATTGGTGCCATCTGATGAATTAATCGTTACAGAAGTTGTCGATGTCGATGTTGATAAGTTAGTTGTTACGTTTGGCGAATCGTTAGTTATTCTTAGGCCGTCATTGCCCGGCCCGTCATAGTTAGTCGCTTGACTTAATGTAATACCACTACCACCAATAAAGTACATATTAGTATTACCATCACTTGTTCCATCTTGCATTACATAACCGGATGTACCATCATTATAACCACGATAAACTTTATATCCTAGAGTTGAGCCGTTTTCAACATTTAAGAAGGATCTAACCTGTGCTGCAGTTGATGGTCTGATATAGTTATTAGAAACTGTATCAACCTGGGTCATTATATAACCAATAGAAGCATTGGTTGAATCATATTCTGATCTAAATAATCTTGCGTGAATATCTCCGCCACTATCTCTATATGCAATAGTATTTGCTGTAGATGCAGTTGTCGCATTAGATGTTACTGTAAAGGTAGTATCACCACTTTGGTTAGCCGTAGCATCCATAGTTCCGCTTAGTCCAAGACCGGAAGTTCTACCATCAATTTGTCCGTTACCAATAGAAACAGTAGCACTACCAAGGGCAGTAACATGGCCAGCACCATCCAAAGTAATATCCTGAATAAATGTATTACCTGAATTATTGACCGATGCTTGGCTTGAAGTATCAGCATGGTCGATAGTTATTGTTCGAGGATTACCAATTGTAGCGGCACCAGCTGCAGATGTTGTGTCTATATAAGTACCACCAACAAATTTCACATAATTCTCTGAATTAACAGCAAATGAACCGCCACTGTTAGCAATCATTCTCCATCTGCCATAATGATCAGCTATCGCGTGTCCAGTATAACCTAAATCAGCTAATGTTAAATCCCTTACACCAAATGAACCGTTGGTATCAACAACATGTCCTTGTGTATCAGTTGTAACATTAATGTCTATATCAGAAATTACTGTTGCGCCAGTAAGTGGTCCACTATCGATACTAAAATCATCACCGTTATATGCTGGGTGAACATAATCATTAGTAATAGTAAGAGTATCACCACTCACGGAAGTTGATATATTTGTACCACCACTAATGGTTAATGTATCATCATTATTATCAGCAACTGCTGTTCCTGAATCACCTGCTACATTTTTAAATATGTATTGTGACGAACCTCTATCAGTATTAGTCAATCCAGCAGAACTATTACCTGACTGATTTGCAGTCATTGAACCAGAACCAGCAAGTCCTGAAGAACCAGATACTGTAAATGTACCATCACCAATTGAAACAGTTGCTTCGGTAGCAGTTGCCCCAGTAACGTGACCAAATGTATCGAATGTTAATGCAAGGTCTTGTATAAAGGTATTACCACTATGATTTTCAGAAAGATTAGCTACACTTGAAGTAT
>OCVR010003863.1_pt1 | contig 10315 bp, 9 predicted proteins | sample 1539091 | NCBI WGS metagenome assembly OCVR01 (sample SAMEA3355530, study PRJEB22509) | marine metagenome | biome: marine; feature: coastal ocean; material: water | place: USA | collected 2010-08-07 | depth 16 m | reverse complement strand
GATGCAGGAGGGGTTGCTCGTTGCTGAGCCCGAGTAGGGTTAAACCAATGGGGTCTTGTGAAGTCTGTAATGGTGCCCAGGAGAGGACTTGAACCTCCACGCCCTTGCGAGCACTAGCACCTGAAGCTAGCGTGTCTACCAATTCCACCACCTGGGCATGACTGCGTATCTTCCGCAACAGGGAAGGCGACAGCAAGCGCGGCGACTTTACTTTTCCCGCGCGTCCATGTCAATGCCCAGCCGGTGGTGGGGGTGATACGCAACAGAGCGGTGTGGAGTGATCTCGCGTATAATCGAGGGAAATACACCATCGAGAACTTATTACAAGGCCCCTTCTTATGGCCAGGAAAGGCAGGATTGCCGACCCGCACGCAGCCCGCGAAGCGGAGAGATACGATAACCCCATCCCCAGTCGCGAAGTTATTCTCGAGCTGTTGTCTGATGCGGATAAACCGCTCAGCCATGGTCATATTGGCCAGGCGCTGGGTCTTGACGAGGCTCCTCAGCAGGATGCTCTGAAGAACCGCCTGCGCGCCATGGAGCGTGATGGGCAGATTATGGTGAATCGGCGCGGGGCGTATGCTCTGGTGGACCGTATGGACCTGCTGCACTGCCGGGTGCAGGGGCACAGGGATGGGTATGGTTTTGCCATACCAGTGAACGACGGTGAAGATGTTTACCTCGGTCCGCGTCAGATGCACTTCGTATTTAACGGCGACGAAGTGCTGGTGCAGATCACGGGTGAAGACCGTCGTGGTCGCCTTGAAGGCAAGGTCGTTGAGGTATTGCAACGCGGCCAGACCTCGTTCGTAGGGCGCTACGATGAAGAGAGTGGCATCGGGTTTGTCATTCCCGATAATGGCCGCGTCAGCCAGCAGATATTGATTCCGCCCAAAGAGAAAGGTGGCGCACGGCCGGGTCAGGTGGTAACTGTCGAGGTCACAGATTACCCAACGCGCAAATTGGGTGCCAAGGGCCGTATCGCTGAGGTACTCGGTGATCATCTCGACCCTGGTATGGAGATCGACGTGGCAATACGTTCCCATGGTATTCCGTGGGAGTGGTCAGAGGACGTCCTGGCCGAAGCGTCTGCGCTGGAGGATGAGCCGCTGACGGTGGACAAGCAGCACCGGGTAGATTTGCGGAAGCTGGCCTTTGTCACGATCGACGGTGAGGATGCTCGAGACTTCGACGATGCTGTTTATTGTGAAAAGCGCAAGGGTGGCGGCTGGCGCCTGTGGGTCGCGATTGCAGATGTGTCTCACTATGTTACGCCGGGCTCCGCTCTGGATACGGAAGCCGCGCAGCGGGGCAACTCGGTGTATTTTCCTGCCCGGGTGGTACCGATGCTGCCCGAGGCCCTGTCCAATGGGCTCTGTTCCCTGAAGCCCGCGGTCGATCGCCTGTCGATGGTCTGCGAAATGGATCTCGGCCCGCAGGGAGGACTCGAGGCATTTACGTTCTACGAGGCGGTAATTCACTCGCACGCTCGTTTGACGTATACGCAGGTAGGCGGTGTGCTGGAGAAGGGGCATCACCCCGAAGTGGATGAGGAACGTGTTGCCGATCTCGAGCGACTGCACCAGTTGTACAAGGTGCTGCGCGAGGCGCGCGCTGAGCGCGGTGCAATCGATTTTGAAACGGTAGAAACGCGTATCCTGTTCGATGACTTGCGCAAGATTGATGCTATCGTCCCGGTGATCCGTAACGATGCCCATCGTTTGATCGAGGAATGCATGTTGTGCGCCAACGTGGCCACCGCTCGATTTTACGAAGAGAACAAGTTGCCCGTGCTCTATCGTGTGCACGAGGGGCCCAGCGAAGAAAAGCTGGAAGGATTGCGCACTTTCCTGAGTGAATTGGGATTGAATCTCGGCGGCGGGACAAGTCCTACCCCTGTTCATTACCAGGAGTTGTTGGCGCAGATTGCCGGTCGGGATGACGCCCATGTGATCCAGACTATGCTGCTGCGCTCTCTGAGTCAGGCGGTCTATCAGCCCGAGAACAAAGGGCATTTCGGACTTCATTACGAGGCTTACGCGCATTTTACGTCACCTATACGACGTTATCCGGACCTGCTGGTGCACCGGGGTATTCGCCGGTTGATTCGCGGCGAGGTGGAAGCCGTGGGTGTGCGCCGCGTGCAGGCGGCAAAGGCTATCCCTGTGAAAAAGATTTTTCCCTACGATGCGCAAAGTATGGCTATTCATGGAGAGCACTGCTCCATGACAGAGCGACGTGCCGATGATGCCACGCGAGAGGTGGATGCCTGGCTCAAATGTGAGTACTTGCAGGAGCACGTGGGGGACGAGTTTGACGGGGTGATCGCTGCGGTGACCGGTTTTGGCTTGTTTGTGGAGCTGAAGGATCTCTACATTGAGGGGCTCGTGCACATTACCAGCCTACCCGGTGATTACTACGAGTTTGACAAGGCGCGGCAACGGTTGACCGGTGAGCGCACCGGGCGCAGCTTCCAGATTGGTGGTTACGTTCGGGTGCAGGTGGCACGGGTAGATCTGGATGATCGAAAAATCGATCTGGACCTGGTCGATTCTGCGCCGCCACGAAAGTCGCGACCGGGCAAGAGTCCCGCCAGAAATGCCGGGAAAGCAAAAGGAAGGGGTGGGCGCAAGGAGGCCAAAACCCAGGGTAAAGCCAAAGGTAAAGCCAAAACCAAAGGTAAAACCAAAGGTAAAACCAAAGCCAAAGCCAAAGCCAAAGGTAAAACCGGCCACAGGCGACACCATTGATGCTGGTTTACGGTATACATGCAGTAGATGCCCTGCTGCGGCGCAATCCTCATACGGTAGATCAGCTTTTGTTACAGGATGGTCGGGATGACAAGCGACTCAAGGCGCTGCTCGCTCTGGCGCAGAACCAGGGTGTCAGCGTTGAGCGGGTTTCACGGGAAGAACTGGCCCGTCTGGTCGAAGGTCGACATCAGGGCGCAGTGGCTCGCGTAGCAGCATCGGATGCCGAGGGTGGGGGAGGGCTGCAGTGGCGAGAGCCGGAACTATTGCGTCACGTTGAGGGTAAAGCGGGCCCGGTCCTGTTGCTGGTGCTGGATGGTGTGACCGATCCTCACAACCTCGGGGCGTGTCTGCGCAGTGCTGATGCGGCCGGCGCCGACGCGGTGATTGTACCCCGCGATAACTCGGCCAGCATGACGCCGGTGGTGCGCAAAGTGGCGAGCGGTGCGGCGGAGGCTTTGCCTCTGGTCACGGTCACCAACCTCAGTCGCACCCTGGAGGCCCTGAAGGGCAGCGGTGTGTGGCTTTTTGGCGCGGCTGGAGAGGCTAAAAAATCCATATATAACAGTGATTTAACCGGTTCCGTAGCCTTGATTATGGGAGCTGAGGGTAGGGGCATGCGGCGTCTCACCCGGGAGCACTGCGATCATCTGATCAGCCTGCCGATGACCGGTTCTGTCGACAGCCTGAATGTCTCTGTGGCCGCGGGCGTTTGCCTGTTTGAAGCCCGCAGACAGCGGCTTGCTGCCTCCTAATAATCCGCTTGTCAGTCCGTTGCAAAGCCGATACACTTCGCAGCCTCAAAATTTGCCCGGCTGTTTCTGATGGCCGATCCTCCTTGCTGCACCGCGTTTAACACAGGCGACGGGTAGCATTAACCCATAGGGAGCCTTTCGTATGCGACATTACGAGATCGTTTTCATGGTCCACCCGGACCAGTCTGAACAAGTACCCAGCATGATAGAACGCTACAGCTCTGTCATCAGTAAAGACGGCGGCACTGTCCATCGTCTGGAAGATTGGGGGCGTCGCCAGCTCGCCTACCCCATCAATAAAATTCACAAGGCGCACTACGTGCTGATGAATGTCGAGGCATCCGGGGACGCATTGGATGAATTGACAACCACTTTCCGATTCAACGATGCGGTGGTGCGTAACCTCGTGATTCGCCGTGACGAGCCGGTTACCGAAGAGTCTTTCATTATGAAGGCCGAGAAGGAAAACCGTGAACGCAAAAGCCGCTACGAAGAACGTCAGGCTGCCGATGCGGCGCGCGAGAAGTCAGTTGAAGATAAGAACAAAGCTGCCGAAGCCCAGAGCGAAGAGTCTGAGGCGCCCGCAGAGGACGAGAATACGGAAGGCTGAGCAGGCGCTTCCCGGCACTTAACACATATCGAGGTTTTGGAGGAATATCATCATGGCACGTTTTTTCCGTCGCCGTAAGTTTTGCCGCTTTACCGCCGAAGGCACCAAGGAAATTGATTACAAGGACCTGGAAACACTGAAGGCCTATGTATCCGAGACGGGCAAGATTGTGCCCAGCCGTATTACAGGCACCAAGGCCAAGTATCAGCGCCAGCTGGCGACCGCCGTCAAGCGGGCCCGTTACTTGTCACTGTTGTCTTATAGTGATTCGCATAACTAAAGGCCGCAAGGTGAGCCGTTGAGGTCGCTGTGAAGGGACTGGCGGAGTTTGTTCTGCGCGGACGTGCCCAGGCGCTATTGGTCACGCTTGCAGGTGCCACCAGTATCGTTTTCTGCTGGTTGAGCGCGGCGGTTATCGGCCTCGTCACCCTGCGCAAGGGCGCTGTTGCCGGAGGCTGGTTGTTTGTTTGGGCCCTGCTTCCGGCCGGGGCAGTTTGGTACATGTACGGTGATGGCGGCCCGCTGGCTCTGTTGGCCGGAACGTTGACGCTGGCAGCGGTATTGCGTGCCACTGTAAGTCTGCCCCTGACGATATTAGCGACGGTTGGGGTAGGGGTGGTGACAGGAATTGCCACATTGGGGCTGTCCGGGGTGTATCTCCAGGAAATGGCCACCTACTTTGCAGAGTTTCTCGGCTCGCTGGAACAAAGTTTGTCCGAGGGCGGGCAGCAGGTTGAGCTGCCCCGGGTGCAACCCGCCCAGATTGCCGGGATGTTGGGTGCGGGTACGGCCATGACCGCGGCGCTGTGTTTGTTATTAGCACGCTATTGGCAGGCCGCATTGTTCAACCCCGGCGGTTTCGGGGCTGAGTTCAGGGAATTGCGTTACCCGGCGTCAGCCAGTCTGGTGTTGGTACTGGCGACACTGGTGCTGTCCAGCACGGGGCCGCAGTTACGCGCCTGGGCCATGATTTGCATGATCCCGCTGACGTTTGCGGGTATTGCCCTGGTGCATGCGAACGCCAAGGCACGGGGGCGCGGTACGGGATGGCTAGCGGGTTTTTACCTGCTGTGGCTGATATTCGACCCGGTAAAATTGCTGGTGGTGTGTCTGGCCATTGCAGATAGTTGGTTGGATTTTCGCCGGCGCTGGGCGAAGGTGGAGAGTGAGCATCACCAACCACCGCAAGAGCGTGACGACGACAGAGATCTTTGAGAGAGCGGGAAGTTATTCCCCAGAGAGGAACCAAAAATGGAAGTCATATTGCTGGAAAACATCAGCAAGCTGGGCAAGCTCGGCGACACTGTGAACGTGAAAGCGGGCTTTGGCCGCAATTACCTGATTCCACAGGGCAAGGCGGTTTACGCGACAGATGCCAACACGGCGGAGTTTGAGGCCCGTCGGTCGGAGCTGGAGACCGCGGCCGCGAGCCAGCTGCAAGCGGCGGAAACGCGCGCGGAAGCCATCACGGCGCTGGGAACGTTGACCATTCCTGCCAATGCCGGTGAGGAAGGTAAGCTGTTTGGCTCTGTGGGTACCCGCGATATCAGTGACGCTATTGTCGCTGCCGGTTGCGATGTGGACAAAGCCGAGGTTCGCTTGCCCGAGGGTGCACTGCGGGAGTTGGGCGAGTACGAGATTGCAATCCAGGTGCATGGCGAAGTGACCGCTACTGTTTCCCTCGAGGTTGTTCCGGAGTAACCCCCTCCGGACCGGACGCCGCTGCCGGTGGGTGGTTGCTGCTCACCGAGCCGCCTTGAGGGCGGCTCGCGTTGGTTCACCGCCATTCTTCGGCAAGCGATTCCATGTAGGTCTTCTTCTGGTCGCTCCTTTCCTATAATCTGGTAGACCCCCTTAATAATAAGCGCAGTCATGGCCGACACGGATTTTCCAGACAATGTATCCGAAATGCGCCACCCCGGTGACGGGGAGGTTTCGCGGATCAAACTGCAGCCCCACTCGATCGAGGCTGAACAATCCGTACTCGGAGGCCTTTTGCTTTCCGCGGAGGGTTGGGATGCGGTCGCAGAGATTGTGGTGCCCAGCGATTTTTATCGACCGGGGCATCGCCTGATTTTTCGTCAAATCGCACAGCTGGCCGAAGCCGCACAGCCTATCGATGTCATTACGGTGGCCGACAAGCTCGATGCTGCGGACGAGATTGATGCGGCCGGCGGCCTGCCCTATCTGGCGGAACTCGCGCAGAATACGCCCAGTGCTTCCAATATCCGCGCCTACGCCAATGTGGTCCGTGAGCGCGCCAATCTGCGCAACCTGATCGAGGCGGCACAGGAGATCGCAGAAAGCGGTTTTAACCCTGAAGGGCGCAATTCCACTGAACTGCTTGACGCCGCGGAGCGGCGCATCATGCAGATTTCCGAGCAGGGGCCAAAACTCGGTGGCCCGGAAGAGATCAATCCGCTGCTGCAGAACGCACTCGCGCGTATCGAAGAGCTGTTCCAGTCTGGCGGCGATATTACCGGCTTGAGCACCGGCTTCCTGGAGCTGGACGCGAAGACGTCGGGGCTGCAGGAGTCCGACCTGGTGATTGTTGCGGGGCGTCCTTCTATGGGTAAGACCGCCTTCGCCATGAATCTGGTGGAGCACGCGATACTCAACCAGAAAAAGCCCATATTGGTGTTCAGCATGGAAATGCCTGCTGACTCACTGATTACCCGAATGCTGTCGTCTGTAGGGCGCATCGACCAGACGCGTCTGCGCAACGGTAAGCTGGAGCAAGAGGATTGGCCTCGTCTCAGTAACGCGGTGAACAAGCTAAAGGACGTTCCCCTGTTTATTGATGATACCCCCGCACTGACGCCAACCGAGGTTCGCAGTCGCGCCCGTCGCGTTGCCCGGGAGCACGGTGACCTGGGTATGATCATGGTCGACTACATGCAATTGATGCAGGTAGCGGGTGCCTCGGATGGTCGCACCGCTGAGATCTCTGAAATCTCCCGCAGCCTGAAGGCGATTGCCAAGGAATTTAAAGTGCCCATGGTGGCGCTCTCCCAGCTGAATCGCTCCCTCGAACAGCGGCCCAACAAGCGCCCGGTCAATTCCGATTTACGCGAATCCGGTGCCATTGAGCAGGATGCCGACGTCATCATGTTCATCTACCGCGATGAGGTGTATCACGAGGAGTCTGAAGATAAGGGTATCGCCGAGATTATTATCGGCAAACAGCGTAACGGGCCTATTGGCATCGCGCGTCTGGCCTTTATCGGTGAGTACACCCGCTTTGAGAATCTTGCACGGGGCTCATACGACGATCGTGGATAGAGCGTTCGCGCTCGCTCTGAACGGCGGCGCACCGTCCACCGGTTTCCGCTAGATACCCGTTTCTTTCCGCAGCTTAGCCAGCTGCTCGAGTTGCTCTTCCTTTGCCAGAGGGGCGGGCCGCGCGTGCTGCAGGCGTTCGGCGGGGGGCAGTTCCAGCGATTCTCCGCGCAATACGCGACTGCAGTATTGCTGGTAATGCTCTCGAAATATGGGCCACGTGGTGCGCTCTGTATTGTTGGTCAGGAAAAACCAATCGCTGTCGCGTCCGGCCAGGTAAACGGCGGGATGGCTCCACTGCTGCGCGACGCGCGGTGAGGCTGCCCGGCAGGCTTCCGTGAACGCGTCGTGACCGCTGGGTAAGCCGAACTCTGCGAGCCCTTTGTGGCAGCACTCCAGCATGCGGTTGAGCGTGGGCAAGTACTCGCTGTTCTCGATAGCGTGCTTGGCCCCCTTGAGAATTTGTTCGACAGGGATCTCCGCCAGGGCATCAAGCCACAGGCGCTTGATCTGAACCAGCTGTGTTTCATCGGGGTAAGCGGCGTAATACTGGTTGTGATAATTCAGGCGGAATAGGGCGAAGACCTGATTAAGTGCCTCGACATGACCCTCTGTTGCCGTCCGGGGGGATTCACTTGGCCCAGGAGGTGTCTGTGAGGTCTTGTTCGAGGCTTCGATCCCTTGTGCGGCCTGTTGTACCAGATCCTGGCTGTCCCTCATGCTTACCTCCCGCTTGCGCTAACTGGTGGCGTTTTGCCCAGTGGTACTTTACGTGCTGTATGAATTTACTGTTCCAGGAGGTCTGTGCCTGGTTACTGTCGCGCCAGTATACGATGAACTCGGGCAGGAGTGACTGGGCGAAGGTATGATCGATGTGGGACAGCTGAAGTATATCGAATACGTCCCGGGAAGGCTGCCATTGCTCATGCATACGCTTGGGTTCAGTGCTGTGCTCCATACTGGAGGTGTACTTGGCCCACTGGATGCGAATATGCTGAATAAATTTCGAGTTGAGCTCTTTTGGGTTGGTGCCTCGTTCTCGCCAGTACAGGATAAACTCCGGGATGGCCTGCGCGATGAAGTCCTCGGCGATGCCGGCCCGGTCCATGATTTCCATCGCGTCTTGACTGGGTCGCCATTCATTATCCAATGCGGCGGTGGGCGTGCGAAAGGCCTCGGCCTCGTGTTGCTGGTGACGCCGCCAAAGACTGACGACGTGCTGCCTGAACTTGTTTTCCCAGGCATGGCTGGTTTCACCCCGCTCGCGCCAGTAAAAGGTGAAATCTTCCAGTTGGTCCAGGGCGAACTGCCTCGGTATGCTGTGATTCAGGCTCATCAGCTGCAGCAGATCCTCGCTGGGTGACCAGTGCGGGGGGAGCAAGCCTGCGCTGCGTCTGGTTGGCGCTGCCGGCGCAGTCGCCTGTGGCGGAGGTGTTACATTGCTTTGCACTTGCTCGTTCAGGGCAAAGACCAGCGTCGCTGCGCTAAGTAGAGGAGGTGACTCAATCAGCAGTATCCCTTTGTCCGCCAGGTTGCGACTGACACGGTGTAAATCTTCCGCGCACCAGAAGGGTAGCGTGTTCAGCAGGTAGTCCCGCTCTACCGTAAACCACGCGTATCCCCCACGCACATCCGCTCGCTGGTGGTCGCACAGTTGTTGCAGGTGCTGCAACAGGATGGCCTCTTCCAGACCGATGGTGGAAGCCAGCGTCGGCGAAAAAACAAGCTGTCGCTCGGGGACTAGGGAGGAATCTGGCATCGGGTTACCGGTTTAGGCTTGTAACTCTGTTAGCATAACAGCTTAGCGCCACGGGTGCTCATTACCGAGGCGGTCGCCGCGGGCAAGTGACACGCAAACCAGTGAGTGACTGGCTCAGCAAGCCCGCCAAGTCTGCACAGAGACGCGTGCTTGGCGATGCTCGTCCAGCACACGGGTCGGTTTTGTGGCCTCGGCGCTCGACAGGAACTCAACGACGGTGGCCAGCCACCGTGATGGAACCAACATGGCAAAACAGAAAACCGCGTTTGTTTGCAGTGATTGCGGCTCCGATTATGTGAAATGGCAAGGGCAATGCGGTGACTGTCACGCATGGAATACATTAAAAGAGATTCGCTTGGGTCCGGCGAAGGGCTCGGGCCGGGCCGGTGCCAGTGTTGCTGATCAGCGCAAGGGTTTTGCCGGTGCTTTGGATAGCGCCCGAGTGCTCAAGGAAATCGATCTCGACGCGGTGCCGCGTATTTCCTCGGGGGCAGGGGAGTTTGACCGGGTACTGGGTGGCGGGCTGGTATCCGGCTCGGCGATTCTGATCGGCGGCAACCCCGGAGCGGGAAAGAGTACCCTCCTGCTCCAGACCATGTGCCATCTGGCGAAGTCCATGGATGCCCTGTATGTCACGGGTGAAGAGTCGCTGCAGCAGATCGCTATGCGCGCCAAACGACTCGGCCTGCCCACAGACGCGCTGCGACTGATGGCCGAAACCAATGTAGAAGCCATTGTTGCGGCGGTGGATGAACTGAAGCCGCGCGTGCTGGTCATCGACTCCATACAGGTTGTGCATACCGACGAGCTCACCTCTGCTCCCGGCAGTGTCTCGCAGGTGCGTGAGTGTGCCGCCTACCTGATTCGTTATGCCAAGCAGAGCGGCACCGTGCTATTGCTGGTGGGTCACGTCACTAAAGATGGCTCACTCGCGGGTCCCAAGGTGCTGGAGCATATGATCGACTGTTCGATTTTGTTGGAGGGCAGCGAAGATGCGCGGTTTCGTATTCTCCGGGGCCAGAAGAACCGGTTTGGTGCAGTCAACGAGCTGGGTGTTTTCGCGATGACGGAGCAGGGCATGCGGGAAGTAAAAAACCCCTCTGCAAGTTTTCTCGATCGCGGCAGCGAACCGGCCTCTGGCAGTGCAGGCATGGTGGTCTGG
>OCVR010003855.1_pt1 | contig 10328 bp, 10 predicted proteins | sample 1539091 | NCBI WGS metagenome assembly OCVR01 (sample SAMEA3355530, study PRJEB22509) | marine metagenome | biome: marine; feature: coastal ocean; material: water | place: USA | collected 2010-08-07 | depth 16 m | reverse complement strand
AGCTTCGTTGTTATTATTGCTGCTCATAATTTAGGCTCCATATTAGCAGAAACGCGTTGCCAACTTTTTATATGTTGACATTAACCTCAACTTCAGAATCTAGTGTATTGGCTATAAAACAATATCTATGGGCCCTGTCATGCATTTTTTCTAATTCTTCGTAACTAACTTCAAATCCGCTATCGAAAGAGACCACAGGGTTTAAATCAATTTGATTAACAACCATCTGTTTCCTGCTATTTTTACCGAGATGACCCACAGCATGATCTGTATATGAAGAGACTGGCCACTTGGTTTTTGCAGCAAGTGCTAGAAAAGTCATCATGTGACAGCTGCTCAATGAGGCAGCGAGCGCCTGCTCTGGATTTGTGTTGTTGGCAGATCCTCCCCAGTCAGGAGCAGTATCAGACATTACTTTATAGTGTTCATTGTAAGTAATCTCATGTTCACTGGAAAACTTTCCAGGAGAGAGCTCTTCTTCCTTTCTGTTCCAGCTAAGGTCGATAGATAGTTCAGACATAAATTTTCTCCTAGTCGTATATAGTCGGCCTAAGATCCCGAAGTGATTTTCTTCTTGGGGTCATAGAATGGCTTTTGCACAACCTTGATAGAATAATTACCCTCAGGAGTTGTGGTCTCTGCAACAGTGTCTATAGCCGAGTGGTTAACATCCATAATAGCAAGCGCAATATTTTTGTCAAGTCGCGGCGAATAAACTGCCGAAGTTATATACCCAACTTCTTCTGACCCAATAATAATTGGCCAATAGCTTGTGTTTGGATGCGAAAGAGGAGGGCATGAAATTTCTATTCCGACCTGACTTCGCCTGACTCCTTCAGATTTAATTTTTTTAAGCGCCTCTTTTCCAATAAAGTTAGCATCCATTTCAAGGTCCACGAGGCGTCCTAAGCCAAGCTCAAATGGGTTTATAGTGTAGTCCATGTCTGCTTGGTAAGAAAGCATTCCACCTTCAATTCGTCTGATGGTGGAAGTATGCCCCGGCACTAACCCCATGGGTCCCCCAATTTTCATAATATGGTTCCAGAGTTCGTTTCCTCTAGAGCTATCACGAAGATAGATTTCATAGCCGAGCTCACTAGACCATCCCGTTCTAGAAATGATTAATGGAATACCATCAAGTTCAAACTCCTCCATCCAGTAATATTTAAGGCCGTCTATCCTTTCACCAAAGACTGTTTTTGCAATATCTCCTGATTTAGGGCCTTGAAGCTGAAGTGGTGAAACGTCTGGCTCACATAAACTAACATCTAGTCCAGAATTAACAGCCACCCCTTTAGCCCACATCAAAATATCACTATCAGCCAAAGAAAGCCAGAAGTGGTTTTCAGCAAGCCTTAATAAAACGGGATCATTCAACACACCGCCATTTTCATCAGTAATTAGTACATATTTACATTGGCCAACAGCACACTCTAAAAGGTTTCTTGGGGTTAGTAGTTGGACAAATTGAGCAGCATCTGGACCCGTTATTTCGACTTGACGCTCAACAGCAACATCACAAAGAATTGCATCATTAACTAGATTCCAAAAATTTTTAACGGGATCCCCAAAGTCTCTTGGAATGTACATGTGGTTATAAACTGAAAAGCCCTGAGCGCCCCAACGAACAGTGGCATCAAAATAGGGAGATTTTCTTACCTGAGTGCCAAAGCTGAACTCTTTAGTATTATCGTTATTCATTTTAGTTTTGATAGGTTTTGAATTTCATGGCAATCATACATATTTTTATTATAATTTGCCACCACATTTTTTGGTGTAATCGATGTTCTATATTATTTGTGTTATATAGCAAACCCATGAATAAATTAGGAGGTTTGAAGCTAATTTGAGGGAAGCTTAGGTGTTGCTATGGAGCGTATACTTTTGCAGGCAGCCAGGTCACCAGATCAGGAAAAATGAACACCAGGGTAAGCGCAATTAGCTGAAGAATAATGAAGGGAACAACGCCTTTATAAATATCCGTCAACTTAATTCCTGGAGGACAAACGCCCTTCAAGTAAAAGATTGCAAACCCAACTGGAGGGGTTAAGAAAGAGGTTTGAAGTGTTACTGCAACCAGCAAAGCAAACCAAACCAAATTCGGATTATTAACAACACCAAAACCGTTCACAGCAAGATCGAGTCCCATGACCACTGGCCCCATTAAAGGTAAGATAATTAAACTGATTTCAATCCAGTCAAGGAAGAAGCCTAGAAAAAATATGATAATAAGTATGGCAATAATCAAACCATAAGGGCCCAGCCCAAGACTATTCAAACCGTCTTCAATGAACTGGTCACCACCGCACTCTCTTAAAACAAGGGCGAAAATTGTTGCACCAACAAAGATTCCAAAAATATAGGCAGAAGTGTTCATTGTATTCAGTACTACATCTTTCAAAACTGCAAAGTTGAATCGCTTATATGTAATAGTCAAAATTATTGATCCAAGCGCGCCAATACCGGAAGCTTCAGTTACGGTGGCAATACCCATAAAGATAGAACCTAGAACTGCAAGAATAAGAAATGCCGGAGGTAGTATATCAACCATTACTCTCAATACATCCTTCAAGCCTATCGGTTCATGGTCGGCAGCCAATGGAACTTTTTCTGGATTAAAGATTCCAAAAATAAAAATATATGCTATGTAAAGAGTGCCTAGAATGAGACCAGGAAAAACTGCACCCATAAATAGATCAACAACAGAAACAGCGAGCTGGTCGCCCATAATAACAAGCATAATAGAGGGTGGTATTAGAATACCCAGTGTGCCAGATGCAGCAATCGTTCCCAACGCAATCGGTTTATCGTAGTTCTGCTTTAGCATAATCGGTAAAGACATCAAACCTAGCAAAACAACAGAAGCACCAATAATTCCTGTCGATGCGGCAAGAATAATTCCGATTAGAGTAACCGTCACAGCAAGGCCGCCCTTAACATTTCCAAACAATCTTTGCATAGAGCGCATCATTTGTTCCGCTACGCCAGATTTTTCCAGCATTAGCCCCATAAAGATGAACATAGGCAGAGCAACCAGTACCCAGTTATACATAATGGCAAATATTCTGCCGTGCAACATTCCAAGAACATTGTAATTAAGACCCGTAAAAGTCCAGTCCAGCATATCTGTGATATAACCAACACCGGCAAAAAGTATGCCAACACCGGCTAATACCCAAGCGACAGGGAAGCCCGTAAAGATTAGCGCAATAAAGGTTACAAACATTGCAATAACTAGCCAATATTCTGGTTCAAAAAACATAATTAGACTTCCTTGTGATTAGTGATAGTTGGAGTAAAAAGACGACCAATGGCTGAACCACTGTCACTTGAACGGTTATCTGTCACATTCTCACCATGAATCAAAAGGACAATATTTTTAATTAATTCTGACAAAGAGGCTATAAAAATCAGCACCAGTGAGATAGGCAAAAGAGACTTAACAACCCAACGATAAGGCAGGCCTGTTGTATTTTCTGAGAACTCATTAGCCATAAAAGAATGATGTACCCAGCCAATGCTATGATCAAAAATAATAATCGTAAATGGCATAATCAGAAAAACAATGCCTAGCACTTCGATAATACGTTGTTTCTTTTTCGTAAATTTCATATGTGCTATATCAACTCTGATATGGGAATCGGTTGTTATGGCATATGACAGCCCAAACATAAAGAAAGCATAAAGATGCCAGATAAATTCATCAACCCATGCCTCACCAGCATGAAAGCCATAACGGAGCGTAACCTGGACCAAAATTGTAAACATTACAAGCAAATTAATCCAGGCAGTTTTGGTTGTAATTGCTGTAACAATTGAGGTCAAAAATGACACAATTGGTATATACACATTATCTGAGTGATGGCCAGGGAAATGATCTTCGGGATTATCAGACATGGACGATTCGTATTGTAAAAAATTTATTATAACTAAAAAAACAGCAGGACCGAAGCCCTGCTGTTAATTATAAGGAGAAACAACTATCTTTTATTGACCTTGCTTAGATGGACGTGGTAAATAAATCCATTCTTGCCAGATCTTGTAGTCTGCACGGAACGCGTTTAGAGCTCCATAAATTTCACCAAACTCAGGATCTTCTTCGACTAATTCATCCACAACTTCAAGCCACTTTTCTTCAAAGGTGGCAAGCATTTCATCAGACCAGTAATGGTTTGTTACTCCTGATTCAGTGTTGGCTTTCATGTAGTCGAATTGAATCGCCTCACCCAAAGCAAGACCGTCAAGCATTGTTGCTTTACAGGCAGACTCGACTGTTGCTTGCTGAGCTTCACTCATTCCAGCCCATGTATCTCCATTAACAATTAGATCAAACATGGTAGAAGGTTGATGCCATCCCGGATAATAGTTATGCTTCAAAAGTTTAGGGAAGCCTAAGAGTTTATCGATAGCTGGCATTGAAAACTCGGTCGCATCAATTGCGCCCTTCTCAAGTGCTGGCATAATGTCTCCAGCTGCCAGTAGCGAAGTTGTAACACCTAGCTTCTCCATTACGTTAGCACCTAAACCGAAGAAACGCATACGCAAGCCATCTAGATCGGCTACACTATTGATTTCCTTAGTGAACCATCCAGAAGTTTCTGGAGCGATAATAGAACAAGGCACAGCATGAACATTGTACCCAGCATCGTCATAAAGCTTCTGCCACAATTCACGGCCACCGCCATAATAAACCCAGGCCATAAATTCGGGTGCCTCAGGTCCAAACGGAACAGCTGAGAATATAGCTGCTTTTTTACCAAGCAAGCCGGTATTGTAACCAGGCGTACCCCAACCAGCATTAACTGATCCATTAGAAACTGACTCTAACATTTCTTTAGTAGCAACTAATTTGCCAGGCTCATATATTCTAACTTTTACGCTACCACCTGAAGCTTTGTTGACTGTGTCAGCAAAGAACAATGGTGAAGAACCTAAACCAGTTAGGTGGGTTCCAAACCATACAGGAAGTTTAAGTAATACTTTGTCTTCTGCAACTGCAGTAGTCGCTACACTCATTGATAGCAATGCCACAGTACCCAGACTGACTAGTGATTTAATTTTCATTGAACTGTCTCCATTAATAATTAAATAATTTGTTTCACTTACTGAAAGACCATAAAATTAATAATGGTAAATTGGTAAGTCCAATACATAATATACGAATTATTTTTAATTGTCAAATTATTTAATAAATATTCAATTTATCAATACTATAAAGAATAAATAGAGTAGAATATTTATTTAATTAAATGGTAAGACCAATATCACTATGAAAAGCAAGACCGTAATTTCTGAAATAGAATTTAAGCGAATAAAGAGTATGTTCGCAAATAGAGTAGAATGTTAATTACCTTAACTTGACTAGACAATATCATCATGAAAAACAAGCTCACAATTGCAGAAATAGTATCTAATCAGTTAGAAGACATGATTGCAGAAGGGTCTCTTCAGCAGGGTGACCAACTTCCTTCAGAGAGAGTATTGGCAGGAAGACTCGAAGTCTCAAGACCAACATTAAGAGAAGCAAAGCAAATATTAATCTCAAAAGGATTATTGAAATCCCACCAAGGCGGTGGAACTTACGTTACATCTTCCTTAAATTCCTCAATATCTGACCCTTTGATGAATCTTCTTAAAGAGCGCCCAGAATTTAAATTTGACATATTAGAACTAAGACATACATTGGATTCAGAGGCCGCCTTCCTTGCCGCCTCTAGAGCTACTGCTAATGAAAAAGAAAACATTAAAGAAAAGTACGACATTATGGTTGGCTTTCACCTTAAACGTGAAGACCACGTAGCCTCGGCACTGGCGGATATTAATTTTCATTTAAGCATCACAGAAGCTTCTCATAATATCGCACTACTCCATATTACTCGAAGTATTTATGATGTATTGTTGACTAGTATAGAAAACAATCTTCAGTATTTGTATACGATAAAAGGTGTTGAGAAATCTTTAACTAGTCAACATAAACTAATACTTGATAGTATTATCAAAGGTGATAGTGAAGCCGCTAAGTTAGCTGCAAAAACTCATATGGAATTTGTCAATAAATCCTTATCGGAAATGAATAAAGATAAAGAAAGGCAAGAACGGTTTTTGCATCATTCCTCTGTTTTATCCGAAACTAAATAAATATAGTTATGTCTAGTAATGAGGTTTATTTCATGGGGACCTGTTTGGTAGACCTTTTTTATCCCAAAGCTGGTCTAGCAGGCATGCAACTCTTAAGAAATGCCGGAGTTAAAGTCATTTACCCTAGCAAACAGACCTGCTGTGGCCAACCCTCTTTTAACTCGGGTTACAGAAAGGAAGCCTTGCCCGTAGCACGCTCTCTAATTAAATGTTTTCCAAAGGATATACCGATTGTAATCCCTTCAGGGTCTTGCGCTGGAATGATTAAATATCATTGGTCTGAATTGTTTGAAGGCGAATCAGATATTGAAAAGGCATTGTCTGTTGCAGAAAGAGTTTATGAGTTGACAGAATTTCTTGTGGATAAGGTAAATATAGAACTAACAGATCTAGGAGAACCCACTAAAATCGCAATCCACACTTCTTGCTCCTGTAGAAACGAAATGAAGGTTGCAGACAGAATCGAGAGTCTAGTTTCTCAACTCTCAAAAGTTGAAGTATTAGAGCAGGAAAGAAAACCAGAGTGTTGTGGCTTTGGTGGTACTTTCGCCGTCAAACAGGGGGATATTTCTGGTTCGATGGTTAAAGATAAAACAGATGCATTAAAAGCAGCCAACGCTTCTTGTGTTGTCTCTCAGGACTGTGGTTGCTTGATGAATATAGGTGGGGCACTGGAGAAGCAAAACTCACAACTCAAAACTCAACATATTGCTCAATTTCTTTGGGATAGAACCAATGCAGGAAATTAAATCACTTGAAAATAGAATCGATGAAGCTCTAAATAACGAGCAACTTCATGCAAATTTTCGTTCAGCGATGAGTTATTTGATGGAGAAGAGAAGAGACCAGTTTCCAGATGAAAAACAACTCAACAATGAAAGAGAAGTAGCCTCAACTATCCGTTCTAATTCAGTCACTCAATTGCCTGAACTGCTTATAAAACTTGAAGAAAACTTAGAAAAAAATAACATTAAAGTTCACTGGGCAGAAACAGACCTTGAAGCCAATAATATTGTCTATCAAATACTGAAAGACGCCAATGCCAAAACTGTGGTTAAAGGCAAATCAATGGTAACTGAGGAGATTGAACTCAATGAATTTCTTGATAATAAAGGTATTGAGATACTGGAAACAGATTTAGGCGAGTTTCTTGTACAGCTAGCTAACGAGAAACCCTCACATATCGTCATGCCTGCAATACATAAAAATCGAAAAGAAATTTCAAAAGCATTTTTTGATCACTTTCCCGAGTTTCCATATACAGAAGATGTTGACCTGATTACACAGCAAGTTCGCAAAATATTGAGAGACAGATTTAGACAAGCTGATGCAGGAATTTCAGGTGTAAATTTCGCTGTTGCCGAAACCGGCACACTATGCTTGGTGGAGAATGAAGGCAACGGTAGAATGTGTACCACAGCTCCGCCTATTCATATCGCTGTAACTGGTATAGAAAAGGTGGTTGAAAAGCTCAGTGATATACCGCCACTTCTCGATATTCTAACAAAGTCAGCCACAGGCCAAGAAATCACAACTTATTTCAATATGATTTCTTCACCACGACGAGAGGGTGAAAAGGATGGTCCTAAGTCAATGCACCTTGTTTTACTCGACAATGGGCGATCCAAAATACACCAAAATAATGACATGCAAGAGACTTTAAAGTGTATACGTTGCGGTAGCTGTATAAACCATTGCCCAGTATATACTCAATTAGGTGGTCATGCCTATGGGACAGTCTATCCTGGACCAATAGGCATAACTCTAGAGCCTCAAAAACAAGGTATTGCTGAGCTTGGCGAACTCACCTCTTTATGCACAATGTGTGGTGCATGTGGCGAAGTCTGTCCAGTCCATATTCCTTTACCTAAATTAATCAATAAGTTACGTTCAGAGGCAGTAGAAGGCAACAATACAAACGATCTTATTGAGGGTGCTAGAAGTAAGCGAAAACCTTTGGAATCATTATCTTGGCAGGTTTGGAAGCAAGTTTATAGCAGCCCATTTATCTACTCTATTTTTTCTAAGATTGCCACCAAACTTAACTTTATTTCTCCAAAAAAGTTAGGCAAATGGAGCAAATACCGGACAACACCTAGACCATCTAAACACAGTTTAAAAGAGCTGGCAAATCAAGCAGGTTTTGATAATGAATAATAGTCGTGAAATAATACTTGAGAGATTAAAAAATAACACTAATGAGACAAGTCATATAAAAGTTAATGTAGCAAAAAAAACGTATCACTGGTCTAAAGAAGAAATGATTGCAAAACTTAGTGAAAAACTTCAATCAGCCAGAGCAGAGACCTTCGTATTAAGTGATGCAGAATTAATCGACTGGCTAAATGATGAACTACCTAAAAGGGGTATTGGAAACATACTCATTGGTACGAGTATTGCAAAACAGATATCTCAATATATAAATAATGAGATTGAAGTTATAAAATATGAAGATTCTTACGAGTCCTGGAGTAAAAAACTTTTCAATGAGACTGATGCGAGTATTACAACTACGATTGGCGCAATAGCCGAGAGTGGCTCTATTGTCTTACATCCCACATCTTATGAACCACGACTGATGTCTCTAGTTCCAAATATACATATCGCCCTAGTATATGAGGACACCATTTATGAAACATTTGATCAAATTATTTCCACTCAACATTGGTCAGAAAATATGCCAACAAACGCATTATTGATTTCTGGACCTTCTAAAACTGCTGATATTGAACAAGTTTTAGCCTATGGTGTCCATGGACCAAAAGAGTTAATTGTATTAATTCTCACATCTTAATATGTATTTATTAACTGGCTTCAGTCAATGATTTATCAAATATTTGGCATTATTTTTCCTGTTGTTGCAGTCGTGTTAGTTGGCTATTTTTATGCCGGCAAGTTTCAGCCAAATATGGATTCTGCAAATACTATTAATATTAATATTTTTTTGCCAGCATTGATGTTTTCTGTTTTGTCTAAAGAGTCATTTCAGATTCAAAATTATCAGATATTGGCGTTATCTGGAGTTATTGTTATTTTAGGTTCGGGTGTTATCGCTTGGATTGTAGCAAAAGCTTTAAGTATAAATATTAAGACCTTTGTACCACCTATGATGTTTAACAACTCTGGTAATGTTGGTTTACCGATAGCAGTGTTAGCATTTGGGGAAGTTGCTCTTGGTGCAGCAGCCGTTCTTTTTGTTATTGAGATGTTATTACATTTCACATTTGGAGCTTATATTTTGTCTAGAAGTTCAAATTTCATGTCCATATTTAGGTCTCCGATTCTGATTGCAACATTGGCAGGTTTGTCTGTCAATCTTATTGATTTTCAGCTTTGGTTGCCTGTTAGGAAAATGATCGATTTACTGGGACAAGCGGCAATTCCATTGTTATTGTTTACATTAGGAACGCGTTTAATTGGAATCAACTTTGGTGATTGGAAGTTGGGTGTTTTGGGCGCTATTTTATGTCCTCTATCAGGATTAATTGTTATGTTGGCAATCATTCAGTTTGTTAAGTTAGAACATCTTCATTACCAACAGCTAATTTTATTTGCAGTATTGCCACCTGCGGTTTTAAACCATATGATGGCAGAAAAATATCACCAACAGCCTGAAACCGTTGCTTCTATAGTGATGATTGGCAACGTTGGCAGTTTAATGGCTCTTCCTATAGCGCTGTATTTTGTTCTTTAGGAGATTTTTGATTGCTAGCTTATAAAGTTAGTTTTGCGAGAAAGTTCAGATAGGATTTCAGGGCCATCAGATCTTAGGATTACAATCTCCTCTAGCCTAACTCCAAACCTACCTTGAAGATAAATTCCTGGCTCAATCGAGAACACCATTCCCTCATCCAGGACAACTTCTGAAGTGGCGGTAATATAGGGAGGCTCGTGAATATCTATGCCAAGTCCGTGGCCCGTTCTATGAACAAAAAACTCTCCATAGCCTGCCTCAGTAATTACACCCCTAGCCGCAGCATCTACATCTTTAGCCATAACTCCTGGCCTTGCTACTGCTATGGCTGCTTGAACTGCGTGTTCTACAATGGCATGAATTTCAAGATAACCCTCTGGGGGCTCACCCAGAACAGACATGCGAGTCATGTCACTTGGAAAAGTGCCTTTTCTGCCGCCAATATCAATCAGTACTACGTCACCATTTTCTACTTTTCTATTTCCAGTATGATGAT
>OCVR010003854.1_pt1 | contig 10329 bp, 7 predicted proteins | sample 1539091 | NCBI WGS metagenome assembly OCVR01 (sample SAMEA3355530, study PRJEB22509) | marine metagenome | biome: marine; feature: coastal ocean; material: water | place: USA | collected 2010-08-07 | depth 16 m | reverse complement strand
AAAATTGAGGCTTTATTAGACAGGGAGGTAGAAGACTTCAGTATTGTTGTTTCTTCACCAGGTCTAGACAAGCCCTTAAAAGTGCACAAGCAATACCTTTTAAATGTTGATAGATCTTTAAGAGTTACTCTGCACGACAGAGAAATACTTATCGGTAAATTAACGGTAGTTGATGACGATAAAATTACTTTGGTGACAAAGCAAAGTAAGAAAGTAAAGAGTGAAACGCACATTGTTGCCTTTCAAGATATTTTAGAAGCTAAAGTTGAAATTGAGTTTTAATTAAGTAAGAATGGAAAATCTGGCCATTATTGAATCCTTCGGTGAGTTTAAGGATGAGAAGAATATTGACAGAGCTACTCTCATGGCTATTATTGAGGAAGCTTTTAGAAATCAGTTACGTAAAAAATACGAATCTGATGATAACTTCGACATCATTGTTAACCCTGACAAAGGCGATTTAGAAATTTGGAGAAATAGAATCATCGTTGCAAATGGAGAGGTTGAAGATGATAACCTTGAAATTGCTTTAGATCAAGCTTTGAAAATCGAGCCTGACTTTGAAGTTGGCGAAGAGGTTTCTGAAGAACTAAAGATTATTGATTTAGGAAGACGTTTTGTTCTTTCATTCCGTCAGAATCTAATCTCAAAAATTCAAGAGCACGACAACGCTGAATTATATAAGCGTTACAAAGATATGGAAGGCGAAATCGTTGCTGGTGAGGTCCACCACATCCGCCACAAGGAGATTATCATTTATGATGATGAAAGTAACGAGCTCGTTTTACCTAAAGATCAAATGATTCCGGACAAAGATTTCTTTAGAAAGGGAGATACCGTAAGAGCAGTTGTTAAACGTGTTGATTTTAAAGGAAGCAAGCCTGTTGTTATAATGTCCAGAACTGACGAGAAATTCTTAGAGAAATTATTCGAACAAGAAATTCCTGAAGTTTTTGATGGTCTTATAACGATTAAGAAAGTTGTGAGAGTGCCAGGTGAAAAATCTAAAGTTGCTGTAGAATCTTACGATGATAGAATTGATCCGGTTGGCGCATGCGTTGGCATGAAGGGAAGTCGTATTCACGGTATTGTAAGAGAATTACGCAACGAGAATATTGACGTTATAAACTTCACAAACAACACTCAATTGTTCATTTCACGAGCTTTGAGTCCTGCCAAGATTACTAACATGACTCTGAATGAAGAAACAGGAAGAGCAGACGTTTTCTTGAAACCAGACCAGGTATCTATGGCCATCGGTAAAGGCGGGCATAACATTAGACTTGCAGGCAAATTAACTGGCTACGAGATTGATGTTTATAGAGATGAAGCAACGGATGAGGATGTTGAATTAACAGAATTCACTGACGAAATAGATGCGTGGATCATTAAAGAGCTTAAAGCAATTGGTTGCGATACAGCCAAGAGTGTTCTTGAATTATCTAACGAAGAATTGATTAGCAGAACGGATCTTGAAGAAGAAACGATAGAGGAAGTAAGAAATGTTCTTTCTGCTGAATTTGAAGATTAATAATAAAGAGTTCCAACTAACCGGAAATTGGTGATATGGCGAGTTATAGATTAAGTAAAGTTTTAAAGGAATTGAACATAGGCCTTCAAAACGCAGTAGATGAATTATCATCTGCCGGTTTTGACGAAAAGTATACGCCCAATTCCAGACTTTCTGAAGAACAGCACAACTTACTGCTGGGTAAGTTTCAAGACGACATGTCTAGAAAAGAAGCTGCAGAAGCAGTCAGCCTGCAAAAGAAAGAAGAAAAAGAAGCAATGCGCGCAGAGCGTGAGGCTACGAGAGGAGATGTTCCTACAATTCCAACTGCAATTTCTGAAACTCCTTCGCCAGAGGTAAAAGAAGAAAAAGAAGAGGCTATCACCCCTCCAATTGCAGAAGAAGTTGTTGAAGAAACTATTGCTCCTGAGCCAGCTAAAGAATCTGCTCCAGAACCGGTAAAGCCGAAAGTGGAAAAGAAAGAAGAGGTTGTAGTTGAAAAGACTGAGGAACCAGTAAAAGAGCCAAAAGCGGTTAAAAAAGAAGAAAAGACTGAAATTAAACCTGAAGCGGAAACTCCAGCGAAAACTGAAACAAAGGTTGAAGAAAAACAACCTGAAAAAGTCGAAACTCCTGTAGCTAAAGAAGTTGAAGAAACAGTCGATATAGCCATAGAAGAAGCTAAGGAGGAGCCTAAGACTGGTAAGATAAAATTGAGTGGCCCCAAGACTTTAGGCAAAATTGATTTAGATAAGCTTAAAAAGCCGAAGAAAACGACTAAAGCCAAGACGGCTACTGAAGCAAAAAAGAAAGCTGATCCAGTACAAGAGGAAAAGCCAAAGGAAGAGGCCAAAGCCGTTGTTGACGAAAATCCGACTACTGAGGAAGCAAAACCTGAAACTACTGATGAAGCTGTTGATGACAAAATAACCACTCAGTATAAAAAACTATCTGGCCCAAAATTAACAGGCAAGACAGTTGATTTAACTCAATTCAATAAGCCTAAGAAGAAAAAAGTTGCCTCTTCAGGGGACGATCCAAAATCGAACGCCAAGAAGAAGAGACGCAGAATTATAAAGGAAGGTGATAAACCAGCCGCAGCTGGAGCTAACAGAAGACCAGGAGGTCCTCCTAGGCCTGCTGGAGGTCGAGGCCCAGCAAGAAAAGGAGCTGTAAGAAAAGTTCTTCCAAAAGCTGAACTAACCGAAGAGCAAATCCAAAAACAGATTAAAGAAACCCTTGAGAAACTAACGGGTAACAAAAAATCTAAATCTTCAAAACTAAGACGAGGTAAACGTTTAGAAAGACGCGAGAAAGAAGAGCTTGACGTAATTCAAAGAGAAGAAGAACAAAAAGAATTAAAGGTTACAGAATACGCCACTGCAACTGACCTTGCTAACATGATGGGCATTTCGGTTAACGAAGTTATTTCTGCACTAATGGGCATTGGCCTGATGGTAACGATGAATCAAAGACTTGATGGTGAAACCATTGAAATGGTTGCTCAAGAATTTGGTCACAAAGTAGATTTCGTAGATGCTGAAGTTTCTGACAACATTCAAGAAATTGTTGACAATGAAGAAGACCTAGAATCACGTGCGCCAATCGTTACAGTTATGGGCCATGTTGATCATGGTAAAACTTCACTGTTAGATTATATAAGAAAAGCTAATGTTATTGCTGGTGAAGCCGGTGGTATTACACAACATATTGGAGCTTACTCTGTAGAAGTACATACAGGTCAAAGAATTGCATTCTTAGATACTCCAAGTCACGAGGCGTTTACTGCTATGCGTGCTCGCGGTGCGCAAGTTACAGATATTGCGATTATCGTGGTTGCGGCAGATGATGCTGTAATGCCTCAAACGAAAGAAGCGATATCTCATGCTCAAGCAGCTGGTGTGCCAATTGTATTTGCGATTAACAAAGTAGATCGTCCACATTCTAATCCAGAAAAAATTAAAGAGCAATTGGCTCAGCTTAATTTATTAGTTGAAGACTGGGGTGGTAAAATTCAATCTCAAGATATTTCTGCTAAAACAGGTTTAGGCGTTGAAGAATTACTGGACAAAGTTATTCTTGAAGCGGAATTGCTTGATCTAAAGGCAAATCCAAACAGAAATGCAGCTGGTACAATTGTAGAAGCAAGTTTAGATAAAGGTCGTGGTTACCTTTCTACAATTCTAGTTCAGAACGGTACGCTTAAAATTGGTGATTTCGTTCTTGCTGGTCAATACAGTGGTAAAGTAAAGGCAATGTTAGACGAGCGTAACAAGCCCGTTAAGTCTGCAGCACCATCAACACCAGTTAGTTTACTTGGTTTAGACGGAGCGCCACAAGCCGGAGATAGCTTTATTATAATGGATGACGAAAAAGAAGCGAAACAAATTGCTTCTAAACGAACTCAATTAAGTAGAGAGCAAAGCGCAAGAACTCAAAAATCACTTACCCTAGAAGAGATAGGAAGACGTTTAGCTGTTGGAGATTTCCAAGAATTGAATATTATCCTTAAAGGTGATGTTGATGGTTCTATTGAAGCGTTAAGCGATTCTTTACAGAAATTATCTACAGATGAAATTCACGTTCAAATCATCCACAAAGGTGTTGGTGCAATTACAGAGTCTGACGTTCTATTAGCATCTGCTTCTAGCGCGATTATTGTAGGATTCCAAGTAAGACCTTCTGGTTCGGCAAGAAAAATTGCAGAAAAAGAAAACATCGACATTCGCTTGTATAGTATTATTTACGATGCTATTAACGAGGTGAAAGATGCTATGGAAGGAATGCTTTCTGCTGAAATGAAAGAACAAATTGTTGGTTCTGCAGAAATTAGAGAAACATTCAAAATTTCTAAGATCGGTACAATTGCTGGTTGTATGGTAACCGAAGGTAAGATTGGAAGAAGTAATGATATAAGATTAATACGTGACGGAGTAGTAATCTACACTGGCTTATTAGGATCGTTGAAACGATTTAAAGATGACGCCAAAGAAGTTGCGAAAGGTTATGATTGTGGACTGAATATTAAAAACTACAACGATATTAGAATAGGAGATATCGTAGAAGCTTTCGAGCATATCGAAGTGAAACGTACGTTAGACTAAATTCAAAAGCGATTGAAATACTTAAAGGCTGTTCTGAAAAGAGCAGCTTTTTTTATTTAAAGCTGCATAGATAGAACAGCCGAAGAATTTTGGATCAGTTCTAATTTTCCACCAAAATTCTTCACTTTTATTTGCAAGGATTTAATTTGCTCCGTGAAGACAATACCGTTTTCAATATTGACCAAAAACTCAAACGTGCCTTCAAATGCTTTCAACTCTATTTCTAGCTGATCTTGATGCTGATCTTCTACCAATGAAACCAACAACTCTTGACACAAACGAAATACTGAAGAAGGGCTCAACTCTTCTAACCTAATTGGTTTTAAGTCTCTTTTGATAATGACATTAAAGTTGTTTTCAAGAAGTTTGCAGACCTCCTCTAAGGCCTTATCCACCCCCAAGGTTATAGATTGTGGAACTAACTCAACGCACACTTCACGCAACTCTTCAATAGCTTTATCTAAGACCGAACTTGCGGCATTCAATACTTTTTCATCACTAGAGGTATTCTCTTTATTGTCCTCTTTAAGAGCGGCCATATAAAACTTAATTCCTGCTAATTTTTGAGCTAGACTTTCATGAAGGATACTTGCGAACTTTTGTCGGTCACCCTCATTCTTCTCTACAATTTCTTGAATAGCAGAATGAGTAGCTTTTTTTATAACTGTGATATTCTTTAAACTGCCGTGATAAGCAATTGAATTGTCGAACTCGAATTTTATTTTTCTTATTGACATTAGACAATCTACAACATCAGACTGAGCTTTAATAGCTACTTCGAAATCATCAACTTTGTCATTTTCTTTAAGCTTCTTCATGAAGCTTCTTTTTTCTGATTTCTCTTTAAAGAAATAACTGCAAGGCGTAGAGAGCAAATCTGCTCTAGTCATATCTAGCATTTTTAGACAAGCCATGTTCGTATCTATAAATTCCCCCTTCGTATTGATTAAAAATATAGGATCATTCGATTTATCGAAAGTTTCTTTGTAGCGCTTAATTTCCTGATTTATACCCTTTCTATATTGATAGACTTGATAGGCTTCATAAAAAATATTTTTAACCTCGCCATCATCGTATGGTTTATTAATGTACTTGTAAATTTTACCATGGTTAATGGCATTTATCACAGCTTCTATATCACTATAAGCTGTAATTAAAATTCTCATAATATCTGGGTAGAGCTCACAGATTTCACTTAAAAATTCAACACCCGTTGTATTCGGCATGCGCTGATCTGTAAGCAGAATATGGTAATCATTTTTTTCTAAAAGTCCTTTGCCCTCTTTGGCGGAAATGGCGGTATCTATTTGAAAATCCCTTCTAAAAGCGCCTTTAAATGATGAGGTATTACGCTCCTCATCATCTACATATAAAATTTTTATTTTTTCCTTGACCTTAGTCATTAGATCCGAAATTTGATTGAACGGGTAAAACTACAGCAATGCTCGTTCCTTTTCCCAATATAGATTCAACAACAAACTTTCCACCATGCTCTTCAATGATTCCATGAGATATAGACATACCTAAACCTGAACCTTCGCCAACTTCTTTGGTAGTAAAAAACGGATCGAATATTTTTCTCAATGTTTCTTCATCCATCCCTGAACCATTATCCTTAAATAATATTTTTATTTCCTTAGAATCCTCACTCATTGTTGTAATGACTTCTATTTTCCCATTCGCTTTGTTTTCAGAAGCTTTAATAGCATAAATGGCATTATTCAAAGTATTCATAAATACCTGATTCAATTTACTAGCTAGACAATCAATTTTTGGAATGTCACTATAATGCTTCTCAACAACAATATTATTTTGCTTCAAGTCAGATTTCATTAACTCTAAGGTAGAATTTAAGCCTTCATGAATATCAGCTTCTTTTAAGCTGGCTTGATCGAGCCTAGAGAAAGTCTTTAATTCGCTAGCAATCTCAACTGCTCGTTTAATGCCATCTTCAACATCATCAATCGCATTGTCAATTTCTTCGTTGAGATATTCTAAATCAATTTCTTCTTTAAACTCCGAGGCTTCTTTAAATGATTTCCCCAAATCATCATTTCCCAAAACAACCTCATCGTATTTTGAGATTAAATCCTTTAAATCTTGCACATCCCTTTTTATGGTAACAACACTTTGGCGTGCATAGTTCATTGGGTTGTTTATTTCATGTGCAATTCCTGCGGTCAATTGACCCAATGAAGACATCTTCTCTGATTGAACTAACTGCACTTGAGTTTCTTTCAATTCAACAAGTGTTTCATTCAACTCTGATGTCCTTTCTTTTACTTGTTGCTCAAGAATTATATTCTGATTTGAAAGAATAGCCTCTTTTTCTTGGATAGCTGACAGCCGTTCTTCTTTGTAAATATTAATTCTATCGCTCAAAGCAATAGAAAGTAAGACGGCTTCTAATGCCGAAGCGACTTGCATTATATTCTTCGTAAAGTTATTATACGGTAAAACTCCAAAATCTTTAAGAATGAAAATGACGGAACCTGCGATTAAAGCTGACCAAGCATAAAGGAAGAAGCGTGCCGACTTTTGACCTTTTCTATAAACAGCCACAGCAGCATAAATCGTAAAAATGGAACCGACTAACATGATGTTCTGCATTACGATAAAGCTTACTTGGATTGAAACAAAAACCTGAACCCCTATAGCCAAACAGAAAAGTATAATTATTAAATTAAGCAGGTTATGAATCCTTAATGAGAATTGTTTTGTTTGAAGTATACTCTGCACAAAAAGTGCTAAAACTATTCCAGCTCCAGAAGACAAAAAAGCCAATGCATGCTTTTCTATAAACGCTGAATTGGGCCATAAGTATTTATACGTGTAGCCCTCAATTGTCATTTGAGTGAGCACAATGAAAACTAAATAAAATACATAATACAGATAGCTCCTATCCTTTACGGAGAAAAATACAAAAAGGTTGTAGAGTAACATAACCACAATGACTCCAATAAACATTCCTGAAAAAAAATTCTTACCCGTAAATGAATAGAATAGGCTTTTTTCATCACCAAGAAAAAGTGGTATGGTTAGCTGTTCGTTGCCGTGAACTTTAATTAAAAATGACTTTGTTTCATTCGGTAGAATATCAACATCAAAAACAAAACTCGTTTCCTTATAATTTCTGTCTATAAATGACTTAGAAGCTGTCGAACTAAAGAATTTCTCAATTCTACTCTTTCCATCTAACTCAAACCATTCCACCTCATCTAGTCTCGATTGGGCAAGGTTTACAAGTAAACGGTCGAAATCACTTTGATTCGAAATGCTAAATTTTATCCAAAAATTAGAATTACTCACATTAAAATTGAGCACTTGCTTTCCAGAAAACTCAAAAGCATTTTGTTCTAAAACCTGTTGAGCAGATAAAGTACGTGAGTTATCTTCGAAATAATATGAATGAGCTGCCAACGAGACCATCCCCTCTTTGTAAACAAGAGTATCAGCATTGATTGGCTTCACTAAAAACGAAAAACAAACAACAAGTAATATGCTATTGCAGAATCTAATATTCAATTTACAAGGTTGCTTTAGTTACAAACATGTTCAGTAAACCTATTGGTGTTTTCGACTGTTCAACTATATCAAAGCTGGTCTTCCAGTCTTCGAACTGGTCATGAGCTATTACCTTATTCTCAACCGCAACTGCAGCCAAGCTGCCAATTTTAATAAACATATCCGCTAGTGCATAATTTGGAATTAAAATAGGTACTACTTCCAAGGACAATTCTTCAAATCCATATTGCACCATTTCTGACACTATTTTTCTTGAAGCCATTCCATTGTTCAATCTCTTATGAACTAGAAAATCTATCAACTTATCCGAAATTTCAAACCTAGGGGTATAAAAAGAAAGTCCTTTCCAGTCTGTTTCAACAATTACTAAAGTCCCCCCTGGCTTTAAAACGCGCTTTATCTCTTTCCAAACTAATTCAGGGCTTTTTAAATGTTGAAACACCCGTTCTAAACGAACTGCATCTAACTCATTGTCTTTAAATGGAAGTTCTTCTGCGCTTCCAACCAAAAACTCAATATTTTTCAATCCGCTCTTTTCTTTGGCTTCGTTCGCAATAGCAATAAATTTTGGATCAATATCTAATCCAAACACTTTACCCACACCAGCTTTTACTTTTGCCATCTGAATGACATCAAAACCGGTTCCACAGCCTATATCAAGAATATTTTCACTTTGTTTTAAATTCAGTAGATTATAACTCTCAAGCTTAGCCGGAAAAGTCGGATCTGCAGATTTATCTAGGTAATCAGAATTGTAAAGTTGCATTATGGGAATAATTTAATGAGTCTCTATTTTATTTTTAGGTTGTAGTTTACAACTACTTCATTGCCGCTCCTTGTAACATGTGTCAAAACTTGCTCAGGATTGGATAACAAATTTTCAATAATTTTTCTGTCGTCAGTGTTAACATTGGTCAAATCAGTAGCATCTTTTTTAATCATAGCTGTAGCTATTAAATCTATTTTAGGGTAATAGAACTTTCCTTCTTCGCCCAATTCAGTTATGATATCACATCCCATGCTCGCGGCCATCTTTACAGTTGTTGGCGCACAAAGCATAACCGATGTTCTTAAGTTAAGTTGGTTAGCTACAACAAATGCAGAGCGTGTTAAAAACTTACTCCCTATACCAAGCTTCGCCCCTTCTCGTGTATTCCAGAGCCCACATATTTCACCTACTGCTCCATTTGAAGCTAAAGATTTAAGATAGTCATGCACATTTACATCTTTATCCTGAATTGCTTCTTCTAGAGGAATACTTAAAACATCGTCTACCAATTGTAACCTCGCACCGCCAATGAGCTTGCCATCTTCTTCTCTTTTTATCATTAAAACAACAGAGGAAGGACTGAATGCCCACTCTAAATTTGCCGAGGTAATGTTAGCAATATCAAATACTTGAAGTACTTTCCGATGTCCTATAATGAACTCCTTACACTCAGTAAAGTGATCAATTGCCCTATAAACTTCTACTACAACCAAAAGTTAATTTCTTAATTAATAATTACATAGGTTTGCAACTGCTATGTTATACTCTTAACACTATTTTTTTACAGGGAATGCACTCAATTAATTACTCATCCAACAACATTTAATATTAAATGTACTCTGAAAAAGAAATTAAAGAGCAAATAAAGCTTTTAAATGATGAATGGCAAGTTTTGACCGAGCCGGTTAGAGAAAAAATCAACATTCTGTATGTTGACGATGAGCCTGCAAATCTTCGATCATTTAAATCTGTTTTTAGACGAGATTATAATATTAAGATTGCAGAAAGTGCAAACGAAGGAAAAGAATTACTCAAAGCACACAGCTTTCATATCGTTGTTACAGATCAAATTATGCCGCAGACAACAGGCATTGAATTTTTAGAGTCTATTAGAGAAGATTACCCTGAGCCCATTCGAATTTTATTAACTGGATACAGCGATATAGATGCAGTTATCAATGCTATTAACCGTGGAGGTGTATACCGTTACATGAGTAAACCATGGAATGAAGCGGAAATGCGACAGGTTATTGAAAGTTCATACGAGGTTTATTTTTTAAGAGAAAAGAATAAAAAACTTGCAGACGATTTAATCAAAACAAACCGTCAGCTAGAATTTCTTTTTAGACAAAAATTACTTGATGCTGAGTAGCTCTTATTTCCTTCTGTTTCTTAGCACTTTTTTCACCTAACTACTTTTT
>OCVR010003850.1_pt1 | contig 10338 bp, 6 predicted proteins | sample 1539091 | NCBI WGS metagenome assembly OCVR01 (sample SAMEA3355530, study PRJEB22509) | marine metagenome | biome: marine; feature: coastal ocean; material: water | place: USA | collected 2010-08-07 | depth 16 m | reverse complement strand
TACTGGCTGGTTACCGGGAGGGATGAAATGGATTTTATCTCCAAAAATCCCGCGCTGTTTTCCAGTGAATCCAACACGGCTCTGTCGGAGGAGTTCACCGAAGAAGAGATCAGTGGTATCCACAACCACATGATCATCAATATGGACCCGCCTCGACAGCTTAAGTACCGCAAGATTGTGCGTGCGGCGTTCACACCCCGCGCGGTTGGCTCCTACGAGGCCCGTTTCCGTCAGCACGCGCGCAACATCGTAGATCGTGTCGCCGATCGTGGTGAATGTGAATTTGTTGAGGAAGTCGCGGCAGAATTGCCGTTGCTTGCCATTCTCGAGCTCTGCGGCGTCCCGCCGGAAGACCGTAAGGACTTTTTCGCATGGACTAACGCCATGATGTTTAATCAGGACGAAGAAATGTCGGGAAGCCGCGAGGTCGCAGAAACGGCTTCAGCCAACGTTATCGCCTATGCCATGAATCTAGCGGAGAAATTTCGCGACAACCCTCAGGACAATATTCTCGGCGCTCTGGTAAACGGCCACGGTGGAGTCGACGGGCTGACCGAAGAGGAGTTCACCTGGTTTTTCCTTTTGTTAATTGTTGCCGGTAACGAATCGACACGCACCATTACCAGTCACGGTATGCGTTTGTTGATGGAGAATCCTGAACAGTTACAGTACCTGGTAGACAACCCGGATAAGATCGCAGGCGCCACTGAAGAAATGATCCGTTACAATACAGCGTTCATCGTGATGCGTCGGCAGTGTTTGCAAGATACAGAGGTCGGTGGTCAATTAATCAAGAAGGGCGAGAAAATAATTCTTCATTACCACACGGTTAACCACAGCGAAGACGTGTTCGGTGAAGATGCCATGAAGTTCGATGTGCGTCGACCGGAGCGCATGCCCAATATGTACAATGAGCACCGTGCGTTTGGGGTCGGTCAGCATTTCTGCCTCGGGACTCACCTGGCGCGGCTTGAAGTGCAGATCATGTTCGAAGAAATCATTCCTCGCATGCGTAATCCCAAGCTGCAGGGCGAGGTGAGTTACACCAAGTCGAATTTGGTAAACGGCATCAAAAACATGCGTATCACGTTTGATCCGGAGGTGAAGTCGACGACCGAAGCGGCTTAATTTAACCATCCCGAAGCCCTGGCAGTGACTCCTGTTGGGGCTGTTAGGTTGACTGCCTTTGATTTGTCTTTGGAGCCCGTTACATGACTGACGCTGAGCTGTGGGAACTCATCCTTATTTCACAAGCCAACGCAGCGACGTGCTTTGCAATATTCCTGACGCTCGTGTCCGGCTACCTGGTCGTGGCCTACAGTGTTGGATCGAGGTTGCTGGGCTCTCAAATCAGTATTGTGAATGTGGTGTTCATAGTGAGTGCGCTCACTGTGGGTTTCGCGACCTATGCGGCGCTTAGTCGGGCGAGCTTTTTACTGGGTTTCGTTGCGTCCGAATACGCCTCGCCATTGTCTGCGGGCATCATTTACGCTGCACCGGTGGCTGCCCTCGCCATGCTTGCGATGAAACTGATGTGTCTGGTATTCATGTGGCAGATTCGACACCCAAAACGTAAGTCATAACGCGCAAGGCCATCAATCGTTAAACGCCTATTGAGCCGTGCTTGAGTCGATTTGGTTGGGTCTGCTGCCGTTCGACAATACACGTGATCCCTAGCCTTTCCTGCTCACAATGTCAGCCAGCTGCGTCACCTTGGGCTGCGCTGTTGGGCGGGCAAGAGGGGCGGGGCTATTTGTTACCGCGGCATCTGAGTTAGATCGCAGCAGCAGTCGCAATGAGCCCTGCCCGGGCACCACGCTACTACCAGCTTGATAAAAATGACAATACAAATGGGAGTTGGGACAATGATTTCGGTGCCTTTTTATGTGATTGTCTAGCCTCAGGGTCGTTATCCCGGCTGCGAGGCACCCTGTCCCGTTGGCGTTTGTTGAGTGAGCAGCCCCTATTGTTTAATATCGAGTTTGAAATGTTAGCGAGCAATGTCAAGAGGGATACGCTAGTGATATCACGTGGGCAGCACAATAACCTGTTCAAATGGCTGTTGGTAACAGCGCTGGTCGCTTTGGGCGCATCGAAAGCGTTGGCCCAGTGTGGTGTTTTTCCGGACGGCAATATCGTACTAACGGTTCCCGAAGGAGGCAGCGTGACTTCCGCCTCTGGCGACTTCGATTGCGCCGAGGGGCAGGCGTGTGACTACACGGTGTCGGGACAGGCCTTTAACGAGACCTTCACCGTCACCGCGGCGCCGGGATACTTCTTTCTGGGCTGGAAGGGGGACAGTGCCGCCTCCCTGTGCCAGAACGGCGGTAGCCCCTGTGCGGTTAGCCTGCCCACCGCGTGGCCGGATGTGGAGCCTGTGCATACCCTGGAGCCTATCTTCGAGGTGGATTACAGCTGGGCACCGGTGAGCCGGTCCACGGATAATATCCAGCTCACCGATTCCGAGACCTTGCCGGTGAACCAGAATATTTCCATTGAACTCGAATATTTCGACAACCCGGACTACAGCTGCGGGCTCTCGGGCAACCATACCTTCGAGGTGTTGGGCCCCTATAACAATGCCAACCTGAATGCGCCCCTGTGGGTTTACCTGCATGGCGGTGGTGCCGGTTACTACGATGCGGGCCAGGTCTACCGAACGCAGATTGACCTGGATGCCAATGCCTTTAACCACGAAGAGAGCTTTGCAACACTGCAGGAGCTAGACCCGGACCACCCTGCGACTGGCAGCGCGCAGCAGGATAGAACAATTACCCGCCGCATTTCCGATCGTTACCGCGTGCTGGTGGTGGGCTACTGCGACCACGACAATTATTCAGGACTGGGCACGCCCTACCCGAACAACCCCACAGGGGGAGACGTCGACGGCCTGCAGGCGGCGATGGCGGCCATAGAGTACGTCGCGACCAATTACTCCACCACCGACATTTTCGTACACGGCACCGATGCGGGTTCCTTCGGCGCCTGGTCCGTCGGGCAGGCCTTCCACCAGTCGGGGGTGAATCTCACTGGCCTGATCATGGATTCGGGCATTGTTACGCCCCGATACGACCAGATACTCTCCGAGTTTACCGGTGACGCAGGCTTCCCTTACGGCGTAGGGTTCGATCAGCAGGGCTTGATTGACAAGATTGGGATTTTTGCGAACCCAGCTATGCCTTACCATCCTGAAGCCACTGTGAACGCAGGCTTCGACGCAGTGCCCATGCTGGTGGTGGCGGGCAAGCTCGACCCGGAGGCGGGCGGCAACCAGCCTGCGATACCGGCGGCATCGGGCGCGGGGCAGGGCAACGTGGAGTGGCTCTACGACGGTTTGCAGCAGGCGGTTGACGCCCAGCTGAATTCCCCACACCAGTTGGTGCTGGTAGACGGCGTGGCGGATGCGCCGACCATGAGGGATGTGGATGACACCGCCAACGACGCGGTGGATGCCTTTGTCAGCGGCGTGCTGGCTGGCAACCCACCCCATCCTTCTTTTGCAGTGGCGCCGCCCAGCGGGATCGTCGGCCAGAGGTTGATGCTGATGGGCCACAGTTTCTTCAGGCCGTTTATCGACAGATTGCCTTTCCACGTCGCACAGGCCGGCATCGTCGGCCACAGCCAGGAAAAGGTAACCGCCGGCGGCGTCAACGGTACGCCCCTGTCCCTGTGGAACAATACGGGGAATCGCGGCGCAGTGCAGGCGGTATTGGATGGAGGCGATGTCGAATTGTTTGGCATGACCTGTTGCGATCTGGAGCGAACGCCCGGAGGGGAGCTTGTTCTGGACTCCGAAGGGAACCCGAACCTGCTCTTGGACGGATACCAGCTGTGGTTTGATTACGCACTGGAGCAAAACCCGGATACCGCGTTTTTCATCGGTATGCCATGGATCGACTTCCCTACCGATTACGCTGATGCCACAGAGTACGGAGACCTCTGGACCCTGTTTTATAACACCATTATCCTCTCCGCGGTGGACGAACTACGGGCGCAGTACCCGGGTGTCACCATTTACTCCATCCCTTATGGCCAGGCGTCCCATGAATTATACAAGCTGTTTGAAGCGGGCAACCTGCCGGATGTGAGCAATGTACAGGGATCTTCTGCAACATCCTTGTACACTGACTACAAGGGACATGCCGGCGACGTTCTCAAGGCGCTCATAGAACTGATCTGGATCGATGCCATCTATGGTGTGGATCTCGATACCTACGCCTACGACCCGGGCTACCCGACCGACCTGAAAGCGCTGGCCAAGTCCATCATGGATGCGCACGATCCCGCCTATAACGGGCCTAACCGCTAGGCATATAACGGGGACGGAGTTAAATTTCGTCCCGTCTCTTTTCCGCATTAGGAATCGAGGAAACGAAGAACGAAAAACCTGCTTTGCGACGCTATTCTTGTGGACGTTAAGAGGTATGCCGATGAGATTCTCAAGGCGCTCGCAGAACTTATTTGGATCGATGCTAGCTATGGTGTGGACATCGATAGCCGCGCCTATGACTGCGGTTACCAGCCAGCGCTTGCAGCCCTGGCTAATTTCATCTTGGATACGCATGATCCGACCTATAACGGGCCCGACCGTGAGTGACAGAGCGCCCGATAACATTTAGTTATTGAAAAATGACTATTATCAATTATCAATTATTATTAGTGCAGGTTACGCTGTGTCGTAAATCACAGCGTCACATCGGTATAAAACAATGCAAACGAAATCCGGGTCCGTCTTCCGTCTTTTGCTGTCTCTACAGCGAGCGGCGCAAAAAAAACTGCTTTGCGCCGCCATTTTCTCACTCAGCGTGGCCGCCAGCGCCAGCACCCTGCGCATCGAGTCACCTGTAGAGGGTGGCGTTACCACCCTGTCGGCGGCCCTGGACTGCGCAGCGGGGCAGGAGTGCGATATTAGCATCAGCGATGTCTTCTTCGACGAGACCTTTGTCGCCGAGCCGGCACCCGGTTGGCAGTTTGACGGATGGAAGGCGAGACAATCAGGGTTTTGTGTTGGCGAGACGGGAAACTGCAGGGTCGATTCCTCTGCGTTTGAGGATCTGACCATACTGGACGACCCCGGCGTTATGCAATACCTCGAGCCGATGTTTGTCGTAGATCGAACTACAACAGGCATAGTGCTCGTAGCCGAACAAAGCCAGGTCTACTTCGGCATCGATGTTGATTTTGATTTCTATCGCAACACTGCCTATGACTGTGGTCTAAGCGGAAATTACACGTTCATGATCGTCAATCCACCGAACGGTGACGAGACGACTGAAGCGCCACTATGGGTCTACCTGCACGGCGGCGGCGCCGGTTTTTATGACGATAATGGTGATTACCAAGCGGTCGGCAATCAAACCGAAGACACCTGGAACCGCGAAGAAACCTTCGATGACTTTCTGGTCGAACAACTTCAAGCACGCACCCTTGAGAACGGACAGTTGAAAGATATCACCCTCACAAGGCGCATTCAGGAGGGTTATCGTGTGGTCATCGTATCGATGTGCGACCACGACCAGTACTCCGGCCTTGGCACGTCTTACCTCAACAACCCCAACCCCGGTGCCGAGGTGAACGGCATGCAGGCCACTATGTCGGCGGTTGAATATACCGCCGCGAATTACCCGACTACCGAGGTATTCGCCCACGGCACCAGCGCCGGTTCGGTCGGTGTTTACAATCTGGCAATGAGCTTTGCAGCGCAAGACATACATCTCACCGGTGTGGTGGGGGATTCTATTTTGAGTCCAAGGGCTTTCGACTTATTCGACGTTTACCCGGGACAGGCCCCGCGTCAACCGGGCTGGACCTACGAGGGCGTTGGCGAAAAACAAGGCTTTTATGGTGATATCAACCGCAGTGATGTCATCACCCCCGAGGCCCGGATCGATGCGGGTTTTGATGAGGTGCCCCTGCTGTTTGTCGGCGGCACATCAGATCCCTTCTGTTTTTGGAACCTCCCACCCATCCCCGAGGCTGCCAGCGCGGGCCAGAACAATTGCGAATGGGCGGCCCAGTCGCTCATCGATTCTATTGCCGCCCAGTCAGGCAGCCCGCACCAGGTTTACAATCTGCCTGGCCTCGGCCATGTGCCAACCAACAACGTGACAGTTGCGAACGACCTCGTCGATAGCTTTATCAGCGGTGTGCTGGCAAATAATCCACCGGCCCCTTTCGCGGATGATGATGGTGATGGCGTGCTGGACTCGGTGGACAACTGCCGCGCAGTGGCTAATCCGGACCAGACCCCCTCGGCGGGCGATCCAGAGTGCGGGGCGGCCTGCGTTACCACGGTATGCGGGCCAGCGATCTGCTCAAACCCGTGATCGGATAAATGGGACGATAGCGGTTCGTAGCTAGGCGCACGTCGTTGTGTATTTTTAATGCTGAACGCTGATGTTGGCAGTGAGTGCTCCTTGGCATAGCGCCGATAGCATCCTGTCCATTCTGCTCACTGCCGGGCATCGACACTGACCATGCAGGGGGCTATATCGGTGTGCGCACCGCCCGAAGTTCGGTGTCACTCGATAATGTGTCAGTGGTGCAGCCTGCGGGTTGTTGACGGATGCCGTTGAAAGCGGTCAGGCTACCGTAACAATTCGATTGGATCGGACAATGTCTACAGGAATGCCGGAAAGGTGAGACATGCCGGAAAGTAACTCGATACTGTCTCGACCATCGCCCGCCAGAAAGTTGGAATTGACGCCAGGATGGGCCTTGGCATGAGGCAGACCATCGGCCTTCTGATGCCCCCAGCACTGGGGTATCGCCACGGTACCGGGCATCATTTCATCGGTAATACGCACCGGGATTGTGATAGCGCCATAGTCGGAGGCCACATCAATAGCATCGTTATCAAACACCCCGATGCGCTCGGCGTCCTGCGGGTTTAGGTATGCATAGTTGGTGATTTCCCGCACCAGGCGGTCGGAGTTGGCGCAGGAGCTGTTCATGCGTTTCACTTCGCGTTTGCCGATTAATTTCATGCGGTCCTTGTTGTCCAGTTCCTGCTGGTAATACCTCTCGATAGTGCGTGCGAAGGTTGCGACAAAGTCGGGTGGCGCCAGATCAACCAGGCCATCTTCTGTCAGTACCCGGTCCGTGCCCAGAAAGTTCTCTCCCGCGTTATCGGGCAGGCGCAAGCCATTGGGGAAATCGCGCAGCATTTTTTTCAGGCCGGGCTGCCCCGCTTTTTTCAGCATGCCGCTGATCATCAGTTCTGGAATTTTTATCCAGCGACCGTAAGCGGTATGGGCGAGACGTGCAGACAGTTTTAAAGCGGCGCTAATAGCCCGGTTGCCCATCAATGTAACGCCAAGCTTGTCCGCCAGCCTGGTGTAAATCCACCACTCGTGGCGTACGTCTGGCGGCGGCGCCAGCACCGGCCCCGTGGCATAAAGATAAGGAGTGGGTGTGCAGGCGGCAAACGATTGCAAGGCATAGGGCATGCCTGAGCGTTCCAGCCAACTGGTAGCGGGCAGAATATAGTCTGCCAGGTTACCCGTTTCATTACGGAACAGGTCAACACTGACTAACAGCTCGAGCTTGGACAGCGATTTCTCCATCCTGCCGTTGGGGTTGCCGCAGGCCAGTAGCGGATTAGACGCCTCGACGATGAGTGCCTGCACATCCCCATTTTCAATATCGTCTGCCAGCATGCCCGCAGGTTGTTGTCCGCTCACGGTCAACAAGCCGTCCTCCCGGTGACTTGTACACTGCATCTGGGGGTCATCCTTGGCCAGCGTGGCGAAGTCCAGAATACCCTCGCCAATCAGGTTGCCTCCCGGTCTATCGAAATTGCCGCTGATGGCGCTGATAGATTCCAGCAGCCAGTAACACAGTGTGCCACTGCGTCCCTGGTTGACACCCGTTGCCATGTTCAGACATGCCGCATTGGCAGCGAGATAATCTCGAGCCAATTCGTTGAGGGTGGCGGCGCTGATGCCGGTAACCTCGGCTTGACGCTCGGGTGTCCAGGGCGCGACCACGGCAGCCAGTTGCTCGAAATTTTTCATTGATCTGTCAACGCGCGGTTTATCGACACCGCCCCGCCGTATCACTTCGTTACAGAATGCAGCCAGAAAATACACATCAGTATCTGGACGGATAAACAGATGCTCTCCGGCACGTGCCGTCTCTATGCGGCGCGGATTGATAAACACCACGCGGCCACCGCGTTTAACAATTGCGCCGAGCCGCTGACGTGAGCGGGGTAAATGATAGAGAGTGGTTCCGGAGACCGCGGGGTTGGCGCCCAGCACCAGCATAAACTCGGTATGGTCCACATCGGGATAGGCGAGGCGCATGGGTGACCCATACATATCGCCGTTGACGCGAAATTTATTCATGGTGTCGCAGGTGCCCGTGCCATACATTCGGTTCGAACCGAGGCCGCCAAACAGTGCACCACGAAAAATGGGTGCCATCAGGTTCGCCCCTCCCGGCGCACCGACAAAGTGACCGATCGCCTGGGGATTACCACGACGACGTATTGCGCCCAGCTTTTCGGCAATTTCGTCCAGTGCCTGCTCCCAGCTTATGGTCTGCCAGGTGTTGCCAATCCGCTTTTGGGGCGCGGTAATACGGTCGGGGCTGTGCTGAATGGAATCGTAACGGGTGCCTTTTACGCAGGCATAGCCATCGCTTACCACGTGGTCAGGATTGGGTCGAATCGCGCGGATACGGTTGTCCTCCACATCCACTTCCAAGCCACAAAAGGCTTCACAAATCGAACAAAAGGTTTGTTTGGTTTCGATCATGGGTCGTAAGTTCACTGTGGTATAGCTGGCATTCCCTTACACCATTAAAGGAGTATCACGGGAAGTTCAACCTTTATTTGAACAGGGTCAGTAATAACTATTGCTCAGGGCGTCTTTGGCAGTGATGCCGGGGCCGCCGCCGCTCGCACCTGCTCTGCCGCCTCACTGTACTCGGACAATACAGCCACCTATAGTCATGGTACAGCGCGATATACGTCGCACTAATCCGGATAGAATGGACAACTGTAAAGCAGTTCTTCCTGGCTGGCATAGGCTCGCTCTTGATTGCCGCCTGCAGTGACTCAAACAATAATAATTCCTCGCCTACCTCCCGGTGACCTGAAGGACAGTGCTGAGTACGCTGGAAAACGCGACAGGCTGATCAAGCATCAGATGGTGCCTTGCGTTTGCGATACCAATCATGGGGATATGCTCGCCGCCGCATTCGCGGATGTAGTCGGCAGAATCATCATCGAACAGGACGCTTTGCTGGCCATAAACGATAACCACACAGCCTGGCGCGTTGGCAATACGCGTGCCCTGTGCTAATAGTCGCTCGTGGATATCGACGCTGCGCTCAAAGACACTGGGGTGGAATTTCCAGGACCAGCCGTCCTGTACCTGCTTGAGAGAATGGAAGGCCATGTAGTCGAACAAATATGGCTCATTCACCGCCTGAGGGGGAGATAAAACGAAGCGAGCCTTGGCGGTGTCGTAATCCGGGTAAATACGGTTTTCCCGCTTTGGATCCTGGGAACCGGGCGGTCCGCTCTCTTTTGCATGCGCGGCCAGGCGCTCCGGTCGCAAGGTCATCAAATCGCAGATGACGAGGCGTGCGAAGCGCTCATGGCATTGCTCCATGGCCACCAGGCCAATGCTGCCACCGTATGAATGCGCAACAATGGTCGGTTTGTGGTCATTGTCGAGCAGGCCGGTTGCCGCGGCCACGTCCATCAGCTCCTGCAGCCGAATCTCATCGGGGTACGATTCGCGTACGCCTGAATCTCCCATGCCGGAGTGGTCATACGCCACGAGGTAATAATCGTTGGCCAACAGCGGTGCGATGAAAGCAAAGCAGCGCGCGTGTGCGAGAAACCCATGTAGCAGCAACACGCCGGGGTTGGACGGGTCGCCCCAGCTGAAATAATGAATTGCGCAACCGCCTGAATCGACGAAGCCTTCCCGTCGCGGCATTGCGAGGGCTTCTTCAAACCACGCAGGGGTCTCCGCTGAATCAACAGGAACCTCAACTGAAAGATCGCAGGGTAGGGCGTTTGGAGCATTCATAAGACATAACTCAGAAGCACAAATGCGGCAGTCTACAGGAAAATCGGTGGACGATGATTGTGAGTACGGGAACCTCTCTATCGCCTGAAAAGCCCTACAGACCGTGTCTCTGTCTGCAGTAAAACTGAGGCGCATCGGACAAATACTGAATTGACGTGGATGCGGGGCCGTTATACGCCGCTGTCGTCCGGTTGCGTTGTGTAAGCTCAGGTGCTTACGCATCGTTGGTGTTTTCCCGCGCCAGCCGATCTAGCTTGGCAACTACGAGTTTAGACTTTGTCTTCTTTGCAAG
>OCVR010003843.1_pt1 | contig 10353 bp, 11 predicted proteins | sample 1539091 | NCBI WGS metagenome assembly OCVR01 (sample SAMEA3355530, study PRJEB22509) | marine metagenome | biome: marine; feature: coastal ocean; material: water | place: USA | collected 2010-08-07 | depth 16 m | reverse complement strand
ATAAAACATCTTGCCCAACTGTACGAAAGCGGCTTGCACCAGAAGATGATTGATGCCGCACAACAACTTTAAGAGAATTTTCCAAAGTCGGCGCTGTTGCACAATATGATGGGCACAGCCTCTTTGGCCCTGCGTCGATACGACCTTGCCCGCAAAAGCTATGAAACTGCCATTGCGCTCGATCCAGATTATGTTTTGGCACTTGTAAACCTTGGGGTTACATTATCCCTTATGGGGCATTTCAACAAAGCCATTACACATTATCAAGCCGGCCTGAAAATTGACCCCAACGACATAAACTCTATTAACGCAATGGGAAACGCCCTGCAGTTTAAAGGGGAGTATGACGCTGCTATTGAGAGTTACAGCAAGGCAATTGCGCTCGCTCCAACCTGCGCTGAAGCTCATAACAATTTGGGCAACGCATCTGAAAATCAAGGGAACCTGCAGGCTGCAGTCAAAAGCTATACGCAGGCACTGGTGTATCAGCCAGAAAACGAGGCAACGCAAAATAATTTGATCCGCGCATGTCAGCAGCTCGGCGTAACGGATTCTGCAAAGGATCGGACAGACAGACCTTAAGGCTTCCTTTAAAATTTGCCTGCGATACCGGTATTCTGAATAAACCGCAGAACCTTATGCTGCGATGGCCAAATTAGATACCAAATGACTATCTGCCACGCCTTTAGGAAAACAAGGCTTTATATTCTTCACGCAAGCGATTTTTCTGTACTTTACCCATGGCATTTCGAGGCAGTTCCGTCAGCACGATCAGCTTGCGCGGATGTTTGAAGCGCGCAAGCTCTAAACCGACTGCGGCACTGATCGTCTCCAGGTCAGGTTGAGACCCCTTTTCAGCGACTAAAAAACCGACCACAGTTTCACCAAAATCTGGGTGCGGCACACCAATCACCGCGCTTTCCAAAACAGCAGGTTGGTCATCCAACAAGATCTCGATTTCCTTGGGATAAATATTATAGCCCCCCGAAATGATCAAATCCTTGCTGCGACCAACGATTTGAACGTAGCCCTCCGTGTCGATCAGGCCAAGATCTCCGGTGATGAAAAACCCGTTTTCGCGAAGCTCTTCTCGGGTTTTTTCAGGCATTTGCCAATAGCCTTTAAATACATTGGGGCCCCGCACTTCGATCTGGCCAATCTCACCGGCAGGCAGCGTCTCGCCACTTGCAGCGTCGGTAATTTTCAACTCAATACCCGGTAAAGGCATGCCGACAGTGCCGGCGCGGCGCGTACCTTCATAAGGGTTAGAGGTGTTCATATTGGTTTCCGTCATCCCATAGCGCTCCAGAATGCGGTGACCTGTGCAGGCCTCGAACTGTGCATGGGTCTCTGACAAAAGTGGCGCGCTGCCCGAGACAAACAAACGCATATGCTTCACCAACTGTCGATCAAGGCGCCCGTCACTCAGCAAGCGCGTGTAGAAGGTCGGCACCCCCATCATCGTAGAGGCGCGCGGCAAATGCTGCAGAACTTGATCAAGATCAAACTTGGGCAAAAAAATCATCGAGCCACCTGCAATCAACGTGATATTGGTGGCCACAAAAAGCCCGTGAGTGTGAAAAATTGGCAACGCATTCAATAGGACGTCACGATCGGTAAACCGCCAGTAATCTGTCAGGGTCTCGGCGTTGGACAGCAAGTTGCCTTGGGTCAGCATCGCCCCCTTAGAACGGCCCGTCGTGCCCGAAGTATATAAAAAGGCCGCAAGATCGTCGATATCCCGGTCGACGGTTTCAAATATTTCCGGCTGTTGCGCCGCATCTATAGCGAGGGTCCCGCCACCATTGGCATTCAGAGTTTTCAGCAGCGCCCCAGCCGCATTGGCCACTGGCGTTAATGACGGCTCATTGCTACTGTCACACAGCAGAATTTTCGCCCCACTGTTTTCGACGAAATAGGCAACTTCGGCGGCGGTATAAGCGGTATTGAGAGGCAAAAATACAATACCGCTTTGGACGCAGGCAGCATAGACGGCCAGCGCATGCTCGGATTTCTCAATCTGAGCCGCCAAGCGGTCGCCGGGGGTCAGGCCCGCCTTTACCAGCGCATGAGATAAACGCGCCACCAAGCGCAAAAAAGCATCGTGACAGCGAACCTGCCCGTCAGGCAAACCAAGAAATGGCGTTGTCTTGCCAGCATGCCTGCCAAACAATTTATCATAGAGCGGGTTTGCCATCCGTTTTACCTTTCGCCGACACGCAACGCCGAGCTTGCATTGGCCAATGACACCATAGTTGCCGTGGCTGTTATTTTTTGAGTTGAGGCAAAATCCTTGCGGTTCTGCTCCACTTTATTGAGATCATAACGGCAATTCACCATCGTGCCATCCGCCCGGGCTATACCGATATCCGAAATATCAGCCGCTGCACGCACCGCATACTCAATAGCGCCATTTCCACGGTGAATGCCCGCCACTGGATCAATGTGCATCTCTGTCGCAATATGTCTGAAAAATGCCAGTTTACCAGCATCTTCGATTTCCTCGAAACCCGATAGGATGTCCTGTGCCAAAACCGGTCCCGAGGTTTCGTCCGTCGAGCCAATTAATTCGATTGCCAACTCTTCAAGCGGACGCGTGACCGACCCACGGCTGGAGGGTTTCCTGTAGCGCCGCTCGAACACCGTAGAAAGAAGATAGGCCAGAAAATTCAAAAACTGGCCCCCATGACCGCGTCGGGCAACCAAGTCGCTAACCCCGGAAAAATACAAAGCAAAACAATTGCTAAAACCATGCAAGCCACGAATGGTAATGATCCTGTCAGGATCGTGCGCAGGGAAATCTCAGGTGCGATGCCGTTGATCACATACAGGTTCAGCCCCACAGGTGGGGAAATCAAACCAATTTCCATATTGATGGTCAAAACCACGGCAAACCAAATCGGATCAAACCCAGCTGTTATAATGATCGGCAGCAAGATCGGTGCCGCCATCAAAATCACGGCAACCGGCGGCAAAAAGAACCCCGCGATCAGCAAAAATACATTCACTGCACCCATCAAAACCCAGCGGTTTACATTCAGCGTCCCGATCCATTCAGCAATCGATTGGGTGATATAAAGGCTCGACAGCATATAAGAAAATACGCCTGCCGCGGCGATGATAAACAAAATCATCACGCTTTCTTTGGTGCTGTCGCGCAGCACAATCCACAGATCTTTCGGATTCCAAAGCTTATAAATCACCATTGCGATGATCAGACACATCAAAGCACCGACGGCCGCAGTTTCAGAAGGGGTCGCAATACCGCCATACATCGCATAGAGCACGCCGAGAATAATTGCCAGAAACGGCAATACGCGCGGCAGGATCTCAAACCGCTCTTTCCAAGAGTAATCGCGGGCGCTCAACAGCGCGACGTTGCCGGACTTCCAAGTCGAATAAAGCGACCATGCCATAAATAAACCCACCAAGAGCAAGCCAGGGATCACCCCGGCCAAGAACAGGCGGCCGATCGAGGTCTCGGTCGCGATACCGTAGACGATCATGGTCACCGATGGTGGAATCAGAATGCCCAGCGTGCCGCCCGCCGCAATCGAACCCGCCGCAACCCCGTCGGGATAACCACGCTTGCGCATCTCGGGGATGCCCATTTTGCCAATCGCAGCACAGGTTGCAGGGCTGGATCCAGACATCGCCGCAAACAGCGCGCAGGCCCCCAGGTTAGAAATAACAAGCCCCCCCGGCACACGCGTCAGCCACCGCTCTAGCGCCTCATACAAGTCAGCGCCAGCCCGGGTCGAGGCAATTGAGGACCCCATGATGATAAACATCGGGATCGATAAGAGCGCAAAGTTATCCAACTTGCCAAACAGAATTTCCGGCATCAGTTCAAGCGAGCGCATACCGTCAAAAACAATCAAAAAACCGGCTGAAACGATCAGTAGCCCAAGAGCAACCGATACGCCGGAGAACAGCACTAAAATCGTGGCCATCGCCACGAACGCGCCAAGAAACAGCGGATCCATCAGTTATCCTCCAGACCAAAGGGGGGATCAATTTTCAGCACAACCGCCACGAGATCCGCGACAAGTTGCAGCAAAAACAACGCAAATCCAATCGGTAGGGCGGCATAAGGGATCCACAGGCGCACCCCCCAAACTGTATCCGAACGCCAGCCTCTCGACCAGGCGAAATGCCAGTATTCATAGCCGTACCACAGCATGATTGCGACGATTAAACATGACATCGAAAGAGTAAACAACGCCAGCGTCATACGGGCGCGCGGCGGCAGAGACAGAGGAATCAGATCAACATTCACATGCCCGCGCAACCGTTGCACATAAGGCAGACCGATCAAAGTCGCCGCCACGACCAGATAGATCACAGCCTCGGTTTGCCAAATGGTCGAGCCATTCAACACAAACCGGATAAAAATCATTTGACAAGTTATGGCCACCGCTGAGACAATCATCGCCGCCGAACACCACCCCGCAAGTGTTGAAATTGCCGCCACTGTGCGCAGAAACCGATTGTCCCCGACCCGCGCTGTGACCGCTGAGCTTTGACCAGACATGCTGTTTTCCTTACCGAGCAATTAAAAGAGCAGACGGCGCCCGAAGGCGCCGCCTGCCAGATATGTTTTTTCTGATGATTAGTCGACTGCCAACGCCATATCCAAAAGCGCTTGCCCGTCCGGAACATCAGAGACGAACTTTTTGTAAGACGTTTCTTGCGCAATTGCGCGCCAAGCTGCGAAATCTTCCGGTGACATATTGGCAATCTCAACGCCCGCCTTACGGAACACCTCCACCGATGCGGCATCCTGTTTTTTGGCTTCGGCCAGATAATAGGTCTCGGCATTTGCAGAAGCTGCCAAGAGAGCCGCTTGTTGAGCAGCATTCAGCCCCTCAAAGGCGGATTTGTTCATCAATAGCGGCTGATACATGAACCAAAGAGCGACATCACCGGCTGGCGTATAGCATTTGACCTGCTCATAAATCCGGTAAGACACAAACGACGACGACGACGTGTTCGCCGCATTCAGCACACCGGTCTGCATCGCGTTGTAAATCTCGGATGATGCCATTGAAGCGATTGAGGCACCTGCACCGGCCAGCATCTGTTCAAATGCCTTACCAGCCGCGCGGGTCTGAAGGCCGGCCACATCTGAGGGTTTGGTGATACATTTGTCTTTGCCAACAAAACCGCCCGCCAGATATCCATGTACCAGGACCATCACATCGTCTGTGGCCATTTTGGCCTCAAGCTCTTTCATAAATGGCGACGCACTCAGACGCGCTGCATGATCGTGGTTTTTGACCAAGCCCGGCATTAATGTCAGGTTGTAGGCTGGCTGCTGACCTCCAGCATAGCTCAGCGGCAGTACCGTCATATCAAGCTGACCGCGGCTGAGCGGCTTGTATTGCTCGCGTGGCTTAAACAACGATTTCGAGCCGAATATTTTAATTTCCAGATCAACATTGGCGGCGGCCACTTCGTTGGCAACAATTTCGGCGACCTTGTGGCGAACGTCCTTGTTCGACCATTGGTGTGACAGGCGCAGCTCTGTCGCACCTGCAACGTTGCTCAACGCTAGTAATGCTGCAGCACCTGCAGACACAAACTTCATCATGATACTTTTCTCCCATATTCCCAGCAGGCATCATAAGCTGGAATAGAGTTACTATTTTCAATAATTTAGATGGAGTCAATCTCTGGGCCGGCAACGCAGAGCCATCCAATTTCATCAATCTAAAAACTATTTCAAGCAGTCTATGACCAACAACATTGTTAAATGAAACCTGAATTAGCGTAAGTCTCTGTTTCAAAACATATAGAATACCGCTAGAATTTTACTGAAGCCGTCTGGCGTAAAATTCTATCCGCTCGAAAATGTTGTTAGGTTCCGTAATCAACTAAGCCACCACCTTAAATTGATGGAAGCCAGAATAGGCTGATAAGTATATTAATTTTTGAGAAGCCAATCCAGCATATTTGCTTTTTTAATCACGGAAACCGAGAGGCTAGACCAAACGATAAAACTCCAAATAAAAAAGCCAATCACACCGTCAATATGTAGACACAGAGAAAAGGCTTAAAGTATAATTCAGAGACGAACCCATCCCCAAGGCTTATAAGATATACGTCCAACTTTTGGGAAAATTGGGTCAAAAAAGGGGTGCGCGTCGGCCGGACCTTTTGAGCTTGTGGTAGATGTAAGCTCCTCCGTCTGCGTAAATCTGGGGAATAAATCGGGACGCATGGGCCGATCAAACCCAATCCTCAATCTCTGGATCTGCGCGCGATGGGCGTACTGCGGTCACAGGCGCCGTGCATAGAGCCAACTCAGCCTACAGACGGCACGCTCCCGAGAGGCCGACAGACCAAAGGCAAAGCCAGACTGGCGCATGGACTGCTCAATATTTATCCTTCGTTTTCGTTGCAAAACCGGCCAAAAATCTCAAGGGTTTCCGTGTCATACCTATCAAAAAAATACAATGTATTCAGCGCAAAACAGCCCCGCATCACGCATGAGCAAGTAACGTAAAAGACCCCGGAATAGCTGGGTCTATCCAGTCCGGATGCTCGTCAAGCCTGTCAATCGTAAATCCGGCCTTGATGACAGCCGTGACGATCTCGCCCATCGTCCAGAAGCGATATAAACATTTCCCCAAGGCCGCGCCGGCCGCGTCCGGATTTGGCACTTCGGCCTCTGTCAATTTAGTCTGGAAATAATCCTTCGGCCCTTCGCTCCAGAATAACTTTCTTTGAAGTGGATGAAATTCGTTTAAAACAAGTACGCCGCCGCGTACTGCAAGCTTGCGCATAACCGCAAAAAACAGATCAAGATCCTGATGATAATGGAGAATTCCGAGCTCAAGCACGAGCACATCAAAGTCGTGAGCCCCGCTCAGGTCGGCAGCTTTCAGGACATCACAAACAGCATAGTCAATCGTGACCTCAGCGGCGGCTGCAAGCTCCAGCGCAAAGCGCCGGTTTTCAGCCGAAAAATCGATCACCATCACCTCGGCTCGAAGAGCTGCGAGGGCAACTGCAACGCGCCCATGAGAGCCTTGCACATTGCAAATCCGTTTGTCTGCGACCTGTCCAAGATAAGGAGAAAGACGACGCAGAATGCGTTCTGGATCGGCGATAATCCTCGCCGCCTCAGCTTTTGGACTCTCAAAGGCAGATAGCCACGCTTCATATCTCTGCGCGTTCCAAGCACGACGGTTCGCATCGGTTATGTCATGCTCGGCACCAACTGTCATGGCACAATGTAAGTGCGGGCGTAAATTTATGTCAACCACTGCGTTGAAAAGGTTCCATCCGCCTTCGCAAAGGAATTCGACCTCTGCGCGAGGAGAGGGAAGTGTTAAAAAGGCAGCAACCTAGTGACCGTCAGGGCATTGCATAGCAATGTCCCGAAAGGTTTTTTGCAGGCAAAAGTCAGTGTGGTTTGCTTTCATCGATGCCTAGAAAAAAGAATGGTCTGTGGCGTTTCTCTGCCGGATCATAAAGGTCACATCTCTTGGCTTCTGTGCTTGGCGGGGGCGTCCGATGCGCAATCGACAGCGGGATGAGTTGGTGATCTTGGCTCATATCCCGTGAACAGCATCTTTTAAACCGGTAAAGCTATGGGCGACATGCATGAGTTCACAGACAGGAGGACAAGCGGAACAAGTCCATTCCCGAAAAAAGATCGCACTATCCAAACCACCGGATCAAAGACCTAGGCTACGAACGTCTGTCATTAAGAGCCACCCTGTACCGCTTAAATTTTGCCATTTACCAATATCTCTCGCAAACCAGTTGCATATTGTTATGTTATATTATACCAAACATTTTGATCAAGGAGTTCGGCATGGGCAAACGTGGAGAAAAGATGCAAGCAGAGGTTCTTTCCATCATGCGTGGAGAGAAAAGTTCCCTCTCTGCCTACGATTTGCTTGATGAGCTTAGAGAAAAATACCCGAAAATTGCGCCGCCGACCGTCTATCGGGCGCTCGCTGCTCTGACTGAACGTGGGCAGGTTCACCGGCTTGAGTCGCTTAATGCTTACATTGCCTGCCAATGTGAAGATCATCATCAACCATCAATATTTTCGATTTGCAACGACTGCGGGGTCGTAGAGGAGAATTTTGAGCCCGAACTGTTTTCTAAACTCTCCTCAGCTTTAAAGAATAATGGTTTTTCGGTGCAACGCCACGTCGTCGAAGTGAATGGCACATGTGCGAGCTGCAAACCGGGAGAAGCATCGCTATGAAACGAGAAAATATTTCGTTGCGGCTTCTCCTTGTCGGAGCGGGTCCGAGATTGGCCGTGGCATGCCTTGTCGTTGCCGCGCTTTGGCTTGGTTTTTTGTGGGCAACAACCAAATTTGGTGCAGTATGAGCGCTGCCCTAGTATTTAAGAACCTGACGCTTGGTTATGACCGGCTCCCGGCGGTGCAGCAATTGGACACAGAAATTCAGGAGGGGAGTCTCACGGCCATCGTAGGGCCGAATGGGGCAGGAAAGTCGACCCTCTTGAAGGGTGTGACAGGTGCTCTGAGCCCCTTGGAGGGCCAAGTTCACATTGATGGCTTCCGTGATGAAGAAATCGCTTACTTGCCGCAACAGTCCGAAATTGACCGGAGTTTTCCGATTTCCGTTGTCGATCTGGTCGCTATGGGCCTTTGGCATGAGATCGGGGCGTTCGGCAGATTACGTCCTGCCATGCCTGCACGCCTAGATGCTGCAATCGCCGCGGTTGGTTTGACCGGTTTCGAAAAGCGGTCGATTGGGTCTCTGTCTGGAGGTCAAATGCAGCGGGCGTTGTTCGCTAGGCTTTTGTTACAGGACGCCCGGCTTGTGCTTTTGGACGAACCTTTTGCCGCGATTGACTCTAAAACGATGACGGATCTGATTAACCTAATCAAAGACTGGCATTCGGAAGGCCGAACAGTTCTTGCTGTTTTGCATGACAATAACACTGTCGGTGCACATTTCCCACAAACCATGATGCTGGCACGCGAGCTTGTGGCCCACGGCCCTACGGCAAAGGTTCTAACGTCGGAAAACCAGTTCCGGGCTCGACAGATGTGCGAGGCTTGCGCCGGGACGCCACATGTCTGTGGAAAGACTGCAGCATGATCTGGGATTTAATGTTAGCGCCTTTTGCAGATTTTGGCTTTATGCGTCGTGCGCTTTTGGGCTGCATCGCCGTATCAGTTGGGGCCACACCTGTGGGGGTATTTCTAATGCTCCGGCATATGAGCCTGACGGGTGACGCGATGGCGCATGCTATTTTGCCAGGAGCGGCGATTGGATATTTGGTCTCTGGCCTATCACTGGGTGCAATGACGATCGGCGGGTTGGTCGCAGGGATGATCGTTGCATTGGCCTCGGGGTTTGTCGCCAGGGTAACCTCACTTCGCGAAGATGCGAGCTTAGCGGCCTTCTATCTGATTTCCCTCGCCCTTGGCGTGCTGATCGTTTCGACCCACGGCAACAACGTAGACCTGATGCATGTGCTGTTTGGCACGGTACTGGCTTTAGATGACACCGCCCTTATCTTGCTGTGTTCCTTTGCAAGCCTGTCGGTTCTTGTTCTCGCTTTGCTATTTCGACCCTTGGTTCTGGAATGTGCTGATCCACAGTTTTTACGGTCTGTAAGTAAGCTAAGCGGCGTCACCCATTTCACTTTTCTGGCGTTGGTGGTGATGAACCTAGTGGGTGGGTTCCATGCGCTTGGCACACTAATGGCGGTGGGAATTATGATCCTGCCCGGTGCCGCTGCGCGCTTTTGGGCCGAAAGTATCGCCGGACTGATAGCAGTTGCCGCGCTTATAGCGATGTTCTCAAGCCTCATCGGCTTACTTTTGTCATTCCATTACAGCCTGCCCTCTGGGCCTGCGATCATTTTGGTTGCCGGGGTCGGATACGGACTGTCGTTAATCTTTGGTCCGGTGGGGGGCGCAATTGCTCAAAACCTACCGCGGCGTAAATTTGAAACTTGAAAGGACTACCATGACTTCTCTTCGATCAGTTTTTGCATCTGCAACTGCTCTTGCGACACTTTCGTTCACAATACCCACCGCATCTTGGGCGGAGCAACCCATTCCTGTGGTCGCCACCTTCTCAATTCTAGGCGATATGGTCGAGCGTATCGGGGGTGAGCATATTGCACTAACAACGCTCGTTGGGCCAGAGGGCGACACGCATGTATATCAACCAACGCCAAAAGCTGCACGGTCGGTGGCTGAGGCAGATTTGCTGTTCATGAACGGATTGGAATTCGAAGGCTGGCTGGAACGGTTGGCCGAAGCAGCCTCTTTTGATGGGGCTATGGTTGTGGCCACAACCGGGGTTTCGCCAATTGCGTTTGAAGAGCATGAGGATGATGACCATG
>OCVR010003834.1_pt1 | contig 10376 bp, 12 predicted proteins | sample 1539091 | NCBI WGS metagenome assembly OCVR01 (sample SAMEA3355530, study PRJEB22509) | marine metagenome | biome: marine; feature: coastal ocean; material: water | place: USA | collected 2010-08-07 | depth 16 m | reverse complement strand
AAATTCGAAATTTATGCCAACAAAAAATAAAATTACATTTGCAAATTTTTACTATACTACCAAAATACAATCATGTCAGGCTATGGGGGTAAGAAGTTTTAAAGATAGTTACAATATCAAGAAAGTAGAGGGACTTATTGGCTACGACTGGCCAACGGATCATGATCAAAATAGTAACTCTCGGGACGTGATACATAAAAATATTACTCAACCAATTAAATTTTTATTACAGGCTACACATAACGCGATTTCAGAAAATGATGTGGCTTCAATAGATATAGCCACCAAACTTTTAGTTAGAATTGCAGAAGCGGACACGCTTTACGATAGCATAGGTTACATAGCTGTTAAACAAAAACCGCGATGCTACGCAAACGGTGATTATAGGTCGAAGTGTTGGTACCATGAATATGAATTTGCGCGAGGTGTCTTTTCAAATTTTATGATAGCGGCTATTTGGTTGCGAGCACAACTGACCCCACATGAATTTGAATTGGTAGATCGGTATATAAACAAAATGTATGATAAATTTATTCGCCCAACCGAGTTTAAAGAACAGGAGCAAGGGCTTTATCAAATGGCTAATGGCGGCCTTTCAATTTTGATTTATGCTTCATGGATAAACGACAAAGACCTTGCTGCTGAAGAAATCAAGTTTAGGTTCAGAGAGCTAAATCGAATAATTTTTTCAGATGGCTATATTGACAATAATTCTTTTAGGGGTGTGCGTTCTCAATGGTACCATTCATATGGTCTAGATATCGCCTTAGGGTATGTCTACATAGCTGACCTTTGGGGAGCCGAAACCCCTGAGACGTTACATTACAAGTTGGTTAACGCAGGTAAGATAGCAAATCTTGCTATAACAGATTGGCAAAAGTTCAAGAGTAGAAAATTTACTGGTCCAAACCGTAATGCTCTAAAAGGAAAGGAGCATGCAATAAAACATACCCACCAAATGGCAATTTCGATCGATAAACTAATGCTTATCGTCACTGGCGTTAAACTAGAAAATGACCCCATTTACCTCAGGAAACGCGAATATCACGCAAAGGATGGGATCGATGATTTGATTGGGTTTAATGCAAACTGTATTTAAACCACATTCCGCCCTTGGCGGCAAACTACCCGCTGTGATCTACTGGCAGCGAAATTAAGCCGCCAACCCCGATCAGCAGGCGCAAAGAGTAGCTTAATTCACGCCAGAATCCTACCTTGTATGGCAGTTTGAAAGTTAGTTCCCACAAGAAGAATCTGAGGTTATTTTTGCTGGGTTTGGCGGCGATGTTGATAGGGCTAGTCGCCTGTATAAGGACCTCACTGACGGTTATGCGGGACACATGACTGTGGAAGAGCTTATCAAAGCAGGTAAGGAATGACATATGGCTGGTATGATCAAAAAAATATAAATTGAAGAAGACCTTCGCAGGGCATCAGAGGTTAGACGAGACTGTGAAAGCCAAGACTTCCTACTTGTCAGATGAGTTCAAACATCAAATCAGCGAAGTGTCAGGTCAGAACAAGGCTAGGGAAAAATCCCTCGGAGATACGCAGGAGAGTGCTGTTGATAAGCTGAACCGTGAGCGTGGTGATGGTGGTGGAGACCAAATCAGGTCTTTAAAGGGGTAGAAGGCAACCCCCTGTCAGTGGTTCTGCGAGGTTCTCTACGAGGTTGTTTTAAGATTTTGCGCCCCAGATTTTCTCTAAAAATTCAACAGTTACTGATTGTTTTGGTTCCGTGCGAGGGCATCAAAGAACGTTTCATGATCTTCAAGCATATTTGCGTCTTGTTGTGATAGTCCCAAGGCAAGCGGCGGGTGATGCATAAAGATCAGCGCAGGTTTGTTTGGGGTATTGCCCAAAGTTTCATCTAGCCAAGCAAGTCGTGTTGCGCAGAGCTGGCCTGCGTGTGAGCCGACCTTATGCGTATCGAGACAGATCACAGTCTCAACTGAGGTTCCAATCGCGTGCTGGATCAAATCGGGCATTGTGGTTTTTGGCAGGGGCAGGTGATCGCGCAGTTGGCGCTCTCGTAATTGGAAAAACCGGAACCTTCGATTTTTACAGCACCTTTTGCCGCGCCCTATACTCCTCAGGATCATGTCCCGCGAGATCGTCTGAGATTACTAGCGTATCTGTATCCGCATAATGTGCGTTCGCGTACTCCAGTGTCGTTTTCAAGCGCATACGCGGATCAAGCCCATAAATACGCCCCACACGTTGCAAATGTGGGTCGGATATCCAGACGATCTTGATCATGCGCATTCCTTTGGTGGGGGTGTCTAGACCTTAAGTTGGGACGCGGCTTTTGCAAGCTCTGTGATTGCCGCCCAATCGCGCGCGTTGATCAAATCTTTTGGGCAGACCCAGCTACCACCTGCGCAGATCGTGTTGGACAGGCTCAGATAATCATCTGCGTTTTTTGGGCTGACGCCGCCCGTGGGGCAGAACCGGACCTGCGGAATAGGGGAGCCGATAGCTTTCAATGCAGCCGCGCCGCCTGAGGCTTCGGCGGGGAAGAATTTTTGCACCGTATAGCCACGCTCTAACAAGCGCATGGATTCAGAGGCCGTGGCCGCGCCAGGAAGCAACGGAAGATCCGCTGCTTCGCAGGCATCAAGCAAAGTATCGGTTGCACCGGGGGAGACACCAAACCGCGCGCCCGCAGCGACCGCTGCGGTGACATCTGTGGGGGTGAGCAAGGTGCCCGCTCCTACAACGCCGCCCTCAACCTTTGCCATCTCAGCGATGACCTCAAGGGCTGCATCTGTGCGCAATGTGACCTCAAGCGCAGGCAAACCGCCTGAGACAAGCGCACGGGCAAGGTCTTGCGCGATGTTCGCGTCCTCGACGACCAATACAGGTACGATGGGGGCAAGTTGGCAAATCTCAAGCGCTTTTGCGCTGGCGTCTTGTGGGGTGATCATCTGTGCAATTCCTTATACAACGACGCCTGCGCCCGTATCAGCGCTGCCAACAGTTTGGCGGAAGACATCAAAAAGTTCACGGCCAACGCCGTTGCCATTGTGGCTAAGATCAGGGGTGGCAGGCGCGCGATCCATCGCATCTTTGGTGAGGCATTCTAGGGTTCCATTCGTCGCATCGACGCGAATGATATCACCATTTTGTATACGCGAGAGTGGACCGCCGGCAGCGGCTTCTGGGCTTACATGGATGCAAGAGGGCACTTTACCTGAGGCACCTGACATGCGCCCATCAGTGACAAGCGCGACGTTAATGCCGCGTTGCTGAGTGACGGAGAGCGCAGGGGTGAGGCCATGAAGCTCGGGCATACCGTTGGCCTTGGGTCCTTGGAAACGCACAACAATGACCAGATCAGAGGTGAACTCGCCGGCTTTAAAGGCCTCTTTTACCGCGTTCTGGCTCTCAAACACGCGCGCGGGGGCTTCGACCACGTGACGCTCGGGGGCGACGGCAGAGACCTTCATCATACCATGCCCCAAATTGCCTTTAAGTTGTTTAAGACCTCCGGTCGCTTGGAACGGATCGTCAGCAGTGCGCAGGATCTTGTCATTCGCGCTGTCCTTTGCGCCGTCACGGAAGATCAAGGCACCGCCATCAAGAGCAGGTTCCTGAGCGTGCAGGCCAAGACCATCGCCTGCCACTGTCTTCACATCTTCATGCAGCAGACCCGCGTCCAGCAAACGGCCAATCATATAGGGCAGGCCACCTGCGGCGTGGAAATGGTTCACATCCGCGAGACCGTTTGGATAGACTTTCGCCATCAGCGGCACGATTGAGGAGATCGCATCGAAATCCTCAAGGCGAAGATCTACACCCGCGGCGCGTGCCATAGCAGGCAAATGCAGCACGAGATTGGTTGAACCGCCCGTCGCCATCAACCCGACAATGCCGTTCACAAAGGCTTTTGCGTCCAAGATATCACAGACGGGACGATAATCTTTGCCAAGGGCGGTGATCGCCAAAGCGCGTGTTGCTGCTTCGCGCGTAAGGGCATCTCGTAGTTCGGTGCCGGGATTGACGAAAGAGGATCCAGGTAAATGCAGGCCCATAAACTCCATCAGCATCTGGTTGGAGTTGGCTGTTCCGTAAAATGTACATGTGCCTGCGGAGTGATATGAGGCCATTTCCGCCTTCATCAGCGCTGCGCGATCGACCTTGCCCTGGGCAAATTCATTGCGCACGCGCGCCTTTTCATCGTTGGGCAAACCTGATTGCATGGGCCCTGCGGGCACAAAGATGCCCGGAATGTAACCGAAGGTTGCGGCCGCGATAATCAAACCGGGCACGATTTTGTCGCAGACACCCAAATAGGCGGCGGCATCGAATGTGTTGTGCGACAAGCCGATGCCTGCGGCCAAGGCAATCACGTCGCGTGAGAAAAGCGACAGCTCCATGCCAGTCTGACCTTGGGTGACACCATCACACATGGCGGGCACTCCGCCAGCGACTTGGGCCGTGCCACCTGCGGCTCGCGCGGCTTTTTTTAGGATCGCAGGATAGTCTTCGAACGGTTGATGCGCTGAGAGCATATCGTTGTAAGCAGTCACAATCCCAAGGTTCGGCGTAGGCGTTTCTGCCAGACTTTGTTGTGCGTCGCCCATTGCGGCATAGGCATGAGCTTGATTGCCGCATGTCAGATGCGCGCGTCGCGGACCTTCCTTAGCGGCGGCGCGCATATGGGACATATATTTGGAACGACGATCATGGGAGCGATCCAAAATGCGATCTGTTGTCTGTGAAAGTACTGAATGCAAGCTCATGTGCGAAGTCGTCCTATTGCCCAAAAGGTGTGAGTCTAGCGTGATTTTCTGTTCTATAAATTATGTTAGCGCTAACGTCGAGTGATCCTGAGAGGCCAGTCCAAAATATTTTGGCCTGCTATTAGGAGTAATAAAGTTCATCAATAGCCATGTTTCGACCCTCTAATGATCACGCCCCAGTCACGTCGCTGCCCCATTTCCGCCTCTCTTCACCACCATCTTGTGGTTGCACACAGAAAAAAGCCATGACCAGATAGTCAGGAGGACGAAATGAAGAGAATTCGCATAGCCATGATGGCCCTTGCCGCAGTCGCTGTATCAGCCTGCTCCGGTCCGCAGACGGCCAGCCGAAACGCAACAAATGACGTTACAATAAAAGCGACGCAAGTGTCACAGCCCGAAGGCTACACTGCGCAGCATGGCGTTTTTGTTCCAGACATCAATATTGCACGGATTACAGTCGATGTTCCGCGTTCTTTGCAAGTGTCCGAAAAGAACAGCTACTATCCCAAGGGCGATATTGTATGGCGTGGTGATCTGTTTGGTGACCGCCATGAACAAGTAGCAGCAATTTTAGATCAAAGCGCGCGTAATGCAGCGGTCAAGCTTCAAGGAAGTCGTCCCGTACATGTTCACTTTCAAGTCACCCGCTTTCACGGTGTGTCCGAAAAAGCTCGCTACAACACAGGTGGCGTTCATAATATAAACTTCCTTGTGACGCTTCTTGACCCTGAAACAGGTGCGACACTCCGACCTGCGCGTCTGGTGGTCTCCAACCTTGATGCGCTGCGTGGGAATGAAGCGATCCAAGCCGATGGCCGCGGGGATACGCAGAAACACCGCGTGACCAACTTCTTGTCGCAGGTTATCCAAACCGAACTCACGCAACCACACGGCTATGTGGACGGCAATTCGGGGTTCTTTGTTGCCTTAAACCGCAACTGATCCTTTTCAGTCAGTGATGAAATCGCTAAGGGGACGCTATGATAGCGTCCTCTTTTCCCGTCCTTCGCCTTAAACCCAAAGCCAACGCCCGTGCGATCCGTCACGGTGCACCTTGGGTTTATGATAATGAACTCGTGCTTGATCGGCGCAGTAAAAACCTCGCACCCGGAACGATTGCCGTGCTGGAGGATGCAGAACGCAATCCGATGGGTCTGGTCGCCACCAACCCACTGTCACGCATCACCGCACGTATGATTGAGCGCGATGTCAGCGTAGCAATTGATCAAGCTTGGTTCGCAGCGAAGATAAAACGCGCCCTCGAATTGCGAGAGCGTCTGTTCGATCACCCCTTCTATCGCTTGATCCATGCGGAAGCCGATGGTCTGCCGGGCTTAGTGGTTGACCGTTTTGATAGTGCTTTGGTCGTGCAGCCGAACGCTGCGTGGCTTGAGGTTCTGATAGAGCCGCTGGCAACGGCTTTGGCAGAGGTCACAGGCGCAACTACAATCCTTAAAAATGCAGCAGGGCGCACGCGTGTGCTTGAAGGCTTAGATGACGAAAACGGGGTGCTTTTGGGCACGGCACCTAATGCCCCTGTTATGGTCCCGATGAATGGCGCGCATTATGCCGCGGATCTGACGGGTGGTCAGAAAACCGGCCTGTTTTACGATCAGCGTCCTAACCACGCATTTGCTGCACGCTTGAGCGAGGGCGCGGATGTTTTGGACGTGTTTTCACACGTGGGCGGGTTCGGCTTGGCGGCCCTTGCGGGGGGAGCAAAATCTGCACTTTGCGTGGATGGCTCCGCACCTGCGCTGGCTTTGGCTGAGCTGGGTGCGAAAGACGCCGGATTTGGCGATACGATGAGCACGCGCAAAGGCGACGCCTTTGATGTGTTGGAAGCTTTGGGCAAAGACGGCGCGCAATATGATGTCGTGATCTGTGATCCGCCCGCATTCGCGCCGGGCAAAGCAAAGCTGGAAGTAGGTTTGCGCGCCTATGAGCGTCTTGCAAAAATGGCGGCCCCTTTGGTGAAAGAGGGCGGCTATTTGGTACTGTGTTCTTGTTCGCATGCGGCGGATCTCGGTAAATTCCGCTTCGCCTGCACGCGTGGCATAGGTCGTGCGGATCGCGCAGGGTCGCTTATTCATACGGGCTTTGCGGGGCCGGATCACCCGTTGATGCCGCAATTGGCGGAAAGTGGTTATCTCAAAGCGTTGTTCTATCGTCTGTGAAACTGCTTCTGGATACATGCGTGTTGTATCCGACGGTGATGCGCGAGATGTTGATAGGCGCTGCGAAAGCACGCGCATTTGAACCACTTTGGTCTGCGCGCATCCTTGAAGAATGGCGGCGCGCGGCTCTTAAACATGGCGAGATCGCCGCGCTGCAAGTGGAAAGTGAAGCTGTGTTCCTAAAGATCGCCTTTCCCAAGGCATCGGTGCAGATCGCAGAGGATCAGCACGCGCGGTTCTGGTTACCTGACCCTTCAGACATCCATGTGCTCGCGGCTGCGGTGATTGGCGGCGCTGATGGGATCGTCACCTTAAACAACAAAGACTTCCCCGAGGATATTCTAGCAGAAGAGTGCCTGACACGCGTCAACCCTGATTCCTTATTACTTGGGATTTGGCAAACGGACCCTGATATGGTGACTGCGTTGGCGCAGGAGGCGTTGGACAAAGCCAATCAGTTTTCCGACAAACTTTGGACGATGAAAACGCTGTTGAAAAAGGCGCGGTTACATCGGCTTGGGGCTGCGTTGGCAATGGCCTAGTGGCGCGGCTTAGCGCCAGCGGCCTTCGAGCTTTTCAAGCGCAGCAATACGCTCTTCCGTCTTTGGATGACTTAATAACCATGCAGGCGCGCGTCCGGCTTGGCTTTTGGTTAAGGCGTCAAGTTTGCGAAACAAGGAGATTTGAGCGCTGACGCCGATCCCAGATTTTGTCAGCAACGCGGCCGCATAAGCATCGGCTTCATACTCGTCACTGCGCGACAAGCGTGCCGCAAGTAAGGATGTTAGCATGTTGGCAATCCAAGGCCCAACACCGGGAATAAACCGACCGATCACCATCGCAAGGGCGGTGCGTAAGGCATTCTGACCGGAAAAATCGATCATCCGCCGACGCGAATGCCCCAAGGCGACATGGCCCAGCTCGTGGGCTATCACAGAGGCAAGCTCATCACCGCTCACATCGCCGTTGAGAAACTTTTTGTAGAACCCGCGTGTGATGAAAATGCGACCATCGGGGGCGGCAAGGCCGTTAACTGGCTCAATCTCATAGATATGTACGCGAATGCGCTGGAGATCGAGGGAGGTCGCCATTGCATGCATAATCGGTTCTAGAGTGGGATCCGCCAGTTCGGTGGACTGCGCGTCCAATTCCCGGCTCGTGCGCCAGACGGAAAAACGATACATTGCTATGCCATAGGTAATGGCGAGCAGGATGGGGGCAAATTTGAACATGCCTTAGATATGTGGTGCAACAGGCGCTGCGGCAAGTGATCAGCCGAGGAATATGCCGACTATCACCATCATCAGGCCAATCACCGACAAGAACAGTGATCCCAGGTTAAGCGGTAGAACTTTTTGCACCGCTGCACGCAGGCCTTTATCGTCCAAACCCGCCTTGCGTGCGCGATTGACGCGGATAATGCTCACAACAAGACCCAAAAGTCCCAAGCAAGACACTGCGGCCCCTGACCAGATCAAACCATCCATTGCGCTTATCCTTTGCACGTTTTCAACGCGCATCGCCTAACCTGCACAGGTCCTTCCCGCAAGCCCTTGCGGCGTCGCGGGCAGAGCGCTAGAGAAAGGTTCATTCTTTTCTAATGCTCGGAGTTCCAAATGTCAGATGTAATCAGCGATACCAGCTACCGAGTGACCGCAGACGAGCTTCGTCAATTTATCGAACGTCTTGAGCGTCTTGATCAAGAAAAGAAGGATCTTGCGGAGCAAAGTAAGGAAGTCATGGCCGAAGCCAAAGGGCGCGGATATGATACCAAAGTCATTCGCAAGGTCATCGCACTCCGCAAGCGCGAACCAGACGATATCGCAGAAGAAGAAGCGGTTTTGGAAATGTATAAAGAAGCGCTTGGGATGCAGGGCTAACCGCGCGGCTTTAAATTAAGGTGCGAGCAGTTCGACACCGGGAATGCGATTGATCGTAAACAGATCTTCTTCGTATTGCTCAGTCAGTTGCTCAATCAGCGGGTTAGTCCAGCCGTCTAGGTCAAACTCTTCCTCGACCATATCGTCGATTGCAAACTTATCCAAAAACGCGGTGATCACCCGCCGCGTTTGCATTTCGGTCATTTCGGGATGGCTCTCAAGATAACCTTTAAAGCGGGTCATACCCTCCACACTCATGATTTCCGCGAGCAGGTCATAACCACCCTCAATAGGCTCATTCGCGGAGAGACCTGCAATCTCGCGTACCAATTCCCCCCAAATCATCGGGGTATCTTCATTGCACCACACGGTGATGCGCACGTTTGGTGCTTGTTGGCGAATATTGGTGATGAGATCGGACCACAGAATGTCGCTTGGATCAGCGCCATCGAGGAACTCGATGAACTGCGTGTGCGGCGTCGCAGCATACATCGCGGGCAGGTGGGTTGCAGGGTTGCGAATACTTAGAAAAAGCTCGACCTCATCATCAGGAAACAGATGTGTTAAATAGGCAAGCCTTGACCCCGCCAAAGGATAAATCCGGCCTTTGTTGAAGGCAATTTTGGGCACGCAAAAAAAGTTCTCACTATTCAGGATCAGCCGATCCACTTCAGTAGCGTCGATATCCATAATCGCATCGAGAAAAGCCATGCGCGAATCCGGTCCGACCCCGCGCTTGGAGAGCGCTTTAACGGTCGCGCTTAGCAATTGGCGGTAATGGCGCGGACGTGGCAAGGCAATCCCGCGCTCCTGAAACGCCGCTCGATTTTTGAAGAGCGTTTTAAGAAGCCTACCGTCATCCGTACAATGAGCGCCCGCGTGGAGTATGACCTGCATGTGTGCCTGCTTTTCGCTGATCTGCTTTGGAGGTGCAGTATAAATGGTTTTGGCGACATTTAAAACGATTTCATGGCATGTGTGAGTGATGTTGTTGCACCTCGGAATTGGGAATCTGACCTGCCTCCCGAAACTTTCCTCAGTTTGGTGTAGAGTTTACTCAACCTTTCGACGGCGCAAACAAGTGCGAAAGAACCGATTTCATGCGGCTCAGATCATCGAGATGATCAAAGAACAGTAAGCCGCGTGCGGTTGCAGACGAAAATGCCAAATTGAAACGTCTGCTTGCGGACACGATGCTGGACAACGTCAAACCGCACTCAGTGCTGGAAAACCAGACATCACTGAATCGCGCCGAGCATTTGAGCAATTTGAGGGTTTCTCGCACGACGCGCTTGCCTAAAACGAAACCGAGGAATTTGAAATCCAAACTCGCAAACTCTCGTTATGAATGAGGGAGTCTAGGGGAGCAGGTCAGGAGCAAAATAGCCGTTCACCAGAGCGCTGATCTTGGTTCACGTGGGCAGGTTGCATCAAAGAGAAGGGATTGGCAGATTTTTTTCGACTTTTATAAAAAACCCTCTTGCGAGCAAGCCAGTCTCTTTGTATTCGCATCCGCAGTGCCCCTATAGCTCAGCTGGTAGAGCAATTGATTTGTAATCAATAGGTCCGCG
>OCVR010003823.1_pt1 | contig 10392 bp, 7 predicted proteins | sample 1539091 | NCBI WGS metagenome assembly OCVR01 (sample SAMEA3355530, study PRJEB22509) | marine metagenome | biome: marine; feature: coastal ocean; material: water | place: USA | collected 2010-08-07 | depth 16 m | reverse complement strand
TTCTCTGTCGCGCTCTGCGTTTCTTGCCAACGTCAGCTGAGCTGCTTCTTTATTTTCATCGACATAATCAACACCCTCATGCCGAGCGCGATTAACCTCTCTTCGCTTCTCTTTCGCTATCTGTCTTGCTTTCTTACCATCTGCAAGACCGGCCTTGAGCAATTGATCTTGAATAGAGTTCGACATGATGGACGCTCGTAATGTCAGACGTGATAACGACCATCAGTAAACTCTGACAGTCACTGTTTTACAGATTAAACGATATGATACCGCCTGAGCCACACAGAATAAAAGACAGAAATTGCGATCGGCCCAGCCACGTCCGGCAGAGTCCGCGTTTACTTAGCGAAAATATTTCCTTGAGGCGTTCTCACATGCAATCAAATTCTTCAGATTAAAAACCGCTACAGTACTGAGTCAGGACGTACGTGCCAATCGCTCCCCCTGTTCCTGAGTGGCCAGATACTCGTCATAACTTCCCTGAAAATCCACCAACTCATTATTCTTTATGTCGATGATCCGCGTCGCAAGCGATGACACAAACTCACGATCGTGACTTACAAATATCAGAGTGCCTTCGTAGTGATCCAGCGCCAGGTTCAGGGCCTCGATCGACTCCATATCCAGATGATTAGTCGGCTCGTCTAGCAGCAGAACATTGGTATCCATCATCATAAGTTTTCCAAACAACAGCCTGTTTTTTTCGCCTCCTGAGCAAACTGTTACCCGCTTATTGAAATCATCAGACTTGAACAGCAGGCGACCAAGGGTGGCGCGTACTATCTGATCATCATGCGATGGCTTCCGCCACTGGCTCATCCAGTCAAACAATGTAAGCTCACTATCAAATTCAGAGCCGGCATCCTGAGGGCAATAACCCAAAGTGGCGCTCTCCGCCCACTTTATGCTGCCAACCTCAGGCGCAAGCTCATTCATCAAACAACGCAGAAGCGTAGTTTTCCCCACGCCATTTTCGCCGATTACTGCGAGCCTCGCGCCTGCCTCAAGAATGAGTTTACCTTCAGCAAACAAGGGGCACTCTTCAAAACTATGGCCCAGATCTTCAAGCACCAGTGCCTGACGGTGCAGTTTCTTTTCCTGCGTAAAACGGATGTAGGGGCTCATCCGACTGGAAGGCTTAATATCATCCAATTTTATTTTCTCAATGCGCCGGGCGCGGGACGTCGCCTGCTTAGCCTTGGATGCGTTCGCAGAGAAGCGGCTGACAAACTGTTGTAACTCCGCAATCTCAGCACTCTTCTTGGCATTTTGTGATTGCTGACGCTCACGGACTGCAGTAGATGCCGTCATGAAATCGTCATAGTTGCCTGGATAAACTCGTAACTCTCCATAGTCAATATCGGCCATGTGTGTGCACACTGCGTTCAGAAAATGCCGATCATGCGAAATTATTATCATCGTACATTTCCGTTCGTTGAGCGTTGCTTCCAGCCAGCGGATGGTATCGATATCGAGGTTATTTGTCGGTTCATCCAACAGCAGGATATCGGGTTCAGAAAATAACGCCTGAGCTAAAAGTACACGTAGCTTCCATCCCGGAGCGACTTCACTCATCTGGCCATAGTGCAGCGTCTGCTCGATTCCTGCACCAGCGAGCAACTCGCCCGCGCGACTCTCGGCGCTGTATCCGTCCATTTCAGAAAACTTTATCTCCAGGTCAGCGACCTTCATGCCATCTTCTTCCGACATGTCAGGCAACGCGTAAATACGATCACGCTCCTGTTTCACCGACCACAGCTCTTTGTGCCCCATCATCACCGTATCCACTACCGAATATTGCTCATACGCAAACTGGTCTTGACTCAAAGTGCCTACTCGCTCATTCGGCGTGATAGAGACATTACCTGCACTGGGCTGGAGACTACCTTCCAGAATTTTCATAAAAGTGGACTTGCCGCAGCCGTTCGCTCCTATCAGCCCGTACCTATTGCCGTCACTAAATTTGACTGAAATGTCTTCGAAAAGCGGTTTCGCAGCAAACTGCATGGTGATGTTAGCGGTAGAGATCAATAGACTGGCCCCGGCACAATGGCGCTGAAAAATGGTTCGGTACGAATTGGCAGCGAACATTAGTGGTTTTGCTCTGGCAGGTCGAGCAAGATCAGCGGTATTTATCCTGATTTCAGACGCTAAGACCTGCGCACCTTGAATTTGCGTCCCTTGATTTTTCCTTCTCGCAGGCTTTTTAACGCCTTATCTTGCTGCGTGCGCTCGATAGCGACGTAGCTTGTATTGTCTGTTACGGTAATTTTTCCAACCGAATCGCCCTTTATCCCTCCATCACCGGTCAGCGCACCGAGAATATCGCCCGGCCGAAGCTTGTCCCTGCGGCCGCCCTGAATAAGGAGGGTGACATATGCTGGGACCGGGAGTCCTCTATCGTCATCGGGAACCTGCTCGATAGCTTCGATTTTCGGCGTATTTTCAAGACGCTCTCCTATACCCTTCAGTTTAAACATTTCTGCATCGGTAATAAGACTGATAGCGGTACCTGATTTCCCCGAACGACCTGTGCGTCCAATACGATGGACATACACCTCAGAATCGCGCGGCAACTCGAAATTAATTACCGCAGGCAGGTCTTCAATATCAAGGCCGCGTGCGGCTACGTCAGTGGCCACCAGTATTAAACAGCTTAGCTGCTTAAACTGGATAAGCACCCGCTCTCGATCGCGTTGCTCCATATCACCATGAAGCGCAAAGGCACGAACACCGTCCCGATTCAGGAAATCACATACGTCACGAACAAGCTGCTTCGTGTTGCAAAATACTACGACCGCTGCGGGCTGCAAATGAATCAGTACCTTTTCCAGTGCAACCAACCGCTGACTTCTTTCACATATATAAAATCGCTGAGTGATCTGCTGTTTATCATGCAATACTGCAACGCTGATACGTTCTGGAGAATTTTGGAAACGTTCGCTTAGTAGCTGTATGTTGTCCGGGAAAGTCGCTGAAAAAAGCAGGGTCTGGCGCGATCTCGGGGTCGCGGCAATAATTGTTTCCATATCGTCGACAAAGCCCATTTCAAGCATGCGATCAGCCTCATCGAGAACCAGTGTATTCACCCGGGCCAATGACAGCGTTTTTTTACGAAGATGATCCTTTATTCGCCCCGGCGTGCCCACAATCACGTGAGCGCCGTGCTCAAGCGATCCGATTTGAGGACCGATTGACTGACCGCCGCAGAGTGTCACCACCTTTATATTTTGCTGATAGCGAGCCAATCGACGCATCTCACTGGAGACCTGGTTTGCCAGCTCTCGCGTGGGACACAGCACGAGAGTTTGCACGCCGAAATCCCGTGGATTGAGTTTGGTGAGCGCAGGCAGGGCAAAAGCTGCCGTCTTGCCGCTACCGGTCTTGGCCTGACCAATCAGGTCGACTCCGGCCAAGGCTCGCGGCAGCGCAGCGGCCTGAATTGCCGTCATTTCTGCATAACCCATACTTTTCAGATTAGCTATTAAAGCGGGTGCCAGTGGCAGGCTGGAAAAGGCTGTATCGTCCACGCGGTTTGCCCCTCGCAAGTGAAAAGGTCGGGAGTGTACCAGACTAGGGGCACAACGGACTGGCGATTGCAGGAGCCCTTCGATTTACATCGGCAGGCTGACTCAATAACGTTGACCGATTTAACCGTTAGCAAGCGGTTATACACACAGATCTGTCCGTAAGCGAAAAGGCAGGCAATCGGCTTGATAATAGCAGCGCTTTCAGTTCAGACTTGACGAAAATCGGGTAAGAACTCTGTTTCATAGGATGACATCTATGCAGCCATCTAATCTCGTCGCACTCCAGTTGCAGACACTCAAGGCTGCCGGTGAAAATGGAGCAATACTGGATCTCGCCTGCGGCAACGGCCGCAATGGTATTTATCTTGTTCAACAGGGACAGCGCGTAGTTTTTTCTGATCGCGATAAAAATAAGCTTGATGACATATCGCGGCTTCTCGATCCAAGCGAACTCACCAGCTACTGGTGCGTAGATTTCGAGGAACCACGGACTGAACCTCTCTCGCTCGGTTCGTTTTCCGCGATCATCGTATTCCGCTATCTACATCGGCCGCTGATGCAAGCAATCAAACACGGGGTACAGCCCGGAGGGCTGATCATTTACGAAACTTTCACCATTGATCAAACCCGCTTCGGCCGACCCGGAAACGCAGACTTTCTGCTGCAACCGGGCGAACTGGAAGATGTCTTTCGGGGATGGGAAATTCTACACAGCTTCGAGGGAGTCAGTGTCAGCGAGTTGAATGGCCAACAGCAGGCCATCGCGCAGCTCGTGGCGCGAAAACCAGACTAGACGATACGCAGCATCATCAAAGCAATACCAGCTATTCGCTGTTCACCTCGTGAGCTTCTTCGGGCCTTTTTTTTCGCAGACTCGCTAGCACAACCGCGATAAGCCCCATAATAATTTCATCGACAAGCGGTATTACATCAGGCACAAAAAGGTTCAAAACGAATAATGCTGATGTTAGCAACAGCAAATAGGGAAACCGCAGGCTTGACGCCCAGCGTAAAAATATTCCGGCCGCGCCGCCGCGAGCAAATTTTCCCAACACTTGAAGACCTCGACATCACGTCTAATCGCCGTGTGAGTGTAGTTCAGGCAGCGAAAATAGCGAATCGATTTCTTACCCCACGGGCATTTACGAATTGTCTCGGCCGGGTCCGTATCAGGTCCGCCTCCAGTTCGGAACGACAGTAGCCATTGCACAGCGCTACGATTGATGGCGTCTTTACCCCGAATGATGGGCAGTCATCCTGTGTCCGATAATACCAGACAGCGTTGGTGAATCCCTGTATACTCCCCGGCCGCTCAAGATCACCCCTTATCCTCCCCCAAGGCACGTTAATGACTACTGAAAGTTTGACCACCAGTTTTGCACAGCTGGCGTTACCTGCTCCTCTGCAAAAAGCGTTGGTGGATGTCGGTTATGAGACCCCGTCGCCAATACAAGCTCGCATCATTCCGCATATGCTCGAAGGTGCAGATGTACTGGGCCAGGCTCAAACAGGCACCGGCAAAACAGCCGCATTTGCCCTACCTATTCTGGCAAGTCTAAACATCAAAGAGAAACTTCCTCAGGTGTTAGTTCTTGCACCAACGCGGGAGTTGGCGATACAGGTAGCAGAAGCGTTCCAGAAGTATGCAAAGCACATGAAGGGCTTTCACGTATTGCCCGTATACGGTGGCTCTGATTATCGTGCGCAGTTGCGCCAGTTGCAGCGAGGCGTGCAGGTCATTGTTGGAACTCCCGGACGCGTTATGGATCACATGCGCCGTGGTTCACTGGATTTGTCTGGGCTGAAGACCCTGGTGCTCGATGAAGCTGACGAGATGTTGCGCATGGGTTTTATTGACGATGTACAGTGGATTCTCGAGCAGACTCCGGAAGACCGACAGATAGCTTTATTTTCTGCCACTATGCCCGAGGCTATCCGTCGAATTGCAAAACGTCACCTGCGTGAACCACGCGAAGTCGCCATAAAGGTCAAGGCTATTAGTACGCCACTGATTCGGCAACGCGTATGGATGATGGCGGGGGTACACAAGCTTGACGCACTCACGCGCATTCTTGAGGTTGAAGATTTTGACGGAATGCTAATTTTTGTTCGCACACGGATACAAACAACGGAACTCACAGATAAACTGGCAGCGCGAGGCCATTCCGTAGCTGCGTTGAACGGCGATATTCCACAAAAGCAACGCGAGCAGACCGTCGATAGGCTCAAGAAGGGCAAGCTCGATATAGTAGTCGCGACAGACGTGGCCGCACGAGGGCTCGACGTTAAACGGGTCAGTCATGTCATAAATTATGATATTCCCTCCGACGTTGAGTCCTACATTCACCGGATTGGCCGAACGGGCAGAGCCGGACGCACCGGTGACGCCATCTTATTCGCCGCGAATCGCGAGCGACGCCTGCTGCGAGCAATTGAAAAATCTACCGGCAATGCCATAGAGAAAATGGAACTGCCTACGGCCGAACAAGTCACAAACAAGCGCATGGGGCAATTCAAACAGCGCATCACCGAGACTCTGGATACGGCTGACCTGGAGCTCTTCAGGAAGCTCGTCGACGAGTATCAGAATGAGTACGGTGTACCCGTGATTGAAATCGCAGCGGCGCTGGGGGCTCTCGCACAAGGCAAAAAGCCGCTGCAGGATAAGACACCATCAGAGCAGAAAATCGAAAAGCAGCGAGGAAAAAGCGAAGGTGGCCCGACGAAAGAAAGGCCGGAGCGTAATCGTGGCAGCAAAAAGAATGAGCGAGAACAGCAAACCCAACGAAATACTCCCACGCAGAAACCAAAAAAATCGCGCGATAAAAGCGGCGCCCCAGAGATTGGAATGGAGCGGTTTCGTCTTGAGGTAGGAGAAACGCACGGTGTGAAACCTGCGAACATCGTTGGCGCGATCGCCAATGAGGCAGAGATCGACAGCGAATATATAGGCCGCATCGAAATTCTTCAAGATTACAGTATCGTTGATCTCCCAGAGGGCATGCCAAAGTCACTGTTCAAACACCTGAAATCGGTGTGGGTCAGCGGACAAAAACTACAGATCTCCAAGCTCGACACCACTCCGACTTCACCGCGCAGGAAAAAACAGCGTAAACCCAACGCAAATAATAAAAAGTCGGCAGAGAAAAAATAGCGGCCGTACTGCGAGCATGCAATCAATGATGTTAGCGATCCGGAACCGCTGAGTCTCCGGCCCCCTGCTGATTCAGCGCCGATACTACTGCGCCGGATATTCCTCAGGGCCCTTCATGAGAGGCGGCGTGTTCTCCACGATACCGTTCATTCGCTGCTCAATAAGTGGGACAGATCCCAGGGGCTGGGGGAGAATATAAAACTGATCGTTAATCACAGACTGAAATACAAGATCTGCCACCGCATCCGGCGACGTTGCCCCTTTAAAAAATTCTGCGACCATTTCTTCCACTGCGACTTGTTCGGCCGCTTCTTCGATTGTCAGCTCGTTCCCACGATTGCGATCCGATGCATAGATACGGGTCGCCACGAAAGAGGGGCAAAGAACGGATACGCCAACATCGGCACCCTGATTTCTGAGATCACCAGACAACACTTCCGACAGCGCGACTACGGCATGCTTGGACACCGTGTATGTGCAGGTCCCGGGTGCTGATACCAATCCAGCTATTGATGCCGTGTTGACTATATGGCCTTCGCCCGACGCAATCATTTGTGGCACAAAAGCGCGGAGCCCATTGACGACACCGCGCAGATTAACCCCCAGCACCCAGTCCCAGTCTTCCTCGCTGGCTTCCCAGGCAAGGCCGCCGCCGCCCACCCCGGCGTTGTTAAACAACAGGGCGGTCGGACCAAAGCGCTGCTCCACCTCGTCTGCGAGTGTCTGCATCGCACCACCGTCCCGCACATCTAAACACTTTCCAAGAATATTTTCGCCGCCATTCAGGTTGGTCACGGCATCCGCTAAAGCGGCCTGTTCGATATCGACCATTACAACCTTCATACCCTCGGCCAGAGCCCGCCGCGCAAGTGACAGGCCAATACCGCTTGCACCGCCAGTGACTACCGCCGCTTTATTTGCAAAATTTTTCATGCTTAACCCCGCTCACCTAGACCCGAATGCCAATCCCCATTTTTTGAAACCAGAAGATTTCCGACAAGATTATAACCGGAAGAGCAACATAATATGGCAACGGATGAGAGTGTGCCGAATACTGTAGCTAGCAAGACAGCCGGCTACCCTACCCTGACAGCTTTGTAACACCAACACAGGAGAGAGGCGGCACGCTCTGGAAACGGCCGCCCGTTAATCGCTCAGAAACGATAACCTACCGTAGCACCGTAAGTGCGTGGCTCCATTAACTGGAGAGTTCGATACAGTCCCACTGCGGCATCCTGCAGATACTGCCCAGTCCAGTTATCGTCATCTGCGATGTTGCGTACCCAAGCCTCGACGTACCAGTCCTCCTTGGGGGATGTTAGCGTCGTTGACGCGTTCCATACGTCCCAGCTGTCTAGCTTGTCATCGGCCGTATTGTAGATGCGGGTGTAAAACTTGTCTTGCCAGTAGTAACTTGTAGAGACATCCAGACGCATGCCGTTGTCCAGAAACCAACTGTAGCTGCCAGCGAGGTACATGGAATACTCTGGCGCATTGGGCACCTGATTGCCTTTTACGCTAACCGGTATCCCCGGGCAAGGGTTAGCGCCATTGGGGCAACCCACGGTCAGGTTGTTTTGGTTGCCGAGAGAAACGATATTTTCTACTGTACCCATTTGGTTGGGATCTGCAGGGTCAAAGGTCTCGTAGTCGCCCAATTCAGAATTCAGATAAGACAGGTTCATCATCAAATTCCAACTCGGCGTAGGCGCCCAAAGTATCTCAGCCTCCATACCGTAGATCTCGGCATCCATATTTTCGTTCAGAGCTGTCTGATTGACGATCTTGGACACCTGCAGATCCTCATAGTCGTAGTAGAATGCCGTGAAATTTGCCTGCATCGTGTTTTCTAGCAGACGTGTCTTGGCACCTATCTCGACGGAGTTAATAAATTCCGGATCAAAATCTGCAAAGGAAGCTTCACCGCCAAGCGCTGGATCCAGTAATGGCGATTCCGGACTTATCGGATTGAAGCCGCCCCCTTTGTAACTGCGCGCCAGCGTGCCGTAAAGCATAATATCCGGCGTGAGGTGAAAATTGAGATTGAATTTTCCGGTTACTTCGTCAGAGTCGCTTTTGAAGGGTGTAAGGTCGTCCGGGCCATCGAGGAAGGTCAGATAGATAGTACGCTGCTCAGATTGCTTGGTTTCATCGGTATAACGCAGCCCGAGTATCGCCTCCCATCGCTCCGATATGTCCCAGTAAGTTTCTCCGAATACCGCCCATGTCTCGAGTTCATAATCGTTTGTGTAGTTATCGAATACCCACTGATCCTCAGGTACTCCAGTAGTTTCGCCAAAAAGCGACAGGGCCGAGGAGTAGACGTAGAAGTGAACATCGCTCTCGTATTTCAAATAGAAAGCGCCAGCCATGAAGTTGATATCTCCATCAAGATCGGAGGCGATACGGAATTCCTGGCTGAATTGCTTCGGCTCCGTAGTCGCTCGGTCATTTTGCTGCAGATAGTTGACTGTACTCGAACCATCGGGGCCACGCTGGTAGGTCGTAAAAGTCGGCCAGAGCGCAGTATTAACAGTCATATCGTAGTCATTGCGCGCATCGAGCGATGAGTCATACCAACCGGTCAGAGAATGCAACGTCATGCTGTCCAGTTCGTGAGTGACCTCCAGACTGACAATCGTTTCATCCGTCTCATATTTTGGCGTGAAATCAAAGTTTACCTTGCGAAGGTCGTTCGGTTTGTAAGAATCCAGGCCGGTCTCATTAGGATAGTTTAGCCCGCTGATGGCGCTTACATTATCCAGCAAAAAGCCGCCGACCGTACCATTTGTATTTGCACTCTCGGTGGTGGGTTGACCGCGATTAGGCAGACAGCCGAGCACCCCGGCAGGGTCATTGGCGCAGTAATTATTGGAGCCGCGCATCCGATTATCGTTTTCATCAAAATATTGGATGGTCAGGTGTGCCTCGGTGCTTTCACCAAACATAAAGGCGGTTGATGAGCGCACCGAGTACATATCCCGATCGTCGATATCGTCGCCTGTGAACACGTTATCGACAAAGCCATCACGCGACGTATAAAAAATGGAGAAGCGCTGCCAGATATTTTCAGTTATCGGGATATTCAGCGCGCCCCGGGTGCGGACATAGTTGTAGTCGCCGTAGGATGCGTCGATAAACCCTCCGAATTCATCTTCTGCCTTCTTACTTATTACATTTATCACACCCGCCGTTGTATTCCTGCCATACAAAGTGCCCTGCGGCCCGCGCAGCACCTCTACGCGCTCGGTGTCAAAGTACTCGGTCTCAAACAGGCGCGAGCCGTTCAGGTAGACGCCGTTGAAATGTACGCCAGTGCCCGAGTCCGATGCAGGCCCAACTGCCAGATTGCCGATGCCACGAATGGATATCTGCGCCGTAGTGAAGAAGCCCTTGCTCATCAGCATGTTAGGCACGGCCATTTGAATATCCATATTGTTGTTAATCAGGCCGCGCTCCAGGTCTTGCTGAGTAAAGGCGCTGACAGCAATGGCCGTATCTTGCAGAGTGGTCTCACGTTTTTCCGCCGTTACAATCACCTCTTCCAGGGTGCCCTGTGCAACAGCAGCTGTAGCGGTTAGAAGACAGGCTGCCAGTGCTGGCAAGCCAATGATGGGTATTGTTTTCAGCATGGCTGTCACCTCTTTATTTTTATCAGTATAGGGTATAAAACGGCCGTGTGGTGAAGTAGTGGAAAATTACCTGAAC
>OCVR010003820.1_pt1 | contig 10397 bp, 8 predicted proteins | sample 1539091 | NCBI WGS metagenome assembly OCVR01 (sample SAMEA3355530, study PRJEB22509) | marine metagenome | biome: marine; feature: coastal ocean; material: water | place: USA | collected 2010-08-07 | depth 16 m | reverse complement strand
AATCCAGCGTGGCGGGTATTGGCAGTTATAGCAGCTATCCTTTGAAAAAGCCTTTGTTAGCGATCAAATAGCCCACGATTCGAGTTTTAGGAACGTTGTAAAACGACGCACTAGTGGGCAAAAAGGTCTTTTGCACGGGATTGCCCCTTGTGTTTTCATGCCACGCGAAACATTCTTTCTTATAGACGTAAAAAAGGGCCTGACATGGCACGTAAAATCGCATTCCTCGCTAGCCGTGAACCAAAAGCACAAACAGCTCTTGAAGCTTTGACGGCGCGATTTGGGCAAAACGCGCCTGAAAATGCCGACTTGATCGTTGCCTTAGGTGGTGATGGTTTCATGTTGCAAACCATCCATGAGGCACAGGAATCAGGATTGCCAGTCTATGGAATGAATTGTGGAACCATTGGATTTTTGATGAATGAATTTTCCGAAGACGATCTTTTGGAACGTTTGGATGATGCCGAAGAAACATTGATTAATCCGTTGAAAATGAAAGCCATGGCAACGGATGGTAAAATCCACACGGCTTTGGCGATCAACGAGGTTTCGTTGTTACGGGCCGGGCCACAAGCCGCCAAATTGCGCATAACCGTGAATGATCAAGAACGTTTGCCTGAACTTGTTTGCGATGGCGCACTATTGTCGACGCCAGCAGGGTCAACCGCTTATAACTATTCCGCACATGGCCCAATATTACCTATCGGATCAGACGTTCTGGCACTAACAGCAATGGCTGCGTTTAGACCCCGCCGTTGGCAGGGGGCTTTGCTGCCTAAATCTGCAAGGGTTCGTTTTGATGTGTTAGAGCCGGAAAAGCGACCCGTCATGGCAGATGCTGATGGCCGCTCGGCCTTGAATGTTAAGTGGGTGGAAATTCAAAGCGATCCAAGTGTTTCCCATCGTATCCTGTTTGATCCAGGCCATGGACTTGAAGAACGATTGATGCGCGAGCAGTTTGCTTAGGCCGACACGCGATCAATTCTGCCAAGCGTCACGTTTTCGATAAATCGTAGAAGGTGCCACATCCAATATCCGTGCCGCACGGGGAACTGAACCACCCTCTTTTCTAATCGTTTCCTCAATAAGCCAGCGCTCTACTTCTAGCAGCGTCTTGCCAATAAACATCTCTGCCGCATTATCATCAAAACTTGATGTCGCTTCCGCGCCACGTTCAACGGGCGTTCGCAGAAATTGATCTGCTAACATTTCAGGTGTGATAACCGGGCCCTCGTTCAAAACAATCATATTGCGTAGTGTGTTTTCTAGTTGTCGCACATTACCTGGCCAACCGTAGTTGCTAAAAATTTCCAAAACACTCGTTGATATGCTTTTAAAATCGCGATTTTCCTCTTTTGAAATATCAGCCAAGGAACGGGTTGCGATTTGTACGATGTCCGTGTCACGATCGCGCAGTGGCGGCATTTCAATGGGAATAACGTACAGTCTGTAAAACAGGTCCTCTAAAAATGTGCCGGAAGTAACGGCATCCCAAGGGTTCACAGAACTAATAGCAATCGCACGAAGATTTATTCTTCGTGGGCTTGCCTCGCCGGAAATCAGCAACTCTGAGGTTTGAAAAAATTCCAAAAGTTTCGTTTGTAAGATTTTTGGCAGGTCACAAATTTCATTAAGCACCAATGTACCTTCATCGGCCGCAAGAATGCGCGCATTCAGCCGATCAATGGCGCCTTGAAATGAGTTGGGCATTTGCCCATAAATTTCTGAATCAGGCCGTTCCGCTTGAAAGGTGCCGCAATTAACCTGGATTAAGGGGCCAGAGGAACGTGGCGAATTATTGTGAATGCTTTTGGCGCATGTGACTTTTCCTGTACCGCTTTCACCGGAAATGAAAACCGCCGCCATCGAACGCCCTACAGAACCGATCTTTTTAAGGATGTCCAAAATTGCTTGTGACGACCCCGTTAATGCATCTGCTTGGCGATTTTCGTCAAAGTTGATTTCAACGTTGGTTGGGGTATTCGCATTGGCAACGCATTCAACCAGTTTGGCATCCAAAAATGGCTTTACCAAATAGTCGTTGGCCCCCAACCGCATGGCCTCAATTGCTCGATTAATAGAGCCATCTGAGGTGACGACAATGAATTGAGCCGTTGGATTTAAGGCCAGACATTCGCGCATAACATCCAAGCCGAATTTGTCGGGCAATAGTAGATCAAGCACAACAATATCGGGTCTAAGTGTTGCGAATTTGGCCTTTGCTTGCATGCCGTTGTTGGCGGTTTCAACAATATGTCCCGCACGGCGCAGGGCACTGGCATAAATCAGTTGCAAACTGGATGTATCTTCTACCAGCAAAATCGGTTTACTCATCCAGATGTTCCTTCGCTGTTTTTTCAACGATACTTATGACTTGGTTCAACAAGTTCAGGCAGTATGCGGCCTCTTGGGAAACCATATCTTTCTCGCCTTTGCTCGCCAGTTGGTTCAGTTTCTTTGATGACAGCTGCAAAGGTGTGGCGCCAATTGCCCCTGCCAGTGCGATAAGGATATGAGTTTGGGCGCGGATCGCCGAATAGTCTAAGGTTTTTGCATCTTGAGCAATGCGTGCTTTAACACCGCGAAGATCGGAAATGATCCGACGCAACAATTCGGCGCGGGTATCTTTGTCAGTGAGATCCAAAAGCGAGTTTAGTTGATCATTAGAAATTACAGGTTCATCTGGTTCAAATACTTCACGAGAAATGACCAAGTCTTGTGCCTGACACACACGCAAAATCGCCGCACCAAACCGTTCTATTCGTGTTAAAGGTTTTGCGATGATGCCATCAGCCCCAGCCGCATAAATTGCCTCTCGGTGGCTGTTAAGTACAAATGCCGTCATCGCAATCATCGGTATGTCGGCTAAGGGTTTTGGCATTTTGCGAACAGATTTCAACACATCAATGCCCGACATGTTTGGCATTTCGATATCCAATAATACCAAATCAAAGCTCTCGCGCTGAAGCCAATTAATCGTTTCAACACCGTCTGCCGCCATTTCAAATTCGGCGCCCAGTTTTTGCAACATTTGGGCAACCATCAATTGCAGCGTTGGACTGTCCTCTGCTGCCAGAATTTTCAAACCAGAAAGATCAGGGAAATCGGTTGCAAAGTTGGTTAAGCTTGGATCTGACCATACGACCAAAGGCAGGACCAGTGAAACACATGCGCCATTGGATCCATCGATTTCTATGCGGTTCTTTACGCGGATTTCGGCGCCCAATTGCACGGTCAGGTCATGGGCAATGAACATGCCCAAACCCTGACCGGGTTGGTTCAAATTATCAGAGCGTTTGGCCCGTTTGAACAGATTGAAAAGTGCGGCTTTATCAAAACCGGGGCCATCATCCAAAATTGAAAAAATCAGATTTTCCGTTTCATCAAGGCGAAGTTTGACTGAAATTCGCCCGTTTTCACAAAACTTCATCGCGTTTGACAGAAAATTCGTCAAAATTCGATCTAGAACAACGCGGTTGATGTGAATGGTCGCGGGGTAATCTTTTGGTAAGTCTAGGGAAAACGCCAATCCTTTTTCCACCGCACGTCCGTGCCAACGAGAGGCGAGATTTTCAAGATAACGTGGAAGATTAAGGTTGCTAAGGCCAAGGTCGTCTTGGCCAATTTCACCTGGTGCAGTTAACGCATTTTCAACAAGCCGAGCAAGTAATTCAGCGGCAGTACGAACCCGCTCTAATTGCAGTTTAGCCTCGTCGGGCAATTGATCTTGGTCGACCAAACGCACGCCACCAATGACGTCTGAAACGGCTGATTGAATATCGTGACTTAGCAATGCCAAATCCGGCATCGTCGATTTTTGCGTGTCGATCTGTTGTGTTTCGGGCTTCTTGGATGGCACCCCTATCTCCTGCAAATTAGTGGCCCACACCAAGCTAAGTGGCGTGGGCTCACAAATGCAGCCTATCCAAAATGCAACGATCTGTCAGTCATTAATTGCAATTTGCAATCAGTGTTAACGATTAGGTTTTCGCAGGGTAGCCCAAAGTGCCAAGTGCAACCTTGATTTCATCCAAAATTGCTGGATCATCGATGGTTGCAGGCATTTTATACGGTTTCGCATCAGCAATAGACACCATGGTGCCGCGCAGGATTTTACCAGAACGCGTTTTGGGGAGACGATCAACAACTGTTACCAATTTAAATGCCGCCACAGGGCCGATTTTTTCGCGGACCAGTTTAACGCATTCTTTGCAAACATCCGCTGCATCGCGGTCAGCGTCGGCATTCAAACAAACAAACCCCATGGGCAATTGGCCCTTAAGTTGATCGCTTACGCCGATGACGGCACATTCGGCCACATCAGGATGACTGGCCAAGACTTCTTCCATACCACCTGTTGAAAGGCGGTGACCGGCGACGTTGATCACGTCATCCGTGCGCGCCATGATGTAAAGATATCCATCATCATCAATATAGCCCGCGTCACCAGTTTCATAATATCCTGGGAAGGCATCTAGATAGGATTTGCGGAACCGATCTTCGGCATTCCACAGTGTGTTGAAAGTGCCTGGTGGCAAAGGAAGTTTGGCAACGATTGCACCTAATTCACCAGCTGGCAAAGGCTTTCCATCATCATCCAAAATGGCCATTTCATAGCCCGGCATTGGCAGCGCAGGTGAGCCAAGCTTTACGTCTTGCAATTCAATGCCGAACGGATTGGCGATCGCTGGATATCCCAGCTCGGTTTGCCACCAGTGGTCAATCACGGGTATTTTCATGTGATCCTGCGCCCAAACGATTGTGTCTGGATCGGCGCGCTCACCTGCAAGAAACAAGGCGCGAACAGATGAAATGTCATATTTTTTCAGAAATTCACCCTTGGAATCAACGCGCTTGATGGCTCGAAATGCGGTTGGTGCCGTGAAAAAACTGGTGACTTTGTATTCTTCCATAACGCGCCAGAAAGTGCCTGCATCAGGCGTGCCAACTGGTTTTCCTTCAAAAACCACGGTCGTGTTGCCGTGAAACAGAGGTCCAAAACAAATGTAAGAATGGCCAACCACCCAACCAACGTCAGATGCCGCCCAGAATACTTCGCCTGGGTTGACGCCGTATACGTTTTTCATGGTCCAGTTCAGTGCAACGATGTGACCAGCAGTTGGCCGAACAACACCCTTTGGCTGGCCGGTCGTGCCAGACGTGTATAAAATATATGCTGGATGGTCGCCTGCCAAAGGCACACAATCAGCAGCGGAAACACCCTCTTGGAACGCGTCCCAATCGTAATCGCGCCCGTCAATCATGCTGGCGCGTGCTTGCTCGCGCTGTTTTACGACACAGAATTCTGGCTTGTGGGCAGACAATTCAATCGCATCATCAAGCAATGGTTTATATTCTACAATCCGGCCAGGTTCGATGCCGCATGAACTTGCAATAATCGCCTTAGGGGTGGCGTCTTCAATGCGTGTTGCTAACTCATTTGCAGCAAATCCACCGAACACAACGGAATGAACCGCACCAATTCGTGAACAAGCCAACATGGCAACCAATGCATCCGGTGTCATTGACATATAAATGATGACGCGATCACCGGCGACAACACCCTTGGCGACCAATCCACCGGCCAAAAGGGAAACACGGCTTTGCAAATCGGTAAACGAGATTGTTTCTTTCGTATCGGTAACCGGGCTGTCATAAATGATAGCTGCCTGTTCACCGCGACCGTTTTCAACATGACGATCCACAGCGTTGTAACAGGCGTTAACCACACCATCTTTGAACCATTCATAAATGGGGGCGTCTTCAGCAAACAATGCGCGGCTAGGTTTCTTTATCCAATCCACGGCCTCGGCGGCTTCCATCCAAAATGCTTCAGGATCGTTCTTCCAACCGTTGTAAACGTCTGCGTAAGTCATGGTCACTCCCTTTAGATTTCGCCATAGTTCTAAAGTCATGAGAATTCGGTGCAAGGGGCGCATTGTCGCCCTTTGTTGGCGAATTTCGATGTGTTTCTAAGGTTGCGGCTTGCAACTAACCTTTTGGCACGACAGTCTGTCTTTAAACGAAGTGAGGAATGAAAATGACGTTATTGAAAGATGCCTTAGCCGCGCGCCTTAATGCGCATGCGCCGTATTCTAAATTTTTGGTTGGTGCCGCTATTCGCACCGCTGATGGCACGGTTTACCAAGGTTGCAACGTCGAAAACATTGCCTATCCCGAGGGTACCTGCGCTGAAGCAGGCGCGATTGCTGCCATGTGTGTGGCTGGCGAACGCAAGATTGCAGAGGTGTGCGTGGTCGCAGACAGCCCCTTGCCTGTGACGCCCTGTGGCGGATGTCGTCAAAAGCTGGCGGAATTTTCAGCACCTGATGTTGTGGTGACAATGGCGACACTCGGCGGTGAGGAAATTAAAACCACCGTTGGTGAATTGTTGCCTGGCGCCTTTGGCCCAGATCATATGGATTTTTGAAAAAGTGGATACGCGCAGCATCATTGAATTGGTCAAAACCAAGCAAAACCCAACGCGCGATGAGTTCGCGTGGATCGCAAAAGGTTTGGCAAATGGTGATGTGTCTGATGCCCAAGCAGGCGCTTTTGCTATGGCGGTTCGTCTGTGTGGTCTTACGGATCAATCGCGCGTTGATCTAACTTTGGCGATGCGCGATTCTGGCGATCGTTTGCATTGGGATTTGCAGGGACCGATTTTAGATAAGCATTCAACTGGTGGGATCGGTGATGCGGTATCACTTGTTCTTGCACCTGCATTGGCTGCGTGTGGGGCCTTTGTGCCGATGATTTCAGGGCGCGGTTTGGGCCATACAGGCGGCACATTGGACAAACTTGAGGCAATTTCAGGGGTGGATACCAACCAAAGCGGGGAAGCCTTTCGTTCAATTGTATCAGATGTGGGTTGTGCAATCGTTTCCGCATCATCTGATTTAGCCCCTGCTGACCAACGGCTTTATGCAGTTCGGGATGTCACGGCCACGGTAGACAGTATTGATTTGATCACATCATCTATTTTAGCCAAAAAGCTGGCCGCCGGATTGGACGGTTTGGTGTTGGATGTGAAATTTGGTTCAGGAGCGGTGTTGCAAGAAATCCAAGCCGCACGCGCCTTGGCACAAACGATGGTCGATACAGCGAACCTTGCGGGATGCAAAACCACGGCCATTCTTAGCGATATGAACCAGCCAGTGTTAAATTGTATTGGCAATGCCGTGGAAATACGGGCCGTCATGGAATGCCTAAGTGGCAGCAAAAATCATCCACGCATGATGGAATTGGTAGAGGTTCTGGGTGGCCAACTTCTTGAAGGCGCTCAGTTGACAGCTGTCAACAATGGCCGCCAAGCAATAGCTAAAGCGATTTCCAGTGGTGATGCATTATTGCGATTTTCGCGGATGCTGATTGCAATGGGCGGCCCCGTGGATTTTGCTGAAAACTGGGATCAAATCTTGCCCAGCGCCCCAATTGTGATGCCTTTGGTTGCTGAACAATCAGGATATTTGGTGGGATTAAACGGAACAGAACTTGGTTTCAGTGTGGTTGAATTAGGTGGTGGTCGGCAATTGCCAGAGGACGTAATCGATCCAAGTGTTGGCCTATCTGATCTTTTGCCGCTTGGTGCCAAATTGAACAAAGGCGACGCATTGTTGAAAATTCATGCGTCAAATGAAGCTGATGCCAGAACGGCCGCAAAGCGGATAATGGCCACGATATCAATTGCGGATGAACCACCAGCAGACACAGCAATTGTTGTCGAAAGGATTTCCTGATGCCACGTGCCTTTTTAATCGTTTTGGATTCTGTGGGATGTGGTGGTGCACCAGATGCGGCGACCTTTGGTGATGAGGGGGCAAACACACTTGGGCATATTATTGAGGAATGTGCAGCTGGGCGTGCAGATATTGATCGACAAGGTCCCTTACGGGTGCCGAACCTAGATGCGCTGGGCCTAAGTGCGGCTGTTCAACTATCCACCGGATGCAAAACCGAAGGGTTAAATGCCGTTCCACAAGGGCTATGGGGCGTTGCGCGGGAGGTTTCAAATGGCAAGGACACACCATCGGGCCATTGGGAGCTAGCTGGTTTGCCTGTGCCATGGGATTGGCATTATTTTCCTGACGAAACGCCCGCATTTCCAACAAAACTGGTCGCTGAGGTATGTCGGATGGCGGACACTGATGGCATATTGGGAAACTGTCATGCCTCTGGTGTGCCAATAATCAATGAGCATTGCGCCGAGCATCTGCGCACGGGGTGGCCGATTTGTTATACTTCGGCGGATAGCGTTTTCCAGATAGCGGCCCACGAAGAAAGTTTTGGGTTAGAGCGGCTGTTGAAGTTATGCCAAGATTTGGCCCCGACGCTGCACGCCATGAAGGTTGGGCGCGTCATTGCGCGGCCTTTTACAGGCGATCTAGAGAACGGTTTTCAACGTACAACAAACCGTCGGGATTTCGCCATCAAACCGCCGGCGCCTACGCTGTGTGACTGGGTGCAATCTGCGGGTGGTAAGGTGCAAGCGATTGGAAAAATTGGCGATATCTTCACGATGCAAGGTATTGATAGCGTGGTCAAAGGCGATGATGCGGCATTGATGGATCACTTGGTGGATCACGTCAAAGATGCGCCCGACCAATCACTAACTTTTGCAAATTTTGTGGAATTTGACAGCCTTTATGGCCATCCGCGCGATGTTGCGGGATATGCTCGCGCGCTTGAATGGTTTGACCGCCAGATGCCGCGTTTGTTGGAAAACTCACGCCCTGATGATTTGATGTTCTTTACGGCGGACCACGGTAATGATCCAACATGGCGCGGAAATGATCACACCCGCGAACAAGTGCCTGTCCTTGCACATGGCGGGGGATTGCGCGAAGTTGGTGTGCGTGGCTTTGCAGATGTCGCCGCGAGCATTGCCCATCATTTGAAAATCCCCAGCCAAGGTTCCGGAAAGTCGTTCTTATGAAAAACCTACCCAAAGTCGAATTGCACTTGCATCTAGAAGGTGCGGCACCACCCGCGTTTATTCGTGGTTTGGCCAAAGAAAAGAACATCGATATTTCAGAGATTTTCGATGAAAATGGCGGGTATAAATATCGGGACTTCAACCATTTCCTGAGTGTCTATGAGGCAGCGTGCACAACACTTACTGGCCCAGAAGAGTTCTATCGTTTAACCAAGGCGGTCCTTGAAGAAAGTACTGAGCAAGGCGTCATTTACGGCGAAACATTTTTGTCACCTGATTTCTGCGGCGGCGGTGATTTAACCGCGTGGCGCGAATACATGGCGGCTATCAAAGAGGCGGCTGATGCCTCAGCGACGGCAGGTGGCACCATTTTGCGTGGCATCGTTACGCCCATTCGCCATTTTGGCCCAGAGGCGGCAAAACCAGCAGCCATGTGTGCGGCGGAAACTGTTGGGGATTTCATTACTGGATTTGGCATCGCGGGTGCCGAGGACGCAGGCGAACCACGTGATTTTGCCTATGTTTTTGACATGGCGCGTGAGGCGGGATTGGAATTGACGGCGCACGCTGGTGAGTGGCGGGGTCCAGACCATATTCGCGATACATTGCGTGACCTAAAGGTCAGTCGCTTAGGCCATGGCGTGCGCGCCGCCGAAGATCCAGCTTTGGTCGAGGAATTGGCCGAAAGCGGTGTCATGCTGGAAGTTTGTCCCGGATCAAACGTATTTCTTGGCGTTTACGAAAAGTTAACCGATCACCCCATCAACATGTTTGTTGAAAAAGGTGTGAAGGTTTCGGTCTCAACAGATGACCCACCCTTTTTCCACACAACAATGACGAGAGAATACGAGGATTTGGCCAGCACGTTTGGCTGGGATGAAGAACGATTTCAGAACGTAAACATTGATTCCATGCAGGCGGCCTTTTGTGACGCTGCAACACGTGAAGCAATGATCAAAAAGTTAAAGGAAACCTGATGGACCAGCACCTGACCGTAATCAACCACCCGTTGATTCAGCACAAGCTAACTTTGATGCGCGAAAAGGGGACGTCGACAGCCGTTTTCAGACAGCTTTTGCGCGAAATTTCACAGCTTTTGGCCTATGAGGTGACCCGTGGTTTGCCGATGACAACGCGGCAGATTGATACGCCAATGGAAACAATGGATGCGCCTGTGCTGGATGGTAAGAAACTGGTTCTTGTTTCAATCCTGCGGGCGGGCAATGGTTTGTTGGATGGTGTCTTGGAACTGATCCCATCAGCGCGTGTTGGTTTCGTTGGGCTGTACCGTGATGAGGAAACTTTGCAGCCGGTTCAATATTATTTCAAAGTACCGGAATCCATGGGTGACCGTTTGGTTATTGCCGTTGATCCCATGCTGGCAACGGGAAATTCGTCCGTCGCGGCGATTGATTTGTTGAAAAAATCTGGGGCGACGAACATCAGGTTCTTGTGTCTTTTG
>OCVR010003819.1_pt1 | contig 10401 bp, 9 predicted proteins | sample 1539091 | NCBI WGS metagenome assembly OCVR01 (sample SAMEA3355530, study PRJEB22509) | marine metagenome | biome: marine; feature: coastal ocean; material: water | place: USA | collected 2010-08-07 | depth 16 m | reverse complement strand
TTACTCAGACTGATTGACACGTTGGTATATCTGTCAGGATTGGAATTTGCCTTTTCAATTTTCTCAAAGTCGCCTTCCATTTTTTCTAACAACACTTTGGCAGTTTCCATATCATGTTCCAACAGGTCACGTTCTATCTCAATGTCTTTAAGTTCACGATATTGCTCACGCCATAGATCTTTGCTTTCTAAATATTTTGCATAGTAGTGTGTTTTCATCGCCACCTTTTCCTCAAGTTCATACTTGTTATCCCATGTCTTAAATTCAATAAACAACAGGTTAAGTTTAATCGATACGTCAGTATAATCTGATCCCAAATTCTCAAACTCTGCTTCCAGTTCTGCAACCTTTTCTGTCTGTTCGTCAATGTCAATCTGCAAGTCAGTGAGTGCGTCAGCGTTGCCTAACATCATTAAAAGTATAACTTCAATCATCTGCTATATCACCCAAGTACCAAAAATGTTTTTGTGTTTGGTGTTTATACTGTTCATCTTCATCAAACATCTCACCGCACAATTTACATCTTTTCCAGTTATATTTCATAACGCACAACCTCTCGTCTGTGCCTAGCCGTTTTACTTCTTGATTGAAATCGCAAATGAGAGTTGAAACAATTTGGATTAGGACACATCGTTAACTTTAATTCCTTCGGATAAAGTTGATTACAATCCATACAGATTGACTGAGTATTGTAATCTATTCGTGGTCTAGCCATGCCCTTGTATAACTTTCAATATTGTATTATATAAGGTTAGTGAATGTATGATGATAAATGATACACTTCCAATTCACAAAGTCGCATACAGGTTCCGCATAACTGTGACTCTAAACAACTGTCACTTCTTCTGCACATATTTCTGACCACTATGGCACAGTGTTTACATCTCATCGACTCTGATCACCTGTATATTTCATTCCAAAATAATGACACTTTCCACACTGTTGTGACTGTACCCAACAGTGATATTTTTGAGTGACCTTTACGACTTTGCCACATAACAAACATCTCATAACTCTGTCTGCCTTCCTGTTTCTTCAGGCTCTTCTTCTACAATCTTTTCACTTATGTTTGAAATAATGTTTGAGCCATACTTGATAGAATAACCCTCGTTTTTCATAGTGCTAATTAATGTGTCTAGTGATATTTTTTCACCAGTTACTTCCTTGTATTTTTTCAACACTCTGCTTGCTGGAAACTCAACCAAACTCTCATCACTGAGTTCATAATATTTGTCAAGGAAGGTTATCTCAGGCGACTGAATACCTAGCCATCTTTTTGCAAGTGCCTTTGGATTCTCATACTGACATTCTTCTTCCTTCAAATTTACCAAGTATGATAAAATTTTTTCGCCTTCAGTATTGACGACCTCTTCGGCAAAAGAGTCATTGGCTTCAAAGGGTTCAGTACGGGTATTGGCGATAAGGGATAACCTTTGGGTAAACATTGGATTCCTTTCCTTCTCTGGAATCTCAGGTAGGTAGTTGCATGATCCCCATATCTTTAACTTGTTTGTAAATGTAGAATTGGCTTGATTGAATCCCCTTATGCTTTGCTTGTGTTCGCCTGCAACGGATTTGATAATTGAAAAGTCCTTGAACTTGTCAGGCATATCCTGAAAGACCAACAGTCTTTTGTTTTTAATTTTTGATCTTGTTGCACGATCATTGATAAAGTCTGCAACAGTTGTTGTAAAATGATATTCATCACCCAAGATCATTCCTAGAATTGTAAGTCCAGTTGATTTTCCTACTGCCGACTGACCATGTATAACCGAAATCTTTGCATCCATTCTGCTTTTAATAATTGATCTCAGTCCAGCCTTTACCACTTGGTGCTGATCAAGTTTAATGTCACCAAACATTACTTCCAAGAATTTTGTTGGCTCTGCATTTTCAAGATAGTTATACTCTTTGAATCCCATGTCTGCAATCTCTTCTGTTTCAATTAACTTTCTTTGTGACAGTGAATAGACACCGTTCTTGAAAACAATCAGATCAGGATTTGTTTCAGGCATTTTGTCTGCAAGATTTTTTACTTTGAATAATATGTCCTTGTAGTTTGCTTCAGTCAGTACTGGATAAAGCACCTGTAAATCTCTTCCAAGATCCTTTGTTATATCTTCCAAGAAACCGTTCTCTGCTTCGTAAAGCAAACCAAGATCAAGATCAGAATATAACTTTCTTTCTTCAAGTAATGACTGTGCTATTTTTACAGTGTCAACATCGCCACCGCCCCCTGATGGTCGTCCTTCTTTCAAAGGTGATCCGTTCAAGATGGCGTCATTAAGTTTGGTTAATACATTTTCCCAAGTCCTTCCAGAATAGGTGTCAGACACAACCCACTTGTTATAAATTTCCTCTACAACTGGTATTGCCCTTTCAAGTATAACATCTCTTTCTAGGTTTTCTTCAAGTCCGTTTGTAAGACATTGTATTCCAGCATTGTAAAAGTAATCGTTTGAAGTTCCTTTGGTCGGAACCTTTCCTTCCTTGAATCTATCTCTCATGTGTTTGTGTGCTGATCTGTTTGAATCTCTTTTTGGTGGACTAACCTTGCAAGACTTACAAACAAAGTCAATAAAATCATGTATGTCTTTCTTGAATTGAAAGTCAATAATACTTGTCTTTTCTGGAATCTTATAGTAAACTCTGTTGCCAGTTTTCTTATCTATTAAATCTGAACCAGCACCAACACAGTAATGCTCATAGCCTTGAATCTCAATGATCTGTTTGTTTTGCTCAATGGCATAGTCATATAACATTACTTTCTTAATATCACCAAGCAATCCCTTCACTGGAATATGCCAGCCGTTAGGCGTTTCAATAACCATTCTGCCGTTTGCAATATTCTCTTCAGCAAATGACCTGTAATTTTCCTTATGATCCAAGTCGATGATACAAGTTCCAGCCCCCTTGATTGGAATATAACCATAGTTTTCATCTACACTTATTGGTTGATCAGGCTGAGTTCTTTGCGAATCATATCTGGAATCTGCACCCTTTGGGTTAGCATAACTGTCTGGATATTTTGGTATTGGAAAACAGTTGAAGCCATTGGCTCGAAGTATGCGGATAAGTTCCTCTCGTAATACATTTTTATCGTTATTTGTCGTAATCATAATAACCCCTTTTCCTTTTCTGTGGTAAGACTGGAATCGTTCGGTGTGAGAGGGGCAACCCTCTCAATATCAAATCCATAAGAATCTAACTCAGTTATTTCATAATGTTTTACCAAGTATTCCAAAATCAATGCGTCTATAATTCTACTTCTTTTATATGCTGGTACTACTTCCTCAAAGGCTTTTACAACTTCTATGTTAAGTGTAATATCTTTTCTAACTCTCATTCTATTATCTGATATATACACACATTAATAAAGATTACTAAATGTGTGTATATTATTTAATGTACAGTGGAAATGAAGGTTTTGTGCCTAAGTACAGTCATTATAAAAGACCACCATTTCCGCTAGAAAAAAAAACACAGAGCTGTCCTAGAAAACGTTCCAACGTAGCAGTGTGCTACGTTGCTACGTTTCCTAGAAAAAAATCAAACTGTTTTTTTTGTTTACATCAATCTTAAATAGAAACCAGTATAACCTTTTTTAGTTCGCTGATTAGATTAAGTTCGTCACGAACCACCCCCTATAAGGTTAATAAATTACACTGTCATACTAATCATACAGAGTATAATTGCGTACTCTATTCCTTGTACCGCAGAGATGAAGCCCCTCTGCGGTCTATAATTCTTCATAACATTCTTCACAAAATTCCCCACCGTCTGTTGGGATTCTGTATAACCTATCGAATGTTCTGTAACAAACGTCACAAATAAACTCAGTATCTTTAATCATAATATATGATCTTAGTTGAAGTTATTAAAAGTTTGGTGGCGTCAATGCGGTCAAAACGTAACCCTGCTGTGCTTTCCCTGAAAGTATGACACAGTTCTAGCCACCTAGACTTAGTATAGGTATATACATTCTTATAAAGATTACTCATATTTTCTTTCAAAAACTTTCCATCTTGAACCTTCTTTTTTTACATTCAAAACGATTGACTTTATCTTGTGGTCTTTTTGGAAGGTTATAATGTCACTGGCTTTCGCCCATGCGTTTGTCTTAATTTGGATAGCCCATAGTACGCCTTTGGTATCAAAGCACAAGCCATCATATAAATTCCATAAGTCAAGAGCATAGTATCTAGTAGTTTGACACTGTACTTTATCTTTAAACTTTGTGTGGGCTTTGAGCCAAATGTTATCAAATCCTCGTTGTAGTAGATATTTTGTTGCGTGTCCATTACTTATTCTCATACGTTGTCTGTTATGCAATTTTCACACACCAAAAGATCCTTATCATTTAGAGTTCCTTCAACATTACTTGAGAAACAAATTCCACAAAGTCCTTTCATAAGAAGGGGTTATACCCCCTTCTATAATAAACTACGGTAGCCAACCACCTTGTCTAGTAAATAAACCGACAAGTATCAACAACAACATTCTGCTTTTGGCGTGCGACAGATACCGCATAACCTTTGTGCACTTGCACGGTGTTCTTCAACGTGTCTGTCACACAGCACTTTTTTTGACTCAAAGAAATAGTTGCAGTCGTCATATAACTTTCCTTCCATTCCACACTCGTGCATTTTATAACCTTTGAAAGTTCCATGTTCCCTTTCTTCCTCAAAGTATTCACCTTGTATTCTGTGCTCGCATTTTGTACCTCTCATTTCAGGCGTACAGGTACATGGCGGTGCACCGCAGTTACATTCACTCAAGACTGTTCTCACAACCCTTGCATTTCATATTACCGAAATGGTTATCCATTCCGCATGATTCACATTTAATTCTCTTTGTCAACATCGCACCTTATGTTATGTTCTTTAGACCACTTGATTAAAAAGTATATCTTTATTGCAAATCCAATTATTGCTATGATCAAGAATAGAAAGTTTTGGTATAACATCATTGTAGGAAAAACAAACAACGGAACTACTGTAAGTCCTAGTGCAAGATTGAGAAAGAATCCTGACCAAAGTTTTCCAATTCTATACCATGCGTAGTAGCCAAGTACAGGTATGAAAAACATCAATATCTGTGTGTTAATATTAACAGGCTTCATTAGTATAACATTCCTGACATATCCAATGAGTCTTTTTACCCTTTACAATTTTAATGTTCATGTTGATTGAAGTGTTACAAAAATAACACCTAGTTTTCTTTTTGGCAATTCCCATTACCTCACGCCTTTCATTATGATCTACCTTTGAATTGTTATACTGGTTATGTTTGTTTGTCATGTTTATCGTCCTCATCATTTTTTTTATCAAAAGAAAAAGAGATAGAAGTGTCACTTAAAATTTGTGACATTCTAAATAATGTATAACACATTATGCTTTCACCCTGATCGCATTGTTACCTTTGATGTTTTCAATAAAAACACCTACGGTCTTTCCGATCCAAGTAGTAGATTCATCACCAAAGGTGTCAATTAAGAAATTAACATTCTGTTGGTTGAGTGTCCACTTGCGTTCTGCGGTTATACCCTGTTTCAACACTTCAACGGAACATTTAGGCTTCATACCAAAGTTGCTTGATTCTTCTTTCACTTCCGTAAGGATTTTGAAAGTCACACCATCGATACCTACCAAGTCGTTTCCGCTTATGTATTCAGATTCTTGTTTTTCAAATTTTGCCATTTTTTCTTCTTCACCTTCCTGTGGGTTTGTTTGTACCCCACTGTTAGTGCCATTAACAATTTCTTTTACCAAGTGATCATTAGGAAACATTTTGTCTATTGTTTCCTTGACTCTTGGATCAGAATCGTATAACTTTTTGAAAGTTTCCTTTAAAGTCATTATACTTCTCGCCCTCTGAAGTATTCGTTCAAAGCAATTCTCACCACCGCTTTAACAGTTCGATCATCTCGCTGACACAACTCGTGTATCTTCTCAAGATCTTCTCGACTGATTGCGACTGTGGTTCCATCTTTAAGTTCTGACAACTCTATGTATAGGAATACACAACTAAATAAGCATTTCTATATTAGACTTATTTTCTTCTTTGATTTACGCTTGGATTTTTTCTTTGTTGTTTTATTCTCTGTGAATCCAGAAAATTCACTTTTTGATTTTAATGAAACTCTACCAAGAAGATCTGTTTCTGTCTTTGGTTTCTTTTTCTTTTTACTCTTCAACAGTTTTGATGAAGGCTGAGTTATTCTGTCAGGTGTTTTTGTTGTAAGTTTCATGTCCAGTCTTTCTAACTTTCTGACTTTCTTTCCACCGTATGTAATTTCTTTTCTCTTGTATATTCCCATGATGTTGTCAAGTCTTACGTTGCCGATGAATCCTTTCTTCTTACCACGCTTACCTCTCTTTGCTGGTTTGTTCTCAAGATCAATAGTAGGAATCCAAACCATAGCTGGTGTTGCTCTTCTTGATACAGTTATTTTTGGTTTTATGTATGCCAAAGACTGTACAGCGGATAACTTTTGAGATTGTTTAATTGCAGTATCTTGTTTTACCATAACTTTAGATTGTACAAAACTTTTCAAACCCTGCTCAGTTTTCAAACGTTGTTCAGTTTTCAAACCCTGCTCAGTTTTCAAACCAGTATCAAGTTTAATTCCTTGTTGGACTTTTATACTTGTATCAACTGTTGACTCTAATCCAGTTGCAGACTTGACACCAGTAGATACTATTGCGGAACCAACAACGGCTGATCTGCTTAATGGTGTTGTGTTTCTTTTGGCAATATCCTTACCTTTACCGCCAATAAAGTTATTGAATTTTCCACTTCCAGTAGGAATTATATCTTCTTGCCTTGTCATTTGTTGACTGCCGTAAGGTTGTTTTGATATAGATTTGTCATATCCGTAAGGATCAGGTTTGGTTATACCACTTTTACCAGTTGATTCCTTTTGTGCAAATTGTTTCAACGGATCTACTTTGTTTGGTGGGAATTTTTTAAACGACTCTGTTGCTATAACAGTCTGAAGTTTGTCTAAATCAGTTGCTTCTTTTGGTGGAATAAAGTCAGGTTTTATTTTTTCAGTCTTGACCTTCTTTGTCAAGTCACCTTGTAATACAGTTATACGGGAATTTTTAAAATCAACATCACGTTTTCCTAACTGTGCAGTTGCACTTTGTTGCTTGTTCCAAAAGTCAGGCGTATAGTCTTGTAACAATGGATCACGTTGCGTAAGTAATGATTTTGTTTCCTGACCTAATGGCTCTAACTTTCCTTTTGTAATTGCTTCTGCAAGTATTTTTCTATTGTTTACATTTGTCGGAACTTCAAAAAGTAACTTACCTACTTTCTTTTCACCAGTAAGTCCTTTTGGAAGATTGGTTGCGTGAATTAATATTCTGTCAGACTGTGCCAAATTGCCAACGTTGTCAGTGTAAAGTGTCTGAACAGGTTGCTTTTCGGTTATACCGCCTTTCGTTTTTTGACCGTATCTTGTTTCAATGTAACGTTTTTTGAGTGCATACTTGTATTCAGATCTTTTAAAAAATGCAGAAGATTGTGAGAAATATTCGGTTCTTAATTCTTCTGTCGGTAATTTCTGACCTTCTGATCGCCATGCTTTAAAATCATCAGACTTTTGTTTGTTTAGTTTGTCAAGTTCCTCATAGTATTGTGATCTGTTTTTGAGTGACGGTTTTGTTTTTACAGTGTTACCCATGTCGATAATCATTCCACTGACTCTTTGATTTTGTCCACCAATTATACTTGAAGTGTATTTGTCATAGTATGAAATATCAACTTTTAATTGCTGAGGGTTTCTAAGTTTGTTTACAAATGAAGGTGGATTGATTACACTATGTCTTACTGCATACTTGGCTGGTGTTGAATAAGATAATTTTTGTGCGTGTGTTAAAGTGGTTTTTCTTAATTGTTTGCCGTCAAAAGAATATAACAATTCAGCCTTTAACTTCAATCCAACTCTAGCACCGTCTATAACATTTAGTTTCTTATCAATTCTATGCAAGTTAGTTTTCATCATCTCGGCTGACTCTACTGCCATTCGTACAGGTACTTTTACCACTTGGCTTGGATTGTTGACTGCAAAGTTAATCACTCTTTCACTAGAATATTGTATAACCTTACCCGTTCCAATATTAACTCTGTTTACTGCCTTAGTTGCTACGTTCTTTGGAACTGCAACTGCTTTGGTTATACCACTTGAAACTACATTGACAGCAGTTTTTACACTACTGCCAGCCACCATTACAGCCTGTATTGGAACCTTGACAATGGTAGGTGCACTACTGCTAACCACACCATATCCAGCCTTAGTGCTAGCCTTGATAACCTGACCAGTTGCAGTACCGATTGGTTTCATAAAAGCACTGCCACTTGCAAACTCAACATACATTAATGGAATTTGTTTGATAGTCCTTGATGGATCTTTAATAAAATAATCAACAGATGAAGTCACACCAGTAAATTTAAACGGTGTACCTTGTATAATGTCCTCAGTAGTTCCACCGACAGCGTGTTCTAAAAGGGTGGGTTCAGCACCGCCAACAGGTGCGTCTTTGTAATAATTTTGTTCAGGATCAAGTAATCCACCAACAGTCTTTCTTAGGTTTCCTATTGGTACACCAATTATACCACTTGTATGATATAACCCATGCTCTATCAAGTTTCTAGGTTGTGGTATCAAATCTTTGTCAACTGACGTTGCATAGTTACCTAACATATAATTATCAGCGTTTGGCTGTGTTGTAACAGATCCTACTGCACTTGCAAAAGATTGGGCTTGTTCTTCTGTGTCAAAGACAACTGCTTTCGGTGCATTAACTTTAGTTGTATTACCATACATATCTGGAATTTCAGTTTGTTCTTGACCAAATTGGACAACATATTGAAACGTTGGTTTGATCATATTCTGTGATTCTTTTTGTGTCAAGTCAATATCCTTGTTTACTTTGTCAACAAATTTTTGTGCCTTTTCTTCAGTTCTAAATTCTTTGGTCACACCAGTCAACGGGTTTGTAACTGAGAATATGTCACCAGTATAACTGCTTGGTATGTTTGAACTGTCGGTTCTTTCTATTGGCTTACTTGCATTGGTTACAGATTTTTCAACAGGTTTGTTTAGTATAGGATTTGAGTTATACGAAACACTGTCAGTCAATGGATCAATGAATCCGACTGGGTTTAACTTGCCAGTTTTGTTTGGCTGAATGTTTTTAACTGTTGTCAAAGCAGTTTGTGATTTGGCTTGGTCATATCTGCTTTGAACGTATGCGTCAAGTTTAGACTTGTCACTGAATCCTTGTTGGTTGAAAGTCCACTTTGGAACTGGTTCTGATTTCTTTTTCTGTGTTACAGGTTTTGCCTTTGGTGGCGGTGCAACAAGCGGATTGTTTGGCATTGGTGGCACGACAATACCCTGCCAATTTACAGTTTCTTTTGCTTTCTTTTTAGCGTCCTCATCACTCATACTTTTACGGTATAACGTTTCTAAATTATCGATTCGTTGTTCCCCACTAAGACTTGGAACAGATTGATATTCAGGGATTGCAGTTCTAAGGTCGCCTGAACCCATCTTTCTAGCTTCTGTGTATTTTACTGGTGTGGTTAAAACTGAGTTAGGTATTGAGTCAGGTTTGGATAAGTCATAGCCACGTTCTTTTAAGAATGTTTTAAGATTTACAGTGCTAGTACCATAATATTTTTGAGTTGTCTGTGGGTTTAACAGTGCAGTTGCAAGACCGACATTACCAGCCCTTAGATTATCTGTGTATGCACTTTGTTTCTCATTGGCAATTCGAGTAACGCTTTGCTGTTTCTGTACATTACTTGCGTATGCATTAACCTGTGCCTGATAGTCTTTGGAATTAACCTGACCTGAAGTGTAATGACTTGTGTTTTTCTTTTTATCAAGTACACTTGTTTCATAAATTTGACCAGTGCCTTGTAACATTGGGTTTGAGTTATACTGTTTGATTCCTAACGGCTGTTCCTTTTCTAATTTTTCCTCGTATGCTGTAAGATATGTTTTGTAAATCTTGCCGTCATACTCATGGTATTTGTCAGTCTTTGTAAGAGATGGTATTATAATTTCGCCACTTGGTTTGTAAATTATTGCAGGGGTTGTATTGGTTATACCAGCCGATCCTGATAATCCCTCAACTGCTTTTGAACCACCTAACTGTCTAGTTGTCGGATCATTTGCAACTGATTCCCAGTGCTTTCTGGACTCTGCAAGTTCACCTTTATTTTTTGCCCTTGACTTTGCCAGTGCCCTATCTGCTTGGGCTCTTTGGTCTGCTTTTACTTGTTTTGAACCACCACTGACAACCTGAGAGTAAGTGTCATAATCATACATTCCAGCCAACACATTTGCTTTAGCTACTGCAATTATGAGATTACCACCATGATGTG
>OCVR010003816.1_pt1 | contig 10412 bp, 8 predicted proteins | sample 1539091 | NCBI WGS metagenome assembly OCVR01 (sample SAMEA3355530, study PRJEB22509) | marine metagenome | biome: marine; feature: coastal ocean; material: water | place: USA | collected 2010-08-07 | depth 16 m | reverse complement strand
GCGCTCGAGCCACTCGGCTCATTACGGTCCCTATGGGAATGTCGAGTACCTCTGCGACTTCCGCGTAAGACCTACCCTCTACGGCTACCAGCAAGAGCACTGTTCTCTGCTCCTCAGACAACGTATTTATTGCCTGATCAACTCGTTCGAACTCTAACCGCTCGAGTCCGCCGGCATCACTAACGCCGAGATCGCTATTGCTCGCGACTTCCGCTTTGGCAAAACGACTTCTAACCTCTCGAGCACGGAGCTCGTCTAACCACAAATTACGACAAACGCGATAAGCCCACTTTCCAGCGTGGGCATCTGTCGGCATCCCTCGCTCTAGGACTCGCTCCACCGTTAATTGCAATAAATCATCAGCGTCATCACGATCGCCGGTAAGAGACGCACTAAACCGTTTTAAACCGGTTAGTTCGTTCATCAATACAGCTTTTTGATTTGCGGTAAGCTGACTCATAGAGCGCCTGTTACACTAAGGACGTGTCAAAGGTTAATTTTATTCCCACACTTTGGGGGAATGCAGCACAATCTTGAAACGTCACTACATTATCACGGCCAATTTTTAGGCCAAGGATCTGAATCATGCCCATATTTTTAGGAGTGACGCAACGTAATAGTGCCGGGCGACGCCTCGCTTTTCCACTGTGCCTGCTATTTGTGCTGTCAATGTTTACAACTGTAGCTCACGCCCAGCTTACTTTTGGGGGGGGCGAGGGTGTAGAAGAAGAAGTAGAAGAGCAGGTCGAGGAGCAAGTAGAAGAGCAAGTTGAAGATTCAGTAGATGAGGAAACAACTGAAGCCACAGAAGACGAGGTTGAAGATTCTGTGGAGGAGCAGGTAATCGATGACGCTGAAGAGGCGGTGGAAGACGAGTTTACCTTTGGAGGAGTCGATAACCCAGTAGAGGAGGAGGTTGAGGAGCAAGTCGAAGAGCAGCTCGAGGAACAGGTCGCTGAAGAGGCTGAGGAATCGGTTGAAGAAGACGTTGCCGAACAGGCCGAGGAAGTGGTTGAGGAGCAGGTAGCTGAGCAATCTGAAGAAGCAGTAGAAGATGAGGTCGAGGAAGCCACTGAGCAACAAGTTGTTGATGTTACCGAAGAAACAGTAGAGGAAGAGGTTGAGGCGGAAATTGAGGAATCCGTTGTGGCGGCGGCTGAGGACTCGGCTACTGAGACCGTTGAAGACGAGGTTGGTGAAGTCGTAGAAGATGTGGTTGAGGAGACCGTGGCTGAGTCGGTTGATCAGGTTGTAGAAGAGTCTGCGGAAGAGCAGGTGGCTGAGTCGGTCGATCAGGTAGTAGAAGAGTCTGCGGAAGAGCAGGTGGCTGAGTCGGTTGACAATGTAGTAGAGGAGTCTGCGGAAGAGCAGGTGGCTGAGTCGGTTGACAATGTGGTAGAGGAGTCTGCGGAAGAGCAGGTGGCTGAGTCGGTTGACGATGTAGTAGAAGAGTCGGCGGAACAACAAGTTGCTGAAGGAGTAGAGCAGTCAGCAGAAAGCGCCGTGGAGGAAGAAGTTGCAGATGCGACAACTTCGGAAGTGGAGGCTGATGCTGCTGATGCCGCCGAGGCTGATGTTGGCGAGCTGGTTGCTCAGCAGATTGAATCAGACACCGTTACGTCGCTAGAGGCGGTGGCTATTGCAGGCGCAGAGGGTCGTCTTGCAGCGGAAGTCGATGAAATGATTGACGCCATCGAAATCGAGATCGACGTCGACGCTCGAAGAATCCATCAGGGGCAGTGGCTGGTAATGGCTGAACCTAAGGTCTTCGATGAACTGGCTAGCGAGGGTTATATTTTCGATGAGTTTACTGAGCTGCCGGGGTTGGGTCTTCGGTTGGCTGAGGTTGCTGCTCCTGCAAGTTTTGATATTTCCAGCACTCGCGACGGCATTATGGATGTGGTGGGCGACGATCGGGCAGAAGTTGACTTGAATCATATTTACACGGCGGGAATACCTGAGCCGCAAAGTTATGAAACCGGTATATCGCCCCTAGACGCGATGCCCTTTCCCGCAGCGTTGGCGACCATGAATCTACGCATTGGCATTGTGGACAGCGCTGTAGATACCGATCATCCGGCCTTTGCCTCGGCAAAAATCTCATCACGCCCCTTTGCCGTCGCCGAAAAATTGCCGAACTATCATGGTACTGCTATTGCCTCAATTATTGCTGCAAATGTAGCGCCACTCAAAGGGTTGGCGCCAGAGTCAGAACTCTTTGCGGCCGCTGTATTTGAGCAGGATGAAGCTCGTGGGGAAATTGCTAGCACCGTAAGCCTAGTACGGGCACTAGACTGGCTGCTGTCTTCACGGGTTGATGCCATTAATCTAAGTTTGGCGGGCCCCCCCAACCGGCTCTTAGAGGTGGCGCTAAAACGAATTTCAGAACAGGGTGTGATGGTTTTAGCCGCAGCTGGTAATGGCGGCCCAATGGCGAGGCCTCAGTATCCCGCCGCTTACACGAGTGTAGTAGCGGTTACTGCCGTAGATCAGCGCGGTCGGGCTTTTAGATTGGCCAACCGGGGAGATTATCTAGATTTGGCTGCGCCAGGCGTCAATTTACGGCACGCGGTAGCAGGTGGTGGATACGCAGCCTCCTCGGGCACCTCTTTTGCCGTGCCCTTTGCTGTTACCGCGGCAGCCCTGCTGAAGCATCAGGAGCCCGACATCGACGTTATAGGCCGGTTGTATGCAGCGGCAACGGATATTGGCCCACCGGGTCGGGATAACATATACGGTTACGGCTTGCTCACGCTTTAGGGCTTGGTTAGAAGGACAGTTCTACTGTGGTGCCAATCAGGGACTGGTCATAATCTGCGGAAGGAAGGTTAGACAGGTAGTCGCTGTAACCGCCATAGACCCTCCAATTAATGCGATCAGTGAGTGGTAGGTCGAATTCAACGGTTGCTCTTACCCTTTCATCATTGCGCCTCTCGCCAATACTGGGGGTGGCCTCGTCATAATTTCTGTCCTCGTAACGCAAGCCGAGTTCAAGTGTCGATAGCTTGGAAAAAACCTCAAATCTTTGCACCGCTCTAAGTTTGATTTGGTGCGCTTTGTACTTGAATCTTGCCGCCTGGCTATCTTCCTGACGGTAAACATAACCTAGGTTGATATAACGGCGCAGACCGCGCCAAAAATAGTAGGCATCGAGCTCGGTGCCGTGGTTTTGTGCATCTCGCCCAGGTCTTCGCGCAATCGTTTTATCACCAAATACATAAGCTCCCCGCAGAAACCATCGCTTGCTGACGAATCCGGATAATGATGGCGATGCGCGGTGATAGGTTAAGAAGTCATTGCCGTCTAGTCGGGCATTAATATAAAAATAATTAATGCCCGCGGTTACCTTCTCCCACTTCGAACTTACATTGCCGCCAAGCATGTGAGTCTCTCGATTCAAAAATTCGAAGTCTTGATAATCAATCCGCGAGTAACCATAAGATGCCGACGCCGATGTGTTGTCGGTGAAGTCATGATCGAGAGAAATATCTGCGGAAAAAAGGGCGCCGCCGTCACCCACGCTAGAGCTTTTGTCTAATTCATCGACACTTACATTGCTATCGTACTCGTAGCCTACGCTGACTGCACCAGATACCAAGGTCTCAGCAATGGCACCGGCACTGGAAAGCGGCAACAGCCCAAGGGCTGCTCCCAGCCAAAGTGTCAGTGCGGCTATCGGAGGTGGTGCCAGCGTTGTTGAGTTACTTGGATTCATGCATTGGGTTCGGAGAGGTGACGCGTGAGAGGCTACAGCATGCTTTTGGGCACCACAACAAACTGCCACCTTAGGTGAGGCCTTTATCAGGCTCTGATATAATTTCGAGTCTAATTACGGGAGACAAAGCGCAATGTCCGATCAAGACCAACAGATGGAAGTCACCAACCGGTTTATTGCCCTGGCCAATGAACTCAAAGATAGTGGTATTCCCATACACGTCATTTCGTGGTCTATGCTAACTGCTGGGGCTGTCTACTCGACCTTCTCTGTAGCGGGCAATACGGGCGGGCTAAATCCATCAGGTGTAGACAAAGTCGTCGACAGTTTTCGTGACTGCATGAATCAGGTGCAGGATGCACGTAAAGCAGAGTTGAGCGAGGCGGGTGCTGAATTGGAAAACGAACAACAATAGTGGACTTCCATTGAACGTCTGAGGTTGCTTAAGCCGCTTGTAAAGTTAACAACAGAAAGCCAAACCGCATCTATGCGGGCACGCGGCGAGATTGGATCGAAAAAAGTCATCAAGCTATTTACCTCAACAATAGATGGCTTCTATCTCGCTTCCGGTAGGGCTGCGTAAGGCAGTTATCGACGGGGTAATAACTCAGTGCGATGACTGGAAATTGCTTGAGTTTCTGTCGCCTTTGAGATGCTAGCGTTAGGTGCCTTTGGCGTGTTGTTCCTCAAAAAAAAGGACCCCGGATGACGCGTTGGACTCGCGTGCGGCTACCAGCGCGGCTTTGGCTGCGCTCAGAAGGCTTTCTGGTGTTTCGCCGTGTAGCGGTGCAGCAGCAACGCCAGCAGCAACTTGAAGTTTAAGCGACTCTTTGACGGGTGCACGAACTAGATCTATCAAACCCTCTGCATGAGCAAGAGCCTCTTGGGTGTCATTGATACCATGAAGCACGACGCAAAACTGGTCGGCGTCGAGTATTGCCGCTCCCTCTGCATCGTAACCGCGGCTAACGATGTCGCATTTACGGACGGAGTTTAAAATGCGTGACGTTATCTCACGGAGCACATCGTCACTGAACTCACGACCATGTGTTTTGAGAATCTCTCCGATACTGCCGACTTCCAGGAGCACTAGACCCACATAACGTCGTTCCCTCGCTGCAATATCCATCAGCACCATCATCTGTTCTAGTAGCAATTGACGGCAGGGTAGCTGCGTCACTGGATCGAAATAGGCGGCGTTAACGCCCTGAATGCGACTTTCATTTACATTAAATGCATCCACCGCACTGTGGGCGCGCAGTTCGTGCTGATCACTAATGAGTCGATTAAAGGCTGTTGTGATCTCCTGAAGATTTAAGTTTTGTTGGAGCGATGGCTCAATTTTTTGTGACACACCCTGTTCATCAGTCCAATTTACACAGACTGCGAGCTCAGCGGTTTCTAAATCTACGCGACGTATAAAAATGCGAAAGGTGAATATCACTGATAGGCCAATCATGAGTGAAATCGCGAAAATAAAGCCAAGGATAGGCATCAGGGGCGTTAGGATTTCCCTTAGTGAGATACCCTGTTCAATATATCCTGTGACAAAGGTTAGGGGCCGGCCCGTTACTGGTATTAACGCCTGTTGGTAAGCTGAGCGCGTGATGTCTGTGCGCAGTGGATCAACGGATGAGTACACAGGAATGGATGTCAGGAATTGGGCATTCATGAGGGGAAGCGCGCCTAGCGCCCCAGCAGAGTTATACTTGCCACCGGCTTTTTTAGTAGGCCACTCAATAGTGGTTAAAACCTCTGATCGATTGGCTGAGGTTCTCGATACTGAGGTTATTTCATCCCAGCTGGTGTTGTTAGTTTTTGCAAGGTGCGCGGTTGTCAAAACTTCGCCATCAACGTGAATAGCGCGCAACCAAATTTCCTTAGGCATTATCTCCAGTGCTGCGAGGAGTGCTTTGTTTAGCTCGGCCACATTTCTAAAGTGTATAGGCGAGGCAAATGTGAAGTCTCTCAAAATGGTTGCTTGAGCGGATTCTGTTAACACTCTTGTTCGTTGTTCAACGGCGCCTATGCTCAGCCCAATCGCAAGTACGAGGCTGAGCAATAGTGTAAGCAGGATAGGTTTCTTCATGGTCCGTTAGATCGGGGCCAACCAGAGCAAGGTGTTAACTTTGGCCGTTTCTGGCCGAAGTAGGATAGCGATCAGTAAGCCTTTGGGGCAGACCGTTGGCAGTGACCAAATAGGCGTGCTCCCGCGCGAGCTCATAGGGGTTGACTACACCGCAGCTGTGCGCGATGACCTCCACCTCGTGTGAAAGGTTCTTAGCATAGTTCGCTACTCTGACGGCTTTGAGTTTAGGATCGAGGCCTTTCTGTAATTTTGGGTCATGGGTTGTGATGCCAGTAGGGCAGGTGTTTTTGTTGCATTGCAGGGCCTGAATACAGCCCAGTGCAAACATGAACCCTCTGGCGGTATTGACACTGTCGGCGCCTAAGCAGAGGGCCGCAGCCACTCCCGAAGGAGTACTCATTTTCCCCGACGCCATGACTTTAATACGTGTCCTAAGCCCATATTCAATCAGTTTATCGACTACCCAAGGCAGACTGCTGTCTGCGGGAAGCCCGACGTTATCCATAAGGCTTTGTGGAGCGGCGCCGGTACCACCATCGGCACTATCAACGGTGACAAAATCGGGCGCGTAGTCTAATCCGAGGGTTTGAATAGCTTGGCAAAGGTCATCAAGCCATTCGGGCTGACCTAATACAAATTTAATGCCCACGGGCTTTCCAGTGACTTGTCGCACTCTGTGAATCATGGTGAGCAGGTCGTTTACCGAGCTAATGTCAGTGTGACGGTTGGGGCTTAGCGAATCCTGTCCCATAGGGATTCCTCGGGTGCTCGCAATAACCTCCGTGACCTTTTCTGCCGGTAAAATGCCGCCTTTGCCTGGCTTCGCGCCTTGGGAGAGTTTTATCTCGAACATCTTTACTGAGGAGTGGGCTGCAATCTCCCGGAGTTTTTCATCACACAATGTTCCGTCGGTGTTGCGCACGCCATATTTTGCCGTACCAATTTGAAAGACCAGGTCACATTGCCCCTCGAGATGGAAAGGGGCCAATCCGCCTTCCCCGGTGTTGAGTAAAATGCCGGCCTTGGCGGCACCCCCAGACAACGCTTGAATAGCCGGAGCAGATAGTGCGCCATAACTCATTGCGGAGATGTGAAATATTGAATGAGTCGCATAGACGTCGCGAGCGTACCCTTCGCCAAAACATAGGGGTGTTTTGGCTGAGTGCTGAGTTTCCTCATCAAGTTTAGGAAATGCGCTGTTGAGAAATAGAATGTCACCAGGGGTATGAATGGGCTTGGTCGAGCCGAAGGCAATGGTGTGGTCAATATCTTTAGCGGCTCGGGCAATCCAGCCGCGCTGTGCGCGATTGAAGGGCAATTCTTCCCGGTCCATGGCGAAGAAATATTGACGAAAAAAAACGCCTAGGTGCTCGAATAAGTAGCGAAATCTGCCGATTACTGGATAATTTCGACGAATTGCCTGCTGGGTTTGAGTGATGTCTATAATGTAAAGCACGACGACAGTAACCACGCCCATCAGTATTAGAGTGGCCATCAGCAAAGCGCTGAATTCGATCACCTGCATTAAAAAGTCGTGTACTTTGACCATCGTTGAGGCCCCTTAGCCTTTTTGCTAATTACTAAAGTTGTTGTTTTAACATGAAACCAGAACTGTTGATGTTGTTTATTCCCACCATTGCCGCGGTCTCACTGACGCCGGGTATGTGCATGATGCTGGCATTCTCTCTGGGTATTTCAGAGGGTTATCGACGCACATTATGGATGATGCTGGGTGAACTCCTCGGTGTCGCAGTGGTGGTCAGTGCTACGGTTTGGTTGCTACAGAACATGATGCGGTTAGATCCTATGTGGTTCCGGGGTCTAATGGTGGTGGGGGCGCTCTATTTACTGTGGGTAGCCCGCGCGCTCTGGTTGTCAGAACCCGCTACCAGCGAGGGGGCGGTTGAGGGCAATCTGTCGGGACCAACTCTCGTGATATTAGGTTGCACGACAGCGGTCATGAATCCCAAGGGCTGGGCCTTTATGTTGGCTCTCTTACCAGGGTTTATGCTGCCCGGTGAGGCTATACTCGGCCAGCTCTCTGGATTTTTATCGGTGATTATGGTGACCGAATTTTTATCGATGAGCCTCTATGCCATTAGCGGGCAGTGGCTGCGAGGTCGTGTTGGTGCTGGTTCCCAGCTGCGCTGGCTTAACAAATTGGCGGCAATGCTTATGGTTATCGTCTCGACCTTGGTAATCTTTTGAGCGAGCGGTTGAGCCCCTTAATTAACGATTGACGTCAACAAGTAGTCGGCCACGGATTTTCCCCGCGAGTACGTCACCCCCAATATTCATAGCCTCCGCTAAACTAATCTCATTGATCATGCTTTCTAAGCGGGTTTTATCGAGGTCAGTGGCCAGACGTTGCCATGCCTGTTCACGTGCAGTAGTGGGTGCCATAACGCTGTCAATACCGTAGAGCGTAACGCCACGCAGAATAAAAGGCATGACGGTGGCGGGTAGTGCTGCACTTTCGGCTAGGCCGCAAGCTGCTACCGCACCTCCGTAACACGTTTGCGCACAGGCGTTGGCAAGGGTTTGCCCGCCGAGGGCATCAACAACGCCTGCCCAGCGCTCTCGCTGTAGCGGGTTGCCTGCCACGTTCAAGGATTCTCTATCAACGCACTCACTGGCGCCTAACGCCTTTAGATAGGCGTCTTCGTTGATTTTCCCCGTCGAAGCTACAACTTTAAAACCTTGAGCCGCTAATAAGGCTACGGCGACGCTACCCACGCCCCCAGTGGCGCCAGTAACAAGAATTTCACCGTCTGCGGGCGTGGTGCCGTGTTTGAGCAGCGCATTCACGCACAATGCAGCGGTATACCCCGCGGTGCCAATAGACATGGCCTCGCGAGTTGTGATGGTTTCGGGTAATTTGACCAGCCAGTCACTTTTGACCTGCGCATACTGTGCTAAACCGCCCCAGTGACCTTCGCCCAGTCCCCAGCCATTAACTACCACGCGGTCCCCAACCTGCCAGCGATCGTCACGGCTACTTTCTATAACGCCGGCGAGGTCGATACCTGGCACCAAAGGATAACTGCGAATGATGGGTCGGGTTCCAGTCAGCGCGAGGCCGTCTTTATAATTGACGGTGCTGTAGTCAACGCGAATGAGGACATCGTTATCAGGTAGATCAGTAAGTTCTAGGGCCTCTAGGGACACTGCTTGCCCGGTATCTGATTGCCTCGCGATCAACGCATTGAACATTGGTCGTTTCCTTATATCGTTATTTGAGGGTTACTTGCTGTAGCTAGCAAAAAAGCAGGTGTTTTTTTCTTGCTGGGATTTTGACTGTCTTTCAGGGAAGGGATGGTACCGGAGGACGGACTCGAACCGTCAAGCTTTTAAGGGCGGGGGATTTTGAATCCCCTGTGTCTACCAATTCCACCACACCGGCTTAAATCAAGCGGACGGAGTATAGCAAGGCCAGAGCAAACGGCAATAAAATGCTGCGAAGGTTGCGTTATTACGTTATCCTCCGGGGCAATTCGGACAGCTAGCGTTATAAAAGCATCCGCGACTGAGTATCTCAAGTGGAGAAAAGGCATGGCGATGAACCTGATTAAAAAAACCAGTGAGTACAAAATCTTCAAGCGCGGCGACGAGCGCTTCGCAGTGCAAGACGCGACTGGCAAGCCCGTTAATGGTGAAGAAAAAGTTAACATTTTATTGGCAGAAGAGCTGATAAAGGTCACGCTGCCTGGTGCTGAGCCAGAGCCAGTTGAAGAGGCTCCCGCCGAGGAAGAGGCAGCGGTTGAGGCAAGCGGGGAAGATGAAGCACCAGCAGATGAAGAGGTTGCAGACGCCTAATTGCGAGGTTGCGACCGAAAACCGGCTGTGGCCGGTTTTTTTGTGCCCAAATTTGCAGGGGCTTGGGAGTAAGGGCTATGCGGCGACAGGACTTTTATTACGATCTCCCTGAGGAGTTGATTGCTCAGGAGCCACTGTCTCAACGAACCGGTTCACGACTCCTTGTTCTAGACGGAGACACTGGCGACGTCCGGCACAGCCAGTTTAGTAGTTTAATAGACCTCCTTGAGCCCAATGACCTGTTGGTTTTCAACAATACGCGAGTCATTCCGGCTCGATTATTCGGTGTCAAGCAGACTGGCGGTCGCGTTGAAATTTTAATTGAGCGGCTGCTCGAGGGCGGCTCAGCGTTGGCCCACGTAAGGGCTAGCAAGTCACCTAAGCCCGGTGCGGCTATTTTGATCACCCCCGACGAACAATCGGATGCCACGGAATTTTCAGTTCGAGTTGAAGGACGTCGAGATGCTTTATTCGAATTGGTTGCTGATTCGGGGTCCTGGCCACAAATTTTGAAAACATTGGGGCATATGCCCTTGCCGCCGTATATTGAACGTTCAGATGACGCTCAAGACCGCCAGCGCTATCAGACAGTATTCGCTCGACGCGATGGCGCTGTCGCGGCACCTACAGCAGGCCTTCATTTTGACGCTCACATGATCGCCGATATCGAGTCTCGTGGAATTAAAACGACCGAGGTCACCCTGCATGTGGGAGCCGGCACATTTCAGCCAGTGCGGGCTGAAAATATTGCCGACCATCACATGCATAGTGAATGGCTAGAGGTGAATGACG
>OCVR010003814.1_pt1 | contig 10421 bp, 16 predicted proteins | sample 1539091 | NCBI WGS metagenome assembly OCVR01 (sample SAMEA3355530, study PRJEB22509) | marine metagenome | biome: marine; feature: coastal ocean; material: water | place: USA | collected 2010-08-07 | depth 16 m | reverse complement strand
GGTCTTGACAAGTACGGCAAAGGCAAGATCATGGGTGCTTCATTTAGAAAGGCGCGTCAAGATATTAAGAGTGGCGAGTTTGATTCTAAGTGGCAGTACACATTCAGCAAGGGAGAGCTTGATCAGCTACGCAGAGACATAGCCAACGGTAATACAGACAGTGAGCTTGTGCGTGACATGGTTATGTTTGATCTGTTTAAACTACAGCCCATTAACGCAGCGGCGCAGACAAGTTACGGACTTGCTAATCCGAACGCTAGATTGTTTTACATGTTGAAGGGTTTTGCAATCAAGCAGTTTGATTTGATGGAGCGTAGAATCTTTAACGAATGGAAGAAGGGTAACAAGAAAGAAGCACTAACTAACGCTATGAAGTATCTTGTTATATCTGGCGGGGGTTACGGCGTGGTCAACGAGGCGCGGCAAGTTTTGAAAGGGGAAGCACCAGACCCTGCCGAAGCTGCGGTAGGTGCGTTGTATCAGGTAGGTTCTGTTCTTACGTTTGGAGCTATGGGCGCTAACGATTATGGTTATGCTAAGTTCATGGAAGATCCCGGTCAAGCGATGATGGCTAACATATTCCCTCCATTTGCTGCGACGCTACCCGCTGCTGTTCTTGAGGACATGGCTGACGTAGTAACCAAAGGTGACCCACTACCGGATGAAACAATACATGCTCTTCCAGTAGTGGGCAAGACTCTTAAGGCCGTGTTCGACTAGAGTTCGCAGTTGTTACCAGTACAAGCCAGTTGCTGTGATCCTTCGGTCATGTCGCTGGCTTCTTCTATGTCCCAACTAAAGTCTTTCGGAAAGTCTTTGCATAACTTGTTATACGTTGACTTGTCGATAGCTTCATAGGGCGCTTGCTGGTACGTGTGGTCACTGTACGGTAAGAAACTGATACCACTGATCTTATCGAACTTGTTATATAACCATTGTCCTACCTCTAAGAACTCGTCGTCGCGGTAGTAGCAGGTCATTGACGGCTTGTGCTCACACCAGTAGTCCTGATAGATTTCCCACAACTCTAGCTGTTCCATAGCGCCCATGTCTGACGCCAGCACAGCGCAGTCAGGAGCCTCCATAGGAAAGCTGAACACCTTAGTGTTGGGTGACATAACGTCATTCTCTACGGGTACACCAGCAGCCTCTAACACAGCACACAACGGATCGTCTGAGGAACCTCGAACGCGCCTTATGTAGTGTCGTGAGAATCGCGGGTGAATGCCTGAAGCAGAATCAACAAGCTGACTGACAGTACCGCTGGGCTTAACAGCAGTAATAGCAGTAGAAGTATTAATCCCAAGTCTATCAGCATGAGCTTTGTTGGTAGCCACAGCTTCTTCACGTAACGCCTTAAGCCACTTCTTAAGTTTGTCACTGTCTTCCCTCCCGGATAGTACAGGGTGATCCATGATGCCTGTTAAAGATACACCCAGTAACGCCTCCTCTTTTGTGTTAGTCTCCCATATCTTACGTAGATACCTGAAGTTCGTCAGCGTAGCCTGAAGAGTTCCAAGGACAGTAGCGACACGTACTTTTCGCTTGAGGTCTGACAACGTATCGGCTGGCCTGACAACAACTTCTGATAGGTTACAGAATTGATAGGGTCTGAGGATGATTTCACTGCATGGATTAGTTCCAAAATCATAGGTAGCATCTCGTCGCTCGTTCTTTGCAGCTTGCTTTTGACTTGCGACTCTAGAGAACATACCTCGTTCACCTGACCTTGACTCATATAAACTTGTCCACTCGTTTAGGAACGCCTCGAAGTCGGGCTTCTCTGTATAACACGCTGAGTTGTTTGCTAGTCCACGCTGGGGATTATCTATCCACCACTGTCCTGACTTGGCTCGTCGGATTCTGTCGTCTGTAAGGTTACTAAGACCGATAAGGGCACTTCGTCTGACCCCGCCCACGACAACGATCTGTGCAATCTTACAGCATACATCGTGGCATTCGACACTACTGAGCTTGCGTCCAGCAGCGGCCCTAAAGATGTCAACGGTGAACCGGAACAAATCTTCAAGAGGCTCTGGCCCAGAAGCTCTACCTCCGAATGTCTTGAGGGGTGCACCCGAAGGCCGTACTCCAGATACGTCCCACTTTGGAACTTGACCACTATAGAGCATAGCGATGAGTTCCCTGTAAGCTTTGGCCCAGCCAATCTTTGAATCTGATACGTGTATGATACTGTCGGTTTCATGGAAGTCCTCTGCTACCTCTGGTAACTTCTGTATGTACTGACGCTCTACTGAGAAGCCTGCTCCTGTGCCACACATAAGGACATACATCATCTCATCAAATGCTTTGGGGTGGTCGATAGGCATGTAGCTACAGTTGAATCCTGCAACGTTGTCACGATCAAGCGCGTCACCCGCTGTCATCAACGCTCTCATCGAAGGCATCACCTCAAGGTTCTCAATAGCTTTACGCGCCTCCTTAGCGTCAGCCTCTGGTAGCTTGTCACCCCAGTAGTCTACGTACCTACCCACTGTTTCTTCCCAAGTCTCACGGCGTTGCTTCTCTGGTATGTAACGTGCGTACCGTGACTTGTGTATGTACTGTTGATATGCGTCCATCTATTCTTCTCCTCCGTACCCTAAAGTCTCTAACATAATTGAGTGTGCTCCCATCGTTAACAGCATGTGTGCTGAATCTGGATAGCCGTCGTTACTGATAACCTGCATCACCTTGTCGTCACTGAATACAACGATAGCTGTCTTAACGTCTATGCCTCCCTCTTCCATCTCGTCTGTTGCGTCAGCCAGAGACTGAAACAAGTCTGATGCCTTGACGGCCTCTTTGGTTTTACCGAACTCACCTTGGACTACCTTCATAAGAACTCTGCCATTAACCACGTTACGTTGAACACCAGCAGTACGATGAGTACCGTGTAGTATATTGCTTGTTCCTTCTCATACTTGTTCATTGTCCATCCTCTATCAGTGCGTCAATCAATCTATTTAAGTACCAGTCAGCCTTACGTAGATCCTCCACTGGTTTCTCTTTGTAGTCGTAGCGCCACAGGTACTTCATCACGTTACCCTTGAGATAACCGAAGTACTGCTCAGGTGGCATGGATGCCCTGATAGCTTCGATGGCCTCAATCGCTCCTGTGTTGTAGTGGTCTGGGTTATCTACAGGACATGACTCCTTAGTCCAAGTCTTGACACCCACTTCGCTGATGGTGTACTCGTCAGGTTTAAACCCAGCAGGGACAGCATCAGATGGGTGGTACAACTTAGCTGCTACTGTGTCCCACTCTTTAGGTGACGCTGAATCAATTGACTTGCCGAAGGTATACTCAGGCTCGTCATCGAAGGGCGTGTTCCTGTTGCTCTTAGTTGTCATCTACTTCCTCCTCCAATCCGTTAAACTTATCTATGTTAGTTTGTATCTTATCCTGAAACTTATCGACAAGATCGTAAGAGTTTATCTCTAGAACTTCAAGCAGTGTTATCTCATCTATGTGATCTGCAATGAGTTCAAGCATCTCATCAAACGTCCTTGCCATACCGCCTCCGTAGGTACGTCATGCTGATAGGCATCTCGTCAAACGCACCGTTGTCTACTTCATTGAACATCCACAGCCCAGCCCAGCTACCGTTAGTTTGTGGGTTAAGGTACTCTTCATCATGTTGGTAAAAGATACCGCCGAACAGGGCAGTCATACGTTTACCTGATGCGTCGCGATCAAAAGCGATGTCTCTGTCTTGAACGTGTCCCATCACACAACTCATGTGCTTCTTCTGTAGCAGTAGCTTCGCTGACGAAACTGGTCTGCCCATCACACCACTGGTGAAGTAGTGACAGTACGCTACGCCGTCAATGACTACTGGCTTTAGGTAGGGATGTACCTCCCAGCCCTTCAGCGCCAAGTCATCATAGCTCATCAGCCCTTCAAGCTTTGCGTCATTCTCTACTGCACGTTCAATGCGCTGCTCGTGGTTGCCCATCGTAAAGACTAGGCGTGGCTTCCATACTGTCTTCTTGTTACTACGCAATCGTTTTTGCTCTGCCTTTATAACGTCCATGAACGCAGCCATAGCTGTGTTACCTGCCTGTACATCCTCAGAGTAGCGCCGTCCCTCGAAGGACTTCTTACCTACGTCGTAACTGGAAAGGCTTGGCATATCCCAATGATCACCAAGGTGGATAATAACATCAGGCTTAGTAGCAACAGCGTACCTAGCGGCCCATCGAAGATGTTCATAGTTCTCTCCCGGTTTTACTTGTGTGTCAGGTATGATCAAGTGTCTAGTCATTGTGTCCACTCCTGCGGTAAAGTCTTTGGAGTGTACCAATCAAATCCGTTACGCTCTGCCCAGTCTGACATGCAGTAGTAGCTTCCGTCTTTGCGCTTGGTTGCTGCTGGCATTCTGTTGTTGGGGTTTTGGAACACAAATACCAACTCCTCCTCCGGCTTGAGAGCCTTCTTGACATCGACATATTTACGAGCCTCTGGTTTCTCACGGAATCTCCCTTTGGCTTCGATATAATATGTTATACCGTTAGCCTTGTAAGTAAAGTCAGGGTGGTAATGTTTGTGTTGTACGTATGCAACAGCACAGGGGTGATACTCACATCCCTTAAGCTGCTGCGCTAAGTCCCATTCAAGCCACGAGTCGTAGCCTTTCGGAACGTTATCCCTCGTTCGGCGCATTCCAGATTTCTCCTTCTTGACGGCGTAGGTATAGTAACCTTGCGTTCTCAATGACACGCTCTTCGTCGTCATACATTTTGACACACACATCATACATCTCACGTTCAGTTGTGCAGTCAGCCAGTGCTTTCTTAGCCTTGACTGGGCCTACACCCTTGATACCGATGATGTTATCTGCGCGGTCACCCGTTAGTATTTGTTCGTACAAGAAACGACTAGCATCTTCAACGCTAACGTCATAGAAACTCTGCTTGTTAGGATTGAAGTGCTTGCCCGGAACCTGATCGAAGTCCTTATCGATACTGACAATCAGTGAGTCGTCGTCGGCGGTAGCAGCAATGGCGATCAAGTCGTCTGCCTCTTCCTCTACGCTAACAACAGCGGCCCACTCGTCTATCAGGTACTGCCTAATAGCAGCAAGGTGCTCAGGTTTCTCTTTGTCTTTTCTGTTTGCTTTGTATCCAGCAGTGACTGCGTACTCATTGCGGAAGTTGCCCTTTCCCGTGAGGTATACACGGTACTCAGGCTCGTCCTCGATGAGGATGTACAAGTCGCTGATCAAGTCAGACAGATAAGCACCAGCACTATACGCCGCGTACTCCTCTCTGTCCTCCTGTGACTTGTACGCGCAGCGGTAGGCTACGATGTCCCCATCGATATGAATCACAGCGCGTCAGCCTCGTCAACGGTGTCGTCAACGTACTCGATCATCTTCGTGACCTTGCACTTGATCATGCTTGGGCTACGTCCTGTACCTACTGACCAGTCGTAGTAGCCTACAACACAGACTGCTTCGCTACCGTTAGCGATCATAACATCAGAGTCATACTCGACGCCCTGATCATCTGTAACGCGCATAGGATTCTTACTCTTCATCGTAATGAAGTAATCCTTTTCGTCACCCTTGTTAGCAGCGGCGATACCCATGTCGTCGAGCGCAGCTACTGCTTTCTCACTCAGGTTACCAAGAACTATCTGGTACTTGTCACTGAACTTGTTAAGCTTGTTACGCTCAACCCAGTAGAGTGTACCTTTGATTGTAAGTGGTTGTGGCTTATCCATAATGCTTTCCTTTTTAGTTAACTACCGTAATATTATAACACGTATTTTAATAGGAGTCAATGAGTTTCTGCCCATGTCTTACCTATCTTGTATTCACCGTCCATTGGACAGCGTAGTTCTAGTACCTCTCCTGCTTTTATGATTGATTCAACTAGTATCCTCCCTACTTCTTCTGCGTGTTCTGGCTTAGTCTCTACCTGAAACTCGTCGTGTACGTTCGCAACAAATCTGTGCGGCACGTTACAGAGCTTGTCTCCTGCAATGACTAACGCCTGTTTCATGATGACTGCGCCACACGATTGTAGCAGTGTGTTCAGTGCAGCATGTTGGTGTCTGATCCATACCCGTCGTCCATCAATTCCGGGTAGGCTTCCTTCTGAAGCAAGTGACTCAACCTTTCTGACCAGCCTCCCAAAAGCTGGCATGTTTCGTAGGTAAGAATCTCTAGCTCGCTTGCCAGTCTTAGCATTTCCTCCGAGGATAGATCCAAGCTTTGCGTCTCCTGCTCCATACAAGAGAGCATAGGTAAAACGTTTTGCATCAGCTCTTGTTGCAAGTCCCGCAGCCTGTTGAGTTGCTGAGTGTACATCTCCGTCAAGTAATTCTCTGATGTATTCTTCATCTTTCATGTAGTGTGCTAGGCAGCGTAGCTCCAGACTAGAAGCGTCAGCACCTACCAACACGTTACCCTCCTCAACTGTGAAGCATTCCCTGTACGTAGACTCAGACGGTATCTGTGCCATGTTGGGTTTGCTGTGTGTCATGCGCCCAGTAACAGCACCGCATGTGTTAACGTAACCGTGTATGCGCGATCCAGAAACTGAGTCGAGCCACGACTTAACCATTGAAATCCTCTTGGATAGTGTCAGGTACTCTAAGACCAGCACAGCTTCAGGGATCTTGCTCTGTTCCTTAAGGGTTGTCTCGTCCACCTTCGGCTTACCTGTCTCTGTGAAGGTCTTCCATACTGCACCCTTACTTTCAAGACGCTCTGCAACTTGTTGTCTTGATCCGGGATTGAATACCGTGACCTTATCCTTAAGCGGCTTGCCAGTCTTCTCACTCCACCGCTGCTCCACAATGGGCGGAAATACCTCTTGAAGTTCATGCTCTATCTCCTTCATACGTTGTTCATGTTGTGTGTGTATGTCACAGCCTAGATTAAAATCAAACGCGAAGCCGTTAGCGATCTGATCACTGACCATGAAGGCTACTGAATGTTCCAAGTCCTGACAGGCATAGCTGAACTCCTTCTTCTTTAGTTGCTTGGTCAGGTGCTGGTGTACGTGCCACGTTGCACGACAATCCTTCAGACAATACTCAACCATCTCTGGTGTTATGTCCCTGTCGAAGTCCTCGATGTTGAAGTCACCCTTGAGTTCTTCGCCTGCACGTATAGCCCACTGCTTGAGTGAGTGTCCACCTTCAATGGCTGGGTCGAGTAGTCTACCCATGATCATGGTATCTTCAACGTCACCCTGCCACACGAAGTCCCAAACTTCTTCGAGCCTACGCAGATCGAAGCCGATCAGGTTGTGTCCAATCAGTATGGATGTACCAATCAAGGCTTCCTTTAGTTGCGTAGCGTTGTAACACGCAATACTCTTCCCAGAGTTCGGGAGATACACACCCGCTAGATGTATCTTCGTCCAGTCCAGTGTTGTTTCTAAGTCTACAACTGCGTATGTCATTGTCTTGCTCCTGTTGTACAATCCATCGTCCCATCTTACTCATTGTAATATTCATCCAGTTCGTCAAACAAGCTGCTGAACTCCGGCATGTCTGCTAATGTCCTGAGATCAGCGCGATCAGAAAAGTTTACATCACCGCCAGCAGATAAGCAACTGCTACAGATGTCGATGAACTCGTCTGTGTTAGAGCAGCGAAGCGTGGCTTCGTAGTCTGTCAGTTCTATGTTGCAGGCTTTACATCTCATAGTGCATTCTCCTCTTCTGTTAATCGTCCGGTGTCCTCGTTGTAGACTAGCCTACCTGCTGGCCCTGTCTTCCCGCTGAACCTGTTCTTCAGTACACGTAGCTTGGTAGTATTCCTTTCTTCTTCGTCCTCTGCCTGACTGTTTCGCTCTGCTCCTATCACTGCATCGGATAGCTGTGCGATAGCTGCGCTGCCCCGTAACATTCCGAGACTTGTAGCCGCACCATCCTCCAAAGACTTACCATCTGGACGCTTCAAGTGCGACACTAAAAGCAGGGTGATCCGCATCTCCTGAACAAACATACGTAGCTTGGTCATGATCATGTCGATTGCCTTGCGTTCATCCCCGTTCTGCTGGTCGGAAACCAGTATAGATAGGTGGTCAAGTACAATGAACTGACAGCCCAGACCCTTGACCATGTACCGCATACGTCCCAGCACACGTTCGATCTCGTTACTACCGAAGGCGTCCCAGAAGAACACTCTGTTCTCGTAGTTGGTGGCGTGATACACCCTGTCAACCTCCTCCGGTGAGTAGTCACAGTCGGGTAAGTGTATAGGCTTGTTCATCTCTAGCCCTACAAGGCCCCGTAGTGTCCTCTCAGGCGTTTCTTCTAGGAACATAAGGCCCATGCACCCGTTCGCGTCTTGCTTCAGCATGGCTACTACAAGCTCTCTGAGGATGGTTGACTTACCAAGACCACTGCCAGCACACAGCGTCACCAGTTCAGCAGGACGGATTCCGTATAACATGTTATCAAGTTGACGGAATGGATAAGAGGTAAGTCCCCTGCGTAGTGGTACTTTGATAGCCGCAAGCAACTCACTAGGCCGCACGATACCGTCAGGCGTGAACACCTCTGACTCCCACCACTGCTTTAAGAACTCACCCTGCTTGCCGTTGATCAGGTACTCGTTGGCATCCTTGCCGTCGGGCATCTTCATTATCTTTGCCTTGTTACCGAACAGTTCTGCAACATCGTTCGCTGCGTTCTGTCCCGGCTCGTCACTGTCAAAGCAGATGATAACATTCTCAAAGCTGTTGAGGTATTCAAACTGATTGCGGCAATCTTTAATGGCAGCTTGCGCTCCGTTGCGTACACTAACAACAGGGTACTTGCTACCGAACATCTGGTATGCCGCCATGCAATCGTACTCGCCCTCAGTTATGGTGATGTAACGTCCACCTGAACTGAACAGTTGCTGACCGAACAGTCTGCCCTTTGTCCAGTCACCCTCCGTGACGAAACGTTTATCAGGGTAGCGAACCTTTGCTGCGACGGGTTCGTTGCCTTCATCGTAGTAACCAAACAACACACGATCACCATCGACAATAGCACTGTACTTCTCTGCTGTTTCTTTTTGTATGCGTCTGTCAATGATGGCACTGTACTTACCTGTCAGTAGCTTGGCGTTGAATTGCTTCTTGGTTTCGGGACGGTGCTCGTATGATACACCCTGCCAGCCAGCGTCAGACTTGCTACGCTTACCGCATGAGAAACAGTACGATGATCCGTCCTCGTTAACAGTCAAACATTTGTGATGTCCGCAGTCGTTACAACTTTGATGTGTCTTTGCAGTTGTCATAAGATCCTCTTTAAAGAGACTTAAAAGTTAAAACTATAATAAGTTATATGATTATGTTTATCTTCTAAGTTAACTCTATAGTAATATTGTAGCATGTATTTGACTGGGTGTCAAGCGTCGTTGCTCCACACTGCGACTAACAGCCCAATGATGTAGCCAATACCGCAGCCCAGCAGTAGGTTAAACAGTTCTGGATTATCCATCGTCGCTCTCCTGTGCTATGCCTTCGCGGTACAGTTGGTTAGCTATCTTATCCACCATGCCATACGCGTTATCGTATGCCATACCTACTGCGCGTGACACTGGATCATCTGCGCTTATGGTGTTAAGTCCTCTGAGGTGGTACAGCTTGCGCTGAATATCTCTCAGTTTGTGGTACGTTTCTAACTGGTTCATTATGCATCCCTCCTATACTGTTCAGATTCTAACCACCGTCGGCATCCCTCAAGCGACACCGAGTCGGTATTAGTGTGCGCGTATACATAGTCGTTGCCAGATATCTTCTCTATGTATTCGACCATGCAGCGCAGCATTAATAACTGTTCGTCAGTCATCATGCGTCCCTCATTGCGTCATACGCTGCGTCTGCTCCGTCATCGGCGCGGTACATATCAATGGCTAAGTCTAGTAGCGTGTCCTGCACTAAATCGGGTATCTCAGACAGAGGGTATGCTCTGTAGTCAACAAACCCTATGTGGGTAGAAAAGTCTGCATCCCCGTCGTCATGTACAGTGACCCATGCTTCATAGATCACCCCGTCGATCGTCACTTCGGATAAGTATTTCATTATGCAATCTCCTCGCGTTCTGCTACTCCAAGTGTTATAGCTATGTACTCGGACGCATGCTTCAACGATTGGTAGCGTCCGCTATAATAGTTCTTCAGCGGATCGAGGGAGAGCCAGCTTCTTGATTGTCTCAGGTTGTACGCTGCCTCCTTTCTGAAATAGGCTATGTCTTTTTTGATTCTCTCTACAGTGTTATTCATAACGGCTCTCCCCATTCTTTCATTCCTGTTGAACAATCAACGTTGTGCTTTATTTCCTTTACGCTTCCGCCCAAGCGCAACACTAACGCAATCTCAAGCGCCAGATCCATTAGGTAATGTTGCGCGTCTTCGTTACGGAACATCGGATCATGCCCTTTTAAGCAGTCAGCAGCGGCGTCAAGGT
>OCVR010003811.1_pt1 | contig 10430 bp, 25 predicted proteins | sample 1539091 | NCBI WGS metagenome assembly OCVR01 (sample SAMEA3355530, study PRJEB22509) | marine metagenome | biome: marine; feature: coastal ocean; material: water | place: USA | collected 2010-08-07 | depth 16 m | reverse complement strand
CTTTTTTTTAGACTAATAACGCATAAAGGATTAGTCTTTTATAGCGAAACGGTATTAGACATTTAGGGTATTACTCGCTACAATTCTTTCATTAATTAATAAGGAATTAGATAATGCGTAGCAAAGAAACAATATATGAGGCAATAGAGACCCTTGAAGAAACCTTTCACAACGACCATTGGGAGCTTCAGGAAGAACTAAAGCGTATAATAAACCACGAACAGGAACACTGTAACCATAGCAGCACTGCGGTTGAACAGAAACGAAGGGATGTAGGAGAGAAGGGTGCGGTTGTTTGGGTGCGTTGGGAAGAAATGTACTGTACCTCATGTTATCATATAATTGCAGAGCGACATGAAGAAACAACTAAAACAGATTGGATAAGGAATTAAATAAATGAAAGCAAAAACACCAAATTGGTACCCAGAATTTTTAGTTAAAGAAAGGAAAGTACACGGAGGTATTCAGAAAATATATAATTTTCCAAATGGATACGGCGCGAGTGTTATTCAACACTCAGGCAGCTATGGCAATGAAAGGGGGCTATGGGAATTAGCTGTTTTATTTATGGAAGATATCTGTTACTCATCACCAATTACAGACGATGTAATTGGACATATCAACCAGTGTCAGGTTAAGAATTTGTTACAACAAATTAAGGAATTAACTAAATGAAAGAGCTAGGTGACAACATGACAATAACAAAGCCAAAAAAGAAAATAAAAGTAGATGCGGAAGAACATAAAAAACTATATGGCTGGTGCATACAAATTTATTACTCTAACATTGCGGGAAATAATGAAAAAATCCGCGAAGTCGTAGAGGATATTGCTAGAGAGTGGCATACTATCGAATAACACCAACCCCTCCCCAAATCAGACGGGGAGGGGTTGACATTTTTGGCGCGGGGGCGCCGATTATACAGTAGTAGTATTATTATGTCAAGAGAAAGTTTGACCTTTTGTGCAAATAATTCAAAGCAGTAGTCTCCCAGCAGGCCCATGTGCACTAACTGAGACGGCGCGGTGGCGCCCATTATACAGTAGTAGTATTATTATGTCAAGGGAAAGTTTGACCTTTTGTGCAAATAATTCAAAGCAGTAGTCTCCTAGGGGATGAACTGAGACGGCGCGGCAGCGCCCATTATACAGTAGTAATATTATTATGTCAAGAACTTTTTACCTTTATCACATAAATAATTCAAACCAGTAGTCTCTGCGGGGCAAGTAGTAGTATTATTATTAAGCTTCGACCCCCAAGTTCGTCCTTGACATAGCTCCCTGTAGCCGGTATAATACTCCACGTAAAGACGGAAAACTAAACAATCAAAGGAAAATATTATGAGTGCTTATACAGATGGAATGGTAACAGAACTAGAGCAAGCTGGGTCTTTCTCTTACGAGTCCGCAACAGCTTACGCGGGGTTGCACGGCCTCTCAGTACGCAGTGTGATCTCTAAGGTTAAGAGCTTAGGGCTGCCCTACACACCGAAGCAGACGGTAGCCACTGCTGGCCCACGAGTTACTAAGACAGAGATCGTGCGGGAACTGGAAGCAGCCTGCGGTGTTAATATAGAAAGCTTTGTCGGGCTGGAAGGAGCTGACGTAAGGTCGTTAAAAGCCCTTCTTTTAGCTATCGCCAGCTAATTGTAGCTTTTAGGAATTAAGCCCCGCTTTGGGGCTTTTTTTTGGGAATAATTTATTTTTGAGGGGTAAAAAACACTTGAATTAAATAGCTTCTACCGCCCGCCCCGAGATAAAACCGTGTTATTTTTCAGTACCTCCGGGATAAAAAAAGTTTGACATTTTTGTCATTTGCTGGTATAATAAGTACATATTCAAAAAAGTAGAGATACGCCCATGAAAAAGAAAACTATGTGCTACAAGATACACTTTTTAAAGAGAGAAAAGGTTAGCGGCCACAATGGTATGTGGGCTGAATTTCACTGTGGCTGGGAAGAAGATGCAGTTAGAGAGGGTAGAAGCCTAGCAAAAGGGATCTCCTTGGATACGGATGGAGATAGGCTTGCAGAGTGGTTCCAAGATGTTGAGTGGCAAATTGAGGTTTATAACCTTAGGAGACTAAAATAATGGACAGAAACACTAGAGAGTTTTGTGAATCCTTTTTTATAGGGTTTTTAGGGGGAACATTATTAATTTTAGTATTTATGGTGTTTTAGGGGTAACAAATGTATAGGGAAAAAATAATTAAGGGTGTAATAGCTATGGTTTCTGAGCACTTTAACCTAATGGTAAATATTGGTTATCTTAGTACTAATATGAACCCTGAGTACCATGCTTTTTGTACCCCTGTATCTGAAGGATTCTACTTAATAGAAGCCCACCCTAACTTTTTAAAGTCATGTACGGAAGAAGAGTTGGTACGAGTTATATCTCACGAAGTAGTACATGTTAAACAGTTTGAACTTGAGGAAATCAGTGAGAAGGCATGGAAGCACCAAGAATTGGGGGGAGAGTTAGATTACTGGTTTGCCCCGTGGGAGGTAGAAGCTAGGGGCTATGAACAAGCTTTTGTAGCTCTTTGGAATCAAAAATGGGAGGAATGGGTATAATGGCAAATAAATACATAGAAGTTGTTAAGAGATGGAGAGCGGGTGAAGAAGTTAGTGTAGAAGCACTACAGGCGAATGCTAATGCTGCTAATGCTTCTGCTGCTTATGCTGCTGCTTATGCTGCTGCTGCTGAGGCTGCTTATGCTGCTCTTTATGCTGCTGATGCTGCTGCTGAGGCTGCTCGTGCTGCTGGTTATAAGGCTGCTCGTGCTGCTCGTGCTGCTGAGGCTGCTCGTGATACTTCTCGTGCTGCTCATGCTGCTTACGTTGCTGCTGATAAGGCTGATTACTGGGTTAAACAATATGAGGAGTTAACTAATGACAAATAAATTCATAGAAGTTGTTAAGAGATGGAGAGCGGGTGGTGAAGAAGTTAGTGTAGAAGCACTACAGGCGAATGCTGATGCTGCTAATGCTGCTTGGCTTGCTGATGATGCTTATGATGCTGCTCGTGCTGATGATGCTTATGATGCTGCTGCTGCTAATGCTGCTTATGCTGCTGCTAATGCTGCTGCTGAGGCTGCTTATGCTGCTCTTTATGCTGCTGATGCTACTTATGCTGCTGATTACTGGGTTAAACGATACGAGGAGTTGACTAATGACAAATAAATTCATAGAAGTTGTTAAGAGATGGAGAGCAGGGGAGGCCATTAGTGTAGAAGCACTACAGGCTAATGCTGCGGATGCTTGGGCTGCTGCTTATGTTACTGCTGCTTATGCTAAGGCTGCTGATGCTACTTATGCTGCTGATGCTGCTTGGGCTGCTGATGCTGCTTGGGCTGCTGATGCTGCTTGGGCTGCTGATGCTGCTAGTACTGATTACTGGGTTAAACGACAAGATAAACTACTAGAAGAATGAAAGACACGACTATGCTTTCAGTATATCAAAATAAGCTAACAGGGCGCTATAGAGTGGCGGATCATTCGCCAAGTAATCTAAGCGAGTGGGTTTATAAGTATTCTTTTATTCACATAATTAGGAAATAAAAAATGTACACGAAGGAAGAAGAAGAACATTTGGTGGAACGCTATACTACGACAGATGATAAGCAAAAAATACTTGAAGTGCTAGTGTTAGAACTCAGCAAATCCCGAAGAAGCATCATCGGCAAATTGAGCCGATTAGGGGTCTATGAGAAGAAAGTTTATCTAACTAAAAGGGGAGAGAGTCCCATTACAAAGCTAGAATTAGTACACCAGCTAAGTGAGAAAATGGGGTATAATCTTGCAAAACTAGAGGGACTTGAAAAAGCCCCGAAGGAAGTTATTAAGTATATGTTAGATGCTTGAAATTTTATGTGTTGCTCTAGCAGTATACTATGAGAGTCGTGGTGAAGCCATAGAAGGCCAGTATGCTGTTGCATCAGTAGTCTGGAATAGAGTGGCTGACCCACGATGGCCAAATGATGCATGTAGCGTAGTATCTCAGAAAGGTCAGTTTGAGAGCTGGCCTCTAATAAAGACTGCACTCATAGAGAATAGTCTACCAATAAATAATTATTTAGCGGTAGCATCTTATGCTTATGAGCCTACAACCCCAGCAGTTTTTTTCGCCACTTCGGGGCTTCTAAACTATACTTATCTAGAAACGATCGGTAACCACGATTTCTATATAACGGATCGGTAACCACGATTTATTTCTTCGGGGCCCGTATTCCGCTAGATAAAGCTTTATGCGGAAGTCAAAGTCTTATAAAGTCTTCTCAGAGGCTTAACAATAGAATAAAATTTGCAGTTTTTACAGAAAAATAGTGGCATTAATAATAACAGGTCTCGTAGCAACAATTGTTTAAAACGAAGTTTATTGATTGGTTTTAGCAGTACAAGTGCAGCTTAAGTAAAGAACTCCGAAGGAGACTTAAGATCTCTTCTTAAATTGTACACGGTATGATACAGTACTTTTCTAATGGGGCGCTCCCTTTAATTCCGCGCCCCAGTCAATGTCTTTATCATCGTTATGTAATCTGAGATCTTCTTTTTATCTTGTTCTGTATAGTTTTAACTCGGTTTGACTTTGTTGCCAAAATCTTTATATATAATAGCAGATGGGAAATTAAATGTCAAGAATTTTTTATGCCTAAGTGAGATGGAATAACTCGTAGAAACTAGTAAAAATTCATCTAGCTTTCTTTCAATCTTATGAATCTATCCCAGAAATTAATAGTAATCGCTCGTCTAACCCCTGAAGTGACCTCAAGAACTCCATGAGGTTTGGAAGGATCGAGAATAACGCAACGATTGCTAGTAGCCTTTATATCTACAAAAGTATGTAAATCCTTCCAGTACCTAAACTCGCCCCCTTCCACTTCATCACACCAGTAGACTATAGCACCCCATTGCGGGTATACAAATTCATCTGTCTCTCGGTGTAGGATTTCATCTTTATCAACATGAATATCCAAGTGATAGGAAGCACCATCTTCCCCGGTACAAACGTGTTCATCGTCTGTAGAAAAGGTGCTTCCCCAATACTCGAAGCCTATTATAGAGTCAAAGGGCGTGCCTTGAACTTTTTGAAGTGCGGCAACAATATGACTCCCGACCGACTGGTCTAGGTTCATATCGTGCCAATAAAAGGAGGGGTCTAACCAGAAGGGGCTGGAGCTAATTGCGTTATATACTTTCGGGGCTAAGAAATTGTCAAGAACTTGTATCATTTAATTCATCTTTTACTTTCTCTACAAAAAGGAAACTTAGTAGTAGTACTGCGTAAAGACCTAGTACGCCTACTGTTTTGAGTATAAACCAGACACTTAGTATAAGTGAAAGCAGTATAATGAAAGCTTTCATATTAGCTCCACCACAAAGTGTAAGTAAGCTCCTACTATTACAGCAAGCATGAATACTCTGTCTTTTATAGTTGTCTCTTTTAAAATGTTTTTCACAACCTTCTCCAAAATTATAAGTGGTGTTATATGTCGATGCCATCAACATGTTTCCTCCTATATGTCGATGTTTTGCTATTTTATCGACATATTGGCTCCCTGTCGTGGGCTCGAACCACGGACCTAATGATTAACAGTCATTCGCTCTACCAACTGAGCTAACAAGGAATTTGGTTACTTACTGGGGTGAGCTATGGGGATCGAACCCATAACCATCGGACCCACAATCCGAAGCTCTACCAATTGAGCTAAGCACACCCCAGTAAATGCTTTTTGGTAGCGGGGGCAGGATTCGAACCTACGACCTACGGGTTATGAGCCCGTCGAGCTACCGTACTGCTCCACCCCGCAACAAAAAACTTTTTTATGCAATATGGTAAGTAGAACTCCAGAATTGCATAAATATTTTCAAGTTTATATATCTTTATAAAAAGGAAGACCGTAATTTCTAAACTGCAGTTCGTCTTGCATCGCAGTTATAACTGAGGTATAAACCGTCGGTCTTTCTTCATTATCTTTCAACACAGCCCTAATGTGGTTACTGTTCATATCAGATAGTTTAACACGTTTTAAGGGTTGGTCACCGTTAATACCGTATGTTCCCCAAGTTAACGCGCTACGAACCTGCTCATGACCATCCTCTAGATAAACCGCTAAATGTTCCTCATCACCATTAGCACTGGATCTAACATAATCTAGACCTCCATCTATCATGTAAGTGGCTCCATTCTGATCCTTGTGAGTAACATAGTCATGTCTATTCGTACTTTCAATAACCGTACCATCAGGTGTTCGTATAGCATTGTATACAAGATTCATTTGTTTAAGCCGTCCTTAAATTAGTTAAAGTGGTACTCCGTGGGAGAATCGAACTCCCGTACTCAGGATGAAAACCTGATATCCTAACCGCTAGATGAACGGAGTATATTAAATTTCGTCAAGATCCTGCTGAAACAACTCTTGCTGATACATATGGTTAGCAAGTGCAATCGTAGTGCGATTTTCAATAACAGTACCTGCCTCAATTAGATCCTCAATTAGATCCTCGTTATTCGTTTCCTTTAGATATAGAATAGCCTCTTTATAAGTATTAAATTTAGACACTAGGTATCTCATCACGGTATTCATGATACTTGTCCCAACATTCCTTGCGGCTAGAGAACTTCTCCTCTGTATCACCCGCCAAAGATGCTCTACAATATGTATTAATCTTCTCATTACCGGGCTCAAATATAAACAACACCAGTATAAATACTGCTCCTAATAACACATCCATAATCTCTCCTTATAGTAACTAGGTGACGGGCCACCTAATTGGTTAATATGGACATCCCGTCCCTTTAAGCTCTCTACGGGGCTACGCGGTAGTTAACGCTCTCTCCACACCCACAACGAGTATCTACGTTCGGGCTAAAAAACATAAACTTCTCATTTAATCCCTGTCTTACATAGTCTATTTCCGTACCCTTTAAGTACTCAAAGTGCTCTTTCAGTACAAAAATTCTTATGTTTCTACTATAGAATTTATGGCTTTTAGCTGGCTCAACTTCTACAGCATCGACTCTAGTCATCCAACCGCTACAACCACTCTTTAGTACAGAAATCTGAATACCTAACATATCCGGGTCACTAAACGTGAATGTTCTTATGTGACTAGCCGCAGAAGCAGATAGACTTATCATATCTTTATCAATCATAGTAGGGTCTCTCCGATGGAAAAAACTTATCCCCAGGCTTATCTTGAACTAGTGTTTGTAGTTTCATTTCTCCCCAGCCTCCCCCATGTAATAGATAACTATCATCCCCGTTACCATCGGCATCACAGCCATCAGTAGAGCTAAAGCCCATCATGTATTCTTTAACCTTAGTTTTGTCCTCTTCTATGATAGCACGAGATAAGTCTCTAGCTTCCTCTTCAAGAACTGGGCCTATAGTTTCTAATAACTCACCTGCAGTAAACCACCAGCCCCCCTCTTCGGGGCCACCATAGCACTGACTTACTTCGTAAACATTAACGTATTTCATATACTAACTTCCAGTTCCATAGTCAACCACGAAAAAATTATTCCATAAGAAGCTACGTCATCCATAAAGTAGGCATCATAAAAAATGCACACGGAAGGAAGCACATGAAATCTTACTTCTTTATTTCTACATATATTACTATATTTAATAAACATTTATTCTTCCCTTTTCAGAAGTTAATATTATATCAAGAATAAGCTTTCTTGTCAAGAAATAATTTCTAGCGAGGTTATTGTTTGCCTGAGTAGGCATTTGCTCCGAAGAACGCGGAGACAAGAGCGGCAACTGCTATAAAGTAGGTAGGAGCTATATCTCCAATAATTTTGGCTGCATTATCCAAGCCAAAAAGACTAGTACAGAAGATACCAAAGGGATATAGTAGCATTCCCGCCAAAGAAAACCAGGTCATCTTTCGCATTGCATCACGCTGGGCGTCCTCATCCTCAAGTTTCCTTCTCTTGAATTCTAGGTGCATTGCAAGTTCTTCATCGCTTACAACGCCATCGCCATTTGCGTCTGCTGGGTGACTATCCTCCATTAAAGATCCATAAGTTTCTGTTCTATCAGTTGCTTCTTGTGAACCTTTCGTTCCATCTCACGTTGCAAATACTCATATCTAGATTTTTCTGCGGATATAAGAGGCGTGTTGCTCAACTCTTTGCTCCTGTAATGAGCAATGACCTCGGCGTCCTTCTTGATATCTAACCCGATGATCTCGGCCTTTAGCTCAAACTCGGCGCTTCTCGCAACGTGTCTGGCATCCAGGAACAAGAATGCCGCAAACATCGACCCGAACAGCGTGAGTATAGTCAAAGAGCGTTCAAACATGTGTACCTCTCTTCTTATGCCCGTTCCAGGCCATAAAACCAGCTACTCGAAGTGTCCAATATGCTAAATAGTTCAAAAACTTAAATCCGTTTACTTCAATACAAATATCTCGAAAAAGTTTATCAGCTTGGCCCTGCTTCATACTCTCGGTATTAAGACCTCCTTTAGTCTGCAAGCAAGCAAACTTATACGCATAGTCATGAACAAGACCACCCATTAGTAGTACGCCTGTTGGTGATAACCACATTCCTAAAAACTTGGGCACTGAAGCCCCATCAAATATAAACCCTTTTGGAATAACATAGTCCACATCTCGCAGCTTAAAATAAAAGTCCTCACATATTTCCCACTTACGTGTACCTAGTAACCAATGTAATATACCCTTGAAAAATCCCTTACCTTTCGTCTCAATTATAAGAGGTCTCATGTGAGGCATTTCCTTATATTCAAATCCTACACGATCTTCCCCCTGACCGTCAAAAAAGCTTATCGTAAATCCTACTAATACTAATACTCCAAAAACCACCCACTGCCAAGGTATCAAACCTATTATTTCACTCATCATCCGTATCCTCTGCTATAATAAATATAGCACTCTTGTTTAGCAATACGTCTTGGCCATTTGGCTGTCTGTATTGTATAAACCTTGTACTACTATTCATAAGTTCGAGAAGCGGAACAGTCGTCTTACATAAACCGTGTGTTGTCGTCCCGTTTGTAGTTACTATCCGTACTCGCAATCTGTTCTTCCCATTTAATCTTTGCAATTCGTATTGCTGAGCCTTTTGTGTTGATACAACCTGCATCAAACTCGTCAACCCAAGTAAAGTTCATACCTCTTTCCCAGCAGAATTCCATTTCCGCAGTACTATTCGTACCGTTATAGGTGCTACACCCCGTTGTTAATGCTATTAGTGCTAGTGCTATTAGGTTTTTCATAAGTTCCTCTATTATCTTTTTTTCGTAATTGAAAAAGATATTATAGCAAATGAACTTATATTTTATAGCTAAGTTTTGTAACTAATTGTAATTATTTTTGACGCTCTAAGGGAATCCGTAGAGCCTTGCTGTGGTACAGCAGAATAGGGAGCTTTTTATTATAGGGAAAAAAGCCATAAAACCTAGTAGACAGTTTTTTAGTTCAGTGGACGTGTCTCCTTAGGTCCTTGACCCTGTCAGTTTTAAACGTCCGAATGAGGGTAAGACGTAGTCACGTTGGATAACAAGGTGGACCAAGCCTCGGAAAAGCTATGCCGCTAGGCTTTCTTCTCCATATGCGCTATCGTTTGCATTTACGTTTTTGTTTCTTGGTCAGGACATGCCCAACTCTTTCACGGACTTTCACATTTGCCCGATTCTCCACATGCCTTTAGTTGATAGTCGAAACCTTGGCATCCCCATCAAAAACAAACTGCATTAACCCGCATCACGGAGGTGTTTCCCATGCAGTTTGTTTATGGTGGAGATGGCGGGAATCGAACCCGCGTCCTACCTTCCTATACATGCTTCATTGAATTTAGGGTGGGGGGCGCGGGCGATGCTTTAAGGCCATGAAGTGGTGGAATGCCACCCCCCAAGTGAAGCTGCAATGCAATACGTCTTACTTGCACCTCACTATAAAAATTGGGCTGAACTTTTTTTAACTTATTTACGTAGGAAGCCCAGCGAAACCTCGTTTGCACATAGGAATTTATACCAATTTATCGTGCTAGTAGCCATAGAGAACTATTTAAGTTCCCTGATTTCAATAAAGATATTATACAAGCAAATACCTTTTATGTCAAGATTTATTTTTAGCTAAGTTCTAAAGATCTGAGTTTTCTAAGTATTTGAGCATCCATGCAATATATTCACTGTGCTCCTTAGAGGGAGCAATACATGCTATAAAGCTTAAGAGTTCTTTCATAGCTAGCTCGCCGACTATGTTATTACTAGACAGCTCACCGGTGAGACTAATCAGCGCTTGCTTGTGGACTTGATCTTCAAAGCCGGCAAAAACTCTATCGGATGCCTTCTTGTCCTTATACTTTTGAAAATCTATGACCTTCATTGTTCATCCCCCCACTCCGAGAATTCATCAGTAAAGCCTCTATTATAGAAACGGCTAAACCAGTTATTCC
>OCVR010003789.1_pt1 | contig 10467 bp, 17 predicted proteins | sample 1539091 | NCBI WGS metagenome assembly OCVR01 (sample SAMEA3355530, study PRJEB22509) | marine metagenome | biome: marine; feature: coastal ocean; material: water | place: USA | collected 2010-08-07 | depth 16 m | reverse complement strand
AAGAAATTTTGATTTCTTGAGGTTTGTCTTCCTCAGGCACAATTCTCTCTAAACTGACACTCAAAATACCATTCTTCATATCTGCACCTTTAACGATTATATCGTCTGCAAGTGTGAATGTTCTTTTGAATGAACGAGATGCAAGTCCTCTATGGACATACTCAAGGTTTTCCCCTTCCTTCTGTTTACCTTCGATATTAAGAACCTCTTTCTCTTTTGAGATTGTGATGTCTTTCTTATCAAATCCAGCTAATGCAAGTTCGATACTGAAGTTCTCTGCATCGTGTTTTACAATATTGTAAGGTGGATAGTTTGTATTAGTCGGTGACTGATTGGCACGTTCTAATAGTTGAAGAGTTCTGTCGAACCCGATTGCGAATGGGAATGATTTCCCGAAATTGAAGACATCGAAGTCTCCGAGCTGTCTGCTTGTCATAGTTTTCTCCTTTATTAAGCAAGTTATGTTATGTGACCCCTAATGGGCATCACAATGGTATTTATAACACCATAGTACTATTATATGGGTTTTTTCTAAAATTTCAAGGGGTTTTATGAAGTTTTCGTACTTCTTTTCGTTTTCCGTCATCAAACAATGGTGCATAGACCTTGACTGGTATTTCTTTACCCTTTACTGTTATCTCATCAACCAATGAACATGCAGTCTCATCGAGTTGCATGTAAGTGAACTCCGATAGTAGAATAGGTGTATCAAAGGTTCGAGTCTGAACCTCAAGTCTGGCTGCAAGGTTAACTGCATCTCCGACTACTGAATAGTCAAACCTATCTTCTGAACCCATATTACCCACTATGCATTGACCTGTGTTAATCCCAGTACCTATAACTACTGGTGGAAGGTCTAATCCTTCTTCCTTGATGTCCCTATTCATCTGTTCTGTAAGTATTTCTATTTCCATTGCAGATTTAACTGCCATCTCAGCATGATTCGGACAATCCAAAGGAGCACCCCACCATGCCATTAAACAGTCGCCCATGAACTTATCAATCGTACCACCATTCTTTAAAACTATCTTTGACATTCCATCTAGGAATCTGTTGATGAGTAAGACCAATCCCTCGGGGTCATCGTTTTTCATGTATGCCTCGCTTATGGGGGTAAATCCTACTATGTCTGCGAAGAGGAATGAAAGTTCCTTTCTATCTCCACCAAGTTTCAATTTTTCAGGGTGTTTTTGTAGTTCTTCAATCATGTCGGGAGATAAATACTTTTGGAACTGCTTCTTTATTTGTTGCTTTTCTAGAAAGGTAACATAGTACTTATTAAAGGATGCATGTCCGAATATTACTAAGGAGGCCATAGATGAAAAGAAGGTATCGAAAAGAACGAACTCTGAAGTCCAAATATAATAACTCCCGAAGACCTGAAGTCCTACGAGTGATAGACTCCCTACCCCCGAAAGACTTGTGGGAAGCATGTAAACCATCCCCAATATCATTATCATTACTGACAGAAGAAGAACAAGCTCTAATAATTCAAGATAGTAGGATTGTTGTATTTGAACTCCTGACAAAACGGTTTGGATATGGTTCGCTTGCACTTCGTGAGGATACATTACACCCACTGGGGTTGAAACTGGATTATTCAAACCCTCTGCAGTCAGACCCCATACAAGAATCTTACCCTCAACATTAGAATCTTGTAAGTCTACTGCACTAATCCTTTGGAAAGTGTTCCAATAGGATATCATTACATCACTGGTCGGGGTGGTGGAGATAGGTTTGTCTCTACCCATCCTGACCCATTCCACTCCAAGTTCAGGAGTAATTTTTGTTTGATACGAAGGTTGGTCTCTTAATGCACGAAGTGTTTCTAGTGCAAGTGACGGGTATACTTGATTGTTTGCAGTAACTAAAAGGGGTATAGACCTTGTTGTCCCGTCAAAGTTAGGTGTTCCTGTAACACTAGGTGTTGCAACAGTGACCCCAACACCATATGTATTGTCCTGAAGTATCCTGATTGGAGATGCAATACCTGAGAAGTTCCACAAATGGTCTTGAGGATTTCCACCCCCAAATGTAGAGTTACCTACGAATGGTGCAGAACCAGTATCTTTTTGAATTGTTGGTGCAGCTGCAAGAATGGTTAAACGATTGACCAAACCTTCTGCAAGTATCTCGTCTTGGGTCGGGTCTCTATCGGGTTGACTAAAGAGAAAAGTAAAGACGTGGGTATTACTAAAATGAGTGTTAAGTAACAGGTCACGATAAATTCCACGTTTGATTGGGTATTGTCCGAATGCATCTAAACTCTTTTCATCTATATCAACTAATATGATGTTATCTACTAACACCTTTTCTTGAGACTGGTGGAGTGTGTCAAAGTATGACCACTGAATGTTTTCTACGATGTATGGAGACCATACCTTAAGACCAAATAGTAACGTGATTGTTACTAAGACCGTTTTCCAACTATACATAGATATCTATAGTTCGTCCTAAGTATATCTCACGAAATCCGTATCTTCTTTTAATGTATCTACTGTAGTTCATTACTCAATGAAATCTTCTTTTGATAGAGGTGGTGGATTATTATGTCCCAGTAATGATTGGTCTAGGATAGGATGTGTATAACCTTCTGTTTGTTTTGTCTCATAGTCTACCATCGCTTGTTTGATAGCATCTTCTGCTAGTACACTACAGTGCAATTTGATTGGTGGAAGTTGAAGTACTTCTGCAATGTCTTTGTCTTTGATTAGTTTTGCTTCTGCAATCGTCTTACCCATCATCATGTCTACGAACAATGATGAAGATGCAATTGCACTTCCACATCCGTAAGTTTTGAATTTCACATCGACAATCTTTTCGTTGTCATCAAGTAAGAGTTGTAACTGCATGACATCACCACATGCAGGAGCTCCTGCGAGTCCTGTTGCAACCTTGGGATTCTTCCTGTCTAATGAACCGACTGAATGTTTTTTAGGGTTAGCAATTACTGCTTCAAACCGTTCTACTACTTCTTTAGAATATGCCATACTACTATTTAGGTCATTTTAAACTACTGTTGGCCAGGCAAAGAAAAATATATACAGAACAACTAGAATTAAAGACACTCCTAAGATTCCCGACCAAATAGCACTCCATTTCTGTTGTCGTTTTTTCTTACGGTAATCAATTACCAGTTGTATTACTCTTTCTCTTTCTTCAGTCATCGTGGTCACACATCTTATCACTTGCATAATCAGTTAATACTGATGGAAAGACTCCGTGTATTAACAATGCAAATGCCATTGTCCATGCATGAAATAGATGTTTAAAATATCCCATGTCTATTGTTTTTAAGTGGTCGTTCATTATTCTTGTGTCATTGTTATCGTGCAACCACCAGCTGTGGCACAACTTTGTGTAAGTGTATACGATTGATTTGTACTTGAGTCTTGCAATAAATTCAAAGTTGATGGGTATGTACCAGTGAGATTTATGGTTGAAGTGTGACTCCCACTACCCATTTGAACTATATGTCCTGTATTATCATCTGTTCTACTAGTGTAGTTTAAAGTCTTTGCACCATCATTCTCTTGTTTCACCCAAAGTGAATTGTCATTTGCATAGATGTATAAGGTTGCAGTGTGACCCGAGTATTGACTTTGAGCACCATTTCTTTGAAACCCTGCGACTGAATTATTATTACCGTGAATGTCTAGGTTTAGTTTATGATTACCACCCTCATCCGAATCGAGTGAAAATGTCTCATCTGAAGCGTTTGCTAGAGTCTTTCCTTGACCCCATCGAACTGAGTTATCATTTCCTGAAATGTGAAATCCTATATCAGATTTACCACAACTGGAACCACGAGTACAATTTTGTTCGAAGTGTAATGCATTGTTATTACCATCTAGGTCTCCACCCCAAGCTTCTCCCGAACCCCAGTAATCTACGAAGGAAATCTCGTTGTTGTTTCCTTCTTGCTTGATGAGTATTGAATTTGATGACCCACCTAATGTAAAGATGGTATCGTTGTTATAACCTATTTGTGTTAGATTAAACACTAGGGAATCATTAGACTGACTCCCAGTAGTGTTCACATCAACCTTGTTGTCATCGTCTGCAAAGGCTACACTAGTCCAGCACAATCCTATAAGGGAAAGTAAAAATAAGAATCCACCGAACTGTGTAGTATCTTTCATTTTAAAATATCAACCATAAAAATAATAATGTTATAACTATTCCTTCACCAAATGCAATCATAAACATCTCATAATCGTCAAGTCGGCATGCTTTTTGAAATCCATAAACCTGTCCTTCATGCCATTGTCGGAATTTATTCCAAATACTCATATAGTATCTCCTAGTTTTGTTGTGTGATGGTTATATTTATAGACGACCCATCACCCACTTTAATTAGTGATTCCTTCTCGTCTGTTATGGTTCTGATACTTGCTTGTGCAAATATTGGTAACTTAATGGAAATAATACCATTAACTTCCCTGTAGAACCATATCTGACCTACACCCTTGTCCACAATAGTATTGTATTGGGTGTCCTTGTCAAAGCCTGGAAGTGTTCCATCAATTCGGACAACTCCAAAGGCTGTGTTCTGTTGTGCATCGATACCAACCTTTCGGTCAATCTCTAACACTACATCTAATAAATCCTGTAGAAAATCGACATCAAGTAAATCTCTGTCGAGTTCCGTGTATTCTAATTCATCATCCTCAAAGTAGTCATCTTCCAAGTCGTTAAACTCTAAGAAATCTACATCAAGAACATTGTTTGAATCGTTCTCACTCTTACTCTGTTCTTCTGCAACCTGTTCATTTACCTCTTCAGGGGGACTGACAATGAATAGATTGTCAATTAGGTTGGGTGTTATCCCATTAACCACTACAGGTTTCGTTGGTGAGTCGTCATACGTTGAAACCATCGTTGCTTGATACGCTTCATCCAGTATAACCATTCCACCAGCATTACTAACTGTAATTTTTCCCGAGGGAGCTCCCCATCTATCGGGAAGTAAAATTACCAGTGACCTTCCGATTTCATCAATACTAGTTGTGAAGTCGGTGCCTTGAACAGCAATCTGTGCTGTTGGTGTACTTATATTTATGTTACTTTTCTTTATTTTTCCACCGAAACCCGATGCAAATCGAGCAGTGCCTTGTGCCATTCTTATGGCCATTTTGGACTTGGATGGGTCGGGGTCGTAATAAACCTCGTCTATCCAAACCTTGGTATGTTCTGTTAAGTCCAGTTCTTGGTCACCCTTGAACTGAATTTTCATTCTACCATTTTGGGTCTTTGCTGTATCATACATCAAGACTTCAGGTTCAGTATTTGCACTGACAAGAGTAGACTCTCCGTCTCTCTGAAGTCCTGCTGAACCCTTATATTCTATAATCTCACCTATTGGTTCAGCTGAAACTGAACCAATAAGTAAAAGACTACTCGCCAGAATCTTTCTGAACGATATCAATATTTGCATTAGAAGTCACGAAAGACACATCAATAATACCACTACATGACTGACCAGTTGGACAACCTGTAGTTCCACTTTTCTGAATGATGTCTATATCATTTGTAGAACCAGTTAAGACTGCAGTGATACTGTTATCGGTTGCATCTGATTGGTTAGTATTAATATCATTTGATGAACCTGTAATAGTCCAGTTCCAAACTGCATTGTCACTATCTATCTTAGTAGTGAATACGTTTGAGTCACCAGTAAGTGCTAAGTCCCAGTTAAGATATTCTGCAGATGCTTCATATCCGACATCAATGTCAAATGTGTTTGAGTCACCTGTAATAACACCTAACATGTTTAAGTTATCTGCACTACCAACATATCCTACGTTCCAATCCATTGAGTTAGAATCACCAGTAAAAGTTAAATTTACTGTTGAACTATCTGCAAGAAAAGGCCCAAACAATTTGTTGTTGTCTCCATCTTGTAATAATGTAAAAGTGTTAGATGCACCAGTGATAATCATATCAGCAGATGTTCCTGAAAAGTCATCTAATCCAACTTTGTTTCCATAACCTCTTTGAGTGAAATTTAAAACTAAATTGTCACCCGACTGTTGTAACCAAATTTCGTTATCATCTGCAGCTGCAGATACGAATCCAGTTAACCCTAATGATAAACATAATGTAATGAATAATTTATTCTTCATTTTGTTTTTCCTCTATTTTCCAAAAACCTCTATCGTGTCCTTGGTATATTAGTTCTAAGACTGCAAGTTCAATTGCAGAACGAGTAGCTTTTGATACTCCTTCGTTTGTTGCAACTCCGTCTTCTACTTCCACAAGTTGGGTATCCATGTCCATAAATTTGAACACATCATACCCCCCACCAGTACTAAGAATAGTCTTAGTGGTTTGTACATTAAGTAATATTTCTCCTGTAAGAACTGAGATTCCTCTCAAACTTACAGTCACCACATCTCTTCGATAGGAAACTGATGCTCCAACACCAAGTGTTCTTGCACCCCTACCACCACTTTCAATGTTAGTGTCATAACCAATTATCCCACCATCAAGTAGGATACCAGCAAACAAGAGAGGTTGAATACCCGTTGGGGAATCCTCATTACCTTCTTGATTTGCAAAGTCTTCTCTAGCAGAACGAACAATCTGTCTCTCTCTTACAAGTGCATCCAAATTTGTTCTCTCTACTACTCTAAACCATTTACCTTTTCCTGCAGTCTTAAGTGCATCAATTAAGAATGCTTCTGCACCTTGGGTCACTGCAGTTGAGAATGATGCAACTCCATCCATTCTCTTCCTTTGTCCTGTCTTATCTAAGAACCCATAAACTGCAACTACTGGCATTACTTTAGCAGGTGGTAAGTCTGCAAGTTCTTGATAGGTCGGTATCTTCACGACCTCTGCCTTTTCTATACAAGTACCTACCTTACTCATTACAGTTGAATCACACGAATCATAAGACGAAGGAATACTAGCACACCCACTGGTGAGCAAGATAACCAATCCTACCAATCCGAGATTTTTCATTTTTTAGAAACTTCCTGTACCTACTGGTATGTCTAAAGTTGTTGTTGTACCATCACTTGCAACAATAGTTAATCTGATGAATTCTACTCCATCTTCACCAACCATTTTTTCATATGTCACTGTATTACCTTCAATAGAGAAGACACCATATGATGCAGCTTCTCCGTTAGAGAACATATTTTCTACTAACTGTTTTGCAATTTGAGCATAGATTCTGCTCTCTACATTTCTAAGAAATTTTGCAAGTGTAGTGTTATTTGCATCTCTTTCTGCTTTTGCAATTCTATCTTCTATGTCTTGTGCAATCTTATCACGTCTTGATTTCTCTTGGTTCTCAATCGTAAGATAATGAGAACTCTGTCCTATTCCACTAAAGGATGGACTCTTAAATTTGTGTACGATTTCATCTGCTTCGATTGATGATGCAAAAAATGTAATCAGTATTATCCAACCAACTACTAATAATTCTCTATCTTTTTTTAGTTTCATTCTTTGTCGTTTCCTTTTTTCTCAAGTTCTCTTTCATTTCAAGAACCACATTTACTTTCTGTTGTAAACGAATTAAATCTTGGTCTAACATTCTTGTTTGGTCTATTACTTTGATTAATGCAAAATGCATCTTCTCAATTTGGGGTTCTAGTTTCTCACCTACAAACCACCATATGTAATATATGAAATATCCTAGTCCGACCATCATAACAATTGGGAATCCATAGTCATTGATAAGAGTAACTATTGTGGGGTCTGTATTTGCTACAACTTCAATAACTTCCGTTTCCATATTAATCTCTTCTTACATCAAGTTTTTCGTCTTCAATGAAGTTCTCTGCTCTTGCAATCCTCTCAATGTCGGGTCTTAGTTCCAATGCACTTGACACTAGTAGGTCAATCTTAATCATCTCGTTAGACATTGTTCTAGCACGATTCTCAAGCGACTTACAGAACATGGTTAGTGTACCAATACTGTCAACAACACCTTCTAAGATTTGTTTGATAACAGTAAATATGAAGAAACCCATAACAATTGACCCTGCAATTGGAGCTCCGACTTCACCTATCAATTCAAATATCTGTTCCATGCCATTATTTATAAGAATTGACCTTGCTCAGCGCTAAAAAAAGGGACTCGAAAGTCCCTTATAAAAGTTGAACTAAGTCTTACTTTTGATGTGTAGAAATCGCCTTGATAACTTCTGCTTTAGAACCACTTCGTTTTACCTTAATGGTGTTCTTATCTGCTAAATCTAACAGTTGAACTTTAGTAAGTTTCTTAAGGTCAGCAACATTATGTGACGTTCCTTTTTTTACAACTGGTTTTGCAGGTTTTTGAGCAGTCGGTTTAGGAGCGTCATTCTTCTTAAAGAAGTGCATTCCTATTGCCAGTGCAATTATTCCTAGTATTATATATTCCATTTTATTCCTCGTTAATGGTATTATTTATCCAATAAAGGATTCTTGTCTTTCGCCTTGCCAATTGCAAGTGAAAGTATTTCTAAGTATTTATACATCTTAGCCCAGACTTTGTCGTCTTGTGGTGTCGGTGTAAGTGATACTATGACTGAACAGATTGAAATAACAATCGGTATAATCATTAATAAATTCCAAATTCCCATGATAAAAGATATGATGCTTGAAAACATAAAAATCTCCTTTTTAAGTATTATGTACTTATTTAGGGTTTAGAACTCTTTATTAGTCCCTATAGTGTATTTAGTCGTCAATTTCCAGTCCTTTTTCTCTTTAAAGGGGATAATTTTGATTTGTGATAGCGGTGCAATAGGTTCTTCAACCCTTTTAGGGTCTACAATAGATACCAATTTCCATTGTGCAAGTAGAGACACTATAGTGTTTCTTCTACCAATGTCACCTTCGTCTATGCTGGTTGGTTTACCATCAAGTTTGAATAACTCTTTGAAATGTGTAATATAGTATTTACCACGTTTATGTAGAATGTGACATGATTGAAATAGTTCTTGTTCTTTTCGTGATGCTACACCTATTCTAGATAGGGTTTCTCGTATTTTTAGAAAGTCATCTTTTTCGGGGAAAGTTATTTCCACTAGTTCTGATACTAAGCTTTCATTATCATTCATTGTTTTGTCCACCAATACTCATTCTTTTTTTCAATTCACGAACTTGTTTGTCTGATAGAATTTCCATATACTCTTTTGCTTTTGATGTGGAAACTTTATAGTAGTTCTTAATCGTGTCTATTTTTTTACTGACATAAGGTTTTTCCCATGAACCAAACCTTTGTCTTTTTCTAAGAGTATTTAGTAAAAAGACATATTGGAGACGATGTTCGAGGTGACTTCGATTATTCATCTCATTAGTCATGAAAAGGGAATCTTGGTGGTAGGATAAAGATTTATTAATTAAGAATGGTGCATATGCCTTTTCTTCCACAGCGTCAACCATGATATCTTTTTTATCATAGGATACGGACTTGACAAAGTCAAAAGGATTACGTTTGGACATTTACTTTCCTGTATGTTGTCCGAAGAGTTGTAGAAGTTCGTCACCTGTAACAGGTTCACCAAAGAAAACAGTTTCACCTGTTTCTCTAATCTCTCGTTGGACGACACCATTGTTGTATTCTATGTCCATTACTGAACCATCATTACCCCTAGTGTCATATGCAAGTGACGTTAATGAATGTGCATGAAGTGATTTAACACCACTTGCCCATTCCTCTGCAAGGATTAATCTCCTTTGTCTATCTACTGTTTCGTCATATTGTGTCATGTGTTATCTCCATCTCTATATTCTACACTGTGTTTCGCAAACATTTTGTTTGCCTTTCTTTGCCATGATTTTTCTACTTGTACATCAAACCATTTAAAAAACCATTGTCTTAATTTACCCATTACTTAAACTTACACTCCGACATAATCTCTGTTAGACATGCAGTGAAGTTAATCTCTGAGTCCATTGCAAATGCAGATTTGTATTGATAGTCTGCAATAACTAAAACTGCAGCTGGTATTGATTGTGGTTCTAATCTCACTTCAAGTGCATTGAACACTTTACGATATAATGATGTGAAGTCTTGGTCACTATTCTGACCGACCCACTTTCTCATTGCACCCCAGTTCTTTTCCTGTAACATATCTATTAAAGGTGTAAACTTCTCTTCAGTGAGTGATGATAGCAAACCCGAATCGATTGTTCCACTAACACCATATCTTTGTAATTCATTTAGGATACGTCTGAAGTCGGGAAAGAATCTCATTATGAGTTCTGCAATAACCTTATCATCATAAGTAACACCTTCAGTATCTAAGATGGTTTTAACTCTTTTCATAAACTGCTGTGCAAGTTTAGGTTTCTCTGCTGGAGTTATTTTGAAATCGATTACAGTTGTTCTTGAGTGTAATGCAGGTATGATTCTATTCTTGTAATTACAAGTAAATATAAATCTACAGTTTGCAGAGAACTCTTCTATGAATCCTCTTAATGCAGGTTGGACTGAATCTGCGGATATATAATCTGCTTCATCTA
>OCVR010003788.1_pt1 | contig 10468 bp, 10 predicted proteins | sample 1539091 | NCBI WGS metagenome assembly OCVR01 (sample SAMEA3355530, study PRJEB22509) | marine metagenome | biome: marine; feature: coastal ocean; material: water | place: USA | collected 2010-08-07 | depth 16 m | reverse complement strand
CCGAAGCACCGGATTCGTAAACTTGCGCCCAATGAAACCAGTCCCCGGCAACTTGTAGGCGAACTCCATTGATTCATTGATGGCCGCTTTCGATATGACCTCCGTGAAACCCTCTTCGCCGACTCTGCGGAACTTGAGATCGAAACCAACTTCACGCATGTACTCGCCGATACGGCGGTAATCCTTTGGCGCTAGTTTCCCCAATGAACCCAGAGCGCCTTCAACCGAATCCCTCACCAACTGAGGCAAATCATCGACAAGGCTCTTTGGCACCCTCAGCAAAACTGGCACCCGACCCAAAGTCCCCTGAGGGCCACCAGCCATAAACACCCCAGTTGCTAGATCGCGTACAGTCCCCGTGGGAGCCATGCTCGTTTCCATGCGGGCATGTCTGAACATGTCGATAAAGATGTCGTCACCCTCACGGGTAACAACCTTGCTGCCACCGTGCATCAGATCATCAGCGAGATTCTTCAAGAACTCTGGCTGATTGAACGCGTCGTCAATCATTCTGATTCCGTCGTCACCCAACCGACCCAAAAGGTCAGCATTCTCGAAGACGACACGCTTCTGCATCAAACCGTTGTATAACTTCGGCCCCCAACTTCTCAACCCATACTGGATCGCCTTAGCGGACTCACCCGCAATATGCAAAGCATTCAACGGATCGGTGACAAGATCCAGCGTTACAGCCAACCCACGGTTGTACCACCAATCCATTTCTCCAACCGATGCATCCTGCCAGAGTCCTATTGCTGAGAAAGTATCGCCATACCCGTAATAGTGTTCATGGGCACCCCGGTTGCGCTTATCCCAAACGCGTTCCATTTCATTGCCTAAACGCTCCATGATGCCAGCGTCGCCGTTCGGACCCCAGATTTCTTCCCGAAGACGGGCGGCAGACGCCGAAGTCTTCGACGCGTCACCAATACCCATCCCCAACGTGCGCCAAGCCCAATCGTTCGCTGCGATAACCCCATCGCCCACTATCCCGGCGCTCATTGAGATCGGTATTGCCAAAGAATACAAACCTGACAACAGGCGCGTGCCGGTGTCCTTCAGAAATGTTTTGACAGGATCAGGGGTTGCGCTCCATGCGTCCCCGTATACGCCCAAGTTGGCGTAATACCCCGGCATCTGCGGCACAGGGAGTTGCGCCATCCGTTGGTTGTAGATGTACCGGTTGGTTCCGGGCGACGACGGGATGCCTCCACCGCCGATGGAGCGGTTCCGGCCCAACCCCTCAACGCCCCAATCCTCCGCACTGATAGTGGGCAGAATCTTGGTTATGTCTAAAGTGCGACCGCCCGTACCCGTAGTGCGTACACCCTGTTGGGCTATCTTTAGAAGTTCTTCTCTGGAGGCCACAATGGGCTACCGGTCAATCAGTTCGGCCAGTTTCGCGGCCAGCCATGCAGAGATTCCTTGCGGCGAAAGATCGCCCCCGGCAGGAACTTTGAGCCAATCGGGAGCGCCTTGTGGCCCCCATAAAGGCCCCGGCCCAAACAAACTGGCGGATAGCCCGTCCGGCGTTGCCGCCTGTGTCGTCGTAGGCGTAGGCGGACGATACTGGTTCACAGTAGACGTAGTGGCATCCGGCGAAGCAGAAGTATCACCATAAGACGCAGCGTGAAGCGGACCCGTCGGATTGTCCAACGACCACCGCAAGAAGTCGTCTTCCGACATGTTCTCAAAGTTTGCATACATATCCGAAGAAGCATCCATACCAAGGGCCGCATCAACCATAGCGCGCAAGACAGCATCCTTCGCACTCAACGCTGGCGTACGCTGAGTGCTTTTATCGACAGAATCGACGTAAAGAATGGCACCGTCAGTCAAACTCTTCAAATAGACCTCTGCCTGAGAATCACCCACCTGATCCACAACCTGCAACTTCGGCACCACCACACCATTCTCAACGACCTTGATTTGCCGTGTCTCCCCACGCCAACCATCCGGCGCCTCCCAATCAACGTCCTCTTGGTGGGGTTCACTCATCGGAGGATTATGATCCATGTCCTTCACATGCATGGCAATGGAATACATCGAATCAGAAACATCAGGGAATGTTGCCCGCAGCCTGTTCAACACCTTCGTCATATCAGGCTGTGCCGCCAAATCGGCAGCCCGCTGCCGCTCTAGTTCAGCCGCTATGTCGTCCTGCTGCCAACCCCGCGCCGTCAACGCATCAGCCCTCTGGTCGTCAAGAGCCTTCTGGTAATCCGATTCCTGCCAGCCACGAGTAGTATTCATGTCGTCAGTCTGCCAACCACGCCCCTGCAACGTGTCGGCGGTCTGCCAACTACGCGTCAGGTTCATCATGTCCAACTTGCGTTCATAATCCTGCGTACCAAACAGGTTCTGCAACTCGGCGCCCGCCAACTGCTGATCGACGCCCTCATTGAACTGACGCACGTACTGATCCTCCTGCATCAGAGCCTGCGCAAGCATCTCCTTCGTACGATCCTCATAAACAGTGCCACGCAAAGTCTCCTGAAGAACAGACTCCACCAAAGACCGTTGCTTCTCCGTTTCAAACTCTCCGCGCCGCATCGTTTCCTGCAACAAAGCAGAAGCCTGCTGCATCTTGACCTGAGCCTGCGAATCCGCAAGACCCTGAGAAATCTCATTCGTAACCTTGAACTCCAGATCGCTCAACGCTGTAAGCGCCTCAGCACTCATTTCAGCAGGCGCAGACAGGCGGGCTGCGGCAGCCATGTTCCCAATCTGAGTCAACCTACTGATTGCATCACGCGAAGACGTAGCCTGAGAACTCGTCAAAGTTCCAGCCAACGCCGCAACCTCTTCAAACTCTGAAGTCACCTGATCGCCAAGAGCGATCCGTATGTCATCCAACCGTTCCGTCAGATCGGTTTCCATCTTCGTGGTGCGATCAATGACGCCCTGTTCGATGGTGGTCTGCTGCGCCTTACGGCCAACCTCAAACTCTTCCAGTTCAGACTTCAAACCCGTCTTGATGTCACCGATACGTCCTTCGGCGCGCGTGGTGGATTCCTCCAACACGCGGGTGCGTTCCGCAGCAGCGTCACTCAGGGCAGTACCCATCTCGTCGTAACGCTGAAGGATGTCTGCCGAATAGTCTGGGGTTGTGATCGTAGCGAACTCGTTGCGGATCGCTTGGGTCAGGTCTGTGGTTCCCAGTTCTGCCATGCGATTGCGGATGGCATCATGTTGCTCTACCGTAACCAGCCCTGAGAAGATGTCTTCTATCTGGGTGCCAATACCATCGTCGCCGTCACCATCTGCACCGTCACCATCTGCACCGTCACCATCTGCACCGTTGCCCGCTGCTGCCGCTTCCTCTGTTTTCGCTTTAGCGACCTGTGCCAGAATCAGATCATGGTCAATAGTGAATGTTGAGAAAGGATCAGCGGACGGATCCAAACCAAACCCTGAACCGGATTCGTGGGCACGGATATTGCCTTCTTCCAAAAACTTCTTATCCGCAGTAGTCCCGTCCGTCTTATATGTTGCCGGGCTCAACCCAAGGTTCTTTGCGATCTGGTTGTAATCCTCGTCGGACATGGCGTCCAACTCTTTCAAATACGCATCAACCTCCGCCTGCGTAACATCCTTCTTCGCCTGCTCTTCAACCTCCGCAGCCGAAGGCAACGTGCTTACGAAATGCTGAACCGCCCTGAAGTCCTTGAAGATCATCGGGTCGGCTTCGCCGAACCCGGTTCGGGTCGAATAATGCTCCTGAACCGCAGGGCTGTTATACCAAGTCTCGAACTCGCTCCTGTCCGTCGGTGACATTTCGGCATACGACGCTGCGGGAGTCATCTCCCCGGCGTCGTCATACGTTGGAGCCGAAGGATCGAAAGTCACATCCATCAGATTGACACCAGTGTCTTCCGCATACATTTCAGCGAACAGAAGCGCACCAGCGTCATCACCCTGCGCCTGCAAATCCGATACGTATCGTTCCGCTTCGGAAGCACTACCCCCCAGTGCACGAAGTTGCGCCTGAGCAGGCCCAACACCACGGCCCGGTAGCAGAGTGGGTCGTTCACCAGTCCAAACGGAAGGCTCTTCAAAAAAGTTGCCAGCAGCGTCCCAAGCACCCTTGACGGCTCCGCCAATACCTGATGCGACAGAGCCGATGGCGGAATCCATCTGGTCATCCCATTTGGAAACTTGTTCGTCCAGACCCGCTACCCTGTCGCCAGCCCAGTTGTACACAGCGGAACCGGCATCCAAGAGGGGGCCACCAATACCCCTCAGGCCCTCCATGAATCCGGCATTGTTGGCATCCCACTCAGAACCACCGGGAAGTAACGACTTCCACCCCTCAGGATCCGTAACCTCATCCCAAAAACTGGGAGCAGAACCGCCCTGATTGCGGGCATGCGTTACACGCGCAACGCTAGGTCCAGTCGCGGGCCGTCCCCATGACGCCCCTTGGAAAGTCGGGTTATTCGTCGCATTCGGAGTAACACCAAGAGCCTCCAACATGCCCAAATCCAAATCATTCGGACTCGTCAGAACGTCCTCAGCAGACCTAAACGGACTCCGATTCTTCCCATCATCTGGAACCGCAGGAAACGGATACCCGAAACCACCCATCAGACCATCCCCTGCAACGCCTGAGTCAAAGTAAACCTTCTCAAAGCGTTCGCAATGGCGTCAGACTCCAACCCCCCATAAAGATTCTCTTCCAACATGCTGCGCTGACGATCCAACTGTAAACGCGCTTCCTCCTGAGAAGACATAGCGCCCATCTGCGCCATCTGCTGCGCCCCATACGCACGCTCACGCGCCCGCTTATGCTGACCAGAATCCAACATCCCACGCTGATTGAAAGCACCCGGAATACGTCGCAACGTATCCTTGAAGTTCTGACTCAACGTAAAACCCTCCAGCGCAGAGGAACGATCCAATCGTTCACTCGCACGCTGAATATCATCAACCCCATAACCATATTCGGTAGTACGGGCATCAATCCCTTCAGCGCGGGCCTGATAAGTGGGATAAGCCACCGCTTACCCCCACACGGCCAAAGTGTTAGAAACCAACACCTTCTTCGTCGCGGTCCCATCTGTGTCGTACATCACCAGATAATCTGTCGCTGCGATTGTTGCCCCAAGAGCCGTCAGATTGCTCGCATCCACAGTAAGGGCAATAGCGCCACTCGTCCCACCCCCGGACAAACCCCCGTTTGAAGGCGTCGTCACAGCAGTTATGTCCCCGGTTGGAACCTGATCTATACGTTGGGTAATCCTCGTAGGCATTATTGCTCCTAGCCGAAGTAGGTGACATAGGCTGTGCTGGTAGAAGAAACGCGAATAAACTTCACATCAGTCAAGTCATCCAAATACAAATCAATGACACTGTACGGATTGATGTAATGCCCGACGCTCGCTGTAGGCGTATCCCATCGGAGCCGAATAGGTTCGGCTCCATTCGTGAACATAGCCGAAACCGCTCCCGCAGGAACAGTCAAAGCAATCGCCGTACCAGCAACAGTTAGTTCCTGATCGCCAATAACGGCCCCATACTCAGATGCTGCCCGCCTGATACCCATACCTGCTCCTAACCGCCCAGCGCGGTCACTCGCGCTTCCAAATCGTCCAACTTCTCTTGAATCTTGCGAAGTTCGTATTCAATAGAACGCGCATTCTGTCCCAACATCTTATGTGTCGGCTTGTACACGACTGTAGGCATCAGTCCTCCCAGAAAGACTGCTCGTCCTGCATCAACAACGCGCTTACAGAGGAAGCCACCCCAGCGACCAGTTCCTCCATTGCGTCCACACGGCTACACAAGTCTTCCATCGCCGCCAACCGTGTTTCTAAATCCCGAATGTCTTCCGAAACATCTTCCACTCGCGCATAAGCGTGCATATCCATCGAATCTTCAATGGATTCGACCGATTCTTCGAGGCGGTCGATGCGTGCCACTGTGCGTGCTGACGACCATGTGATTGTTCCTGCGATGACCGCTACGGACAGGATGAGCCCGACCGCGATGGTCGGGATCTTTACCTGTCGGATGTCGGTCGGCTGCTCCATTACTCAGTGATCTCAACCCATGAGGTCGTGTCTTCGTCCCAGCGGTAGTACGGCGCCTCGGTGGGGACGCCGGGGTAGGCGACGGGTGGTTCCCATTCGTTGTCGCCGTTGAGCGTCCACGATGGGAACGGTTGCCGTGCGATGAACACGTCGCTGGCCGCGTCGTAGGTGCCTTCCACCATGGCGTACCGGCCTCGGAAGTTGCGATTGAACGATGTCTGGACCCATGTCCCCGAATCGGGCAACAGGTCGTTGAGGAAGTCGATGCCGTTTTGCTCGTCCTCCACACCGTCGATGGTCGTCACATCGTTGTGGACGACCAGTACCCGTAGGACCGTGTTGGTTTCGTCTAGTTCTGCGTAGTGCGCCATCAGCCGGTCACCCAACGGATCACGACGGCGCCGGAACCACCGGACATGCCGTCGCCTTGTGCCGCTCCGGCGTGGAACCCTCCGTCCACACCGCCGCCCCCGCCGGAGTTTGTTGACCCAGCCGTGGCATCGGCACCTGAGATCCCGCCGCCGTAAGTTTGCGCCCAGTAAGTCTGACCGCCGCCTTCTCCGCCTCCTGCCCACTTTCCGACACCGACGCCGTTCGTTGTGCCGTCGGCGTAGTCGTTCGTGCCGCCCTGTCCGCCATAACCGGACCGCGCCGGGGAGGTCACACGGTCGCCGCCTGCGGCACCTTTGCCGCCGCCGCCGCCCGACCAGTTGCCCCAGAACCCGCCACCGCCGCCTGCGTAACCCTGCGTGCCCGGACTGCCATCGGGGCTTCCACCGGATGAGTTGGTCCCGCTACTCCCGCCGCCGCCTGAACCGCCATTCCGACCATCAGAAGTTCCTGCGGCACTTCCACCACCGCCGCCCCCGGTCATCCATTGGTCGGTGCCGCCGGAGATGTGATAGTTGGAATACGACCCGTCTGATCCCAGTTCGACCGGCGTCCAGTAGTAGTTGCCGCCCGCTCCACCGGCTCCGACGGTGACGGTGTGTGTCGCCACCGCTGCGGTCTTTCCGGTGTAAGCCCGTGCGCCACCAGCCCCACCGGGACCGCCGGTCAGGGCGTAGCCCGCCGGAGGGCCGATGAAGGACGCTCCGCCACCGCCACCGCCAGCCACGACCCATAGGTCAATGGTGATTGCGTCGGGGTTGGTGAGCACCTGAAAGTTGCCGGACGCGGTGTAATGCACCGAGGTGTAGATGCCGTGGGTGCGGACGGTCGGTGAACCGGTCGTCGCGTAGGTGAACTTTTCGCCCCCGGCGCTGGATGCGACGACCCCGTGATCGGCTGGCCGAATAGCCATCAGGCCAAAGCGCCAATCAGCGACCAGACGTTGGTCGCCGTCTTGATGAGCGTGGCTGCGGCGAACTGGCCGTCGATCTCTTTCGCGGAGTCCTTCGAGTTGATGGTCACGCCGGTCCCTTGGGCCAGCGTGGCGTTAGCCGACCCGATGTTCTGAATAATGATCTGCGTGCCGACAGCAAAGTCCGTTGGTGAGAGGGTCGGCGGCACGGTGATCGTCTGGGCTGAACCGTTCGATGAGGTGACCATCTTCCCGGCGTCGGCCAGAACAAGCGTGTAGGTAGTGCCGAGTTGGGCGTTGATCGCCAACGGAGCAACCACGCTCCCAGCGGTCACAGCGCCCGTTACGGCTAGAGCAGAGAGTGTTCCAACTGAAGTGATGTTTGTTTGCGCGGCACCCGTGACGGTCGCAGCCGTACCAGAAGCGTTACCGGTCACGTTCCCAGTCAAAGGCCCAGCGAAAGCGGTCGCCGTCAACGTCCCAGTACCAGCGTTGTAGGTGGCCCCGCCATCAGTCTTCGGAGCCAGATCACCAGTAGCAGACTCAAACAAAGCCACCGAACAAGTCGTATCGGTCGTGTCAGCGACCGTAATGTCAGTCGGTGTTGGGGCTGCGGCCCACTTCAAACCCGTCGCTTCCGACGAATCGGCAGTCAGAACATGATTATTGGAACCCACCGCCAAACGAGAAACAGCATCAGCAGCCGTAGCCGCAACGATGTCACCCTTTGCGTCAACAATGTCGTTCTGAACAACACCGGGGGTGGTGTTTACGAACGCTTCAATATCGTCGTTGTTCTGGTTTACGTCCGCTGCGACGATAGTCGTTCCAGCGGAGAATGTATTCGTAACAGCGAGAGTTGCCATCTACCTGAGTCTCCTTGGCGTATACGTGAAAGCCAACGCGTTGACTTCCCAGTGGTTGTCTGAAGAAGGACCGCTGACCTTCATACTAATACTTCTTCCTGTCCCAAGTGTGGGCAGATTCTGTACATTCGCAGTCAAATCCGCCGAAATGGCATCCCACTCAGCCAAATACGACGAATCCGGGTCGGCATCATCCCACTTAGCCGTACCCCAACGCGATTGAGATACCTTCCCAACAACCGACAAGTCGAAAGAGTTCGTCTGTTCCGACTTATCGAAATCCTTGTAAATCTGAATCGGCAACGTAATCGTTGCCTCAGCCGACAACACGACACGCGGGCGACCCCACCGCTTCTTCACAATAGGGTTCTTACCGGTCACCCACCGGGTGACAAAGTGCGAGTTGATGTGTGCCTCCGTAGAACCAACATAACGGTCACTGGTACGGTTCTGATCGTCTTCCACATCAATCAGAATCCCCGTATTGGCAACACAGCCCCCATAAACGGTCGCCGCAGCATTCGGTGGCCTAAACGCCAGCAACGGTGCGACATCAATGTCAGTCATAACCCAAGAACCGTCTGCGCTGATCGTCGGATCGTAAATGAACACACGCCTAGTTGTTGCCCCGTCCGAAACCCAATCGGTCGAAACGTACAACTTGTTGTTCCCCCACGCCAACTGGGGTGGACTCGTTGTGCGAATCCGCCCATCGTCCAACGCTGGAGACAACTTGGAGAACAACCAAACAAACTGCTGTCCGTTATACAAGTAAACGCCTTCATCGGCAGACCAGAAAAATACTCCAAACGGAGAATGCACCGGGGACGACAGCGGGGTGGAACCCACGCTGTTCGTCAACGTAACCACCTGAAACGAATCAGAATCGAAACCGAAGATCGCATACACGCTGTTGGACTTGAACACCAACAGACGATCACCCATCGGGAGAAGACCGGTGATGTAATCACCGTGTTCTCCCTTGTCGATGTCTACATAATCGGCGGCGGACCATTTCTCAGGATCATTGGTGTTGCGCCACCGAACCCGATATTTGTAACTTGTCCCCGATTCGACCGTGTTAGCCGTCCACGCAAAGTTATTCCAGAAAGCCACATACTGTGCCTGCGGGAAGTTGCCCGCAGAACCATCCAACGTAAGGCCAAGGTCCGCTGCGCTGGAACCATCCCACTTGAACGAAACCTTGTCCCCCGACACCCCGTAGGCGACATTGTTCATCGTCATTCCGTACACGCGAGTACCTGCGGTGCGAGCAGTAATGCCTGTTATGTCGGTGAAGTTGCCGGTGGTGGCATAGGCGACCTTGGTGTCATAGTTGACCATCACCTGACTGGTGCCCCCATCGGTATGAAAACCCCAAATGCCCTTTATGTCGGCACTCAACGCAGTCGTGTTGAGGCGATCCACACCATCGCGCATGCGGATACCGCCGCGCGGGTCAACAAGGACGTTCAACAGGTCGGGAGATTCGTTCTCAGCGAGATTGAACTGATCTGAACGAAGGTTCAGGCCCCCGGTGAAGGCTTCCAGAACCTCTAGTTTGAACTCTCTGCGGGCCATAGCCCGCTACCACTCAACGCCACCGGTATTGGCGTATCGCAGGCGCCCCCATCCGGCTAGGAAACGATTTGAGGACCGGCTATTCGCTACCAATGGCTGAGGTGACGGCGTGTCAGCATACCTGCGTGCCACATTGTCAAGTTCGATCATGTAACTGCGCATGTACTGGTCCGCCATCGTCGGATCTTCCTGCTGCAAGTAGCATTTGGCGATAGCGTAGGTAACTAGCACAGGGTGAAATGGGGCCGGAACGTCTGGGACCGCGCTATCGCTGCTGCCCTGCCCAAACGCTGTGGCATTGCGAATCCCACGAACATAAATAGTTTCAACAGAACTAGGGGTGGGGTAGAACCGCACCGTGTCGTTCCAGTAACTCCACTCCCACGGCGTCCCTGACGAAGCAACATCCAGCGGATAGTTGGAGTCGGCATCATCGGAACCGATGTACTGCACAACATGATCGTCGGTGCGTATCGCAACGACATCACGCAAACCCTGTGTTACCGAAACGCCTACAGCAGCGAGAGTGTAATCCTTCTGGCCTGCGACCGTAGAGAACGTGGTCAAGGCATCATAGAAGGGCCACCGCTTCTCGCTGTAAACGATTGAATCAAACCCCTGTCCGATAATGGTATTTAGAACCGTATCGGAGATATCTGTCGTGTCGATATCCACAATAGCGCGCG
>OCVR010003784.1_pt1 | contig 10469 bp, 4 predicted proteins | sample 1539091 | NCBI WGS metagenome assembly OCVR01 (sample SAMEA3355530, study PRJEB22509) | marine metagenome | biome: marine; feature: coastal ocean; material: water | place: USA | collected 2010-08-07 | depth 16 m | reverse complement strand
GATTTCAGCTTGGCTGTTAAGCAACATGTCGAGCAAAAGTTGCAGTTGCTCAATAAGTACAGCCTGCGAACTTAGGGCCGAAGCATTCCGATGTTGCTGAAGTTGCTCGGAAACTTTTTGAATGGCAAGCACTAAATCACCGACACCTTCCGCGCCGTTCATATAGCTTTGCACGCTAGCTAAAGTGTCGGCTAATTCGATATTGCCCAACTGGCGCTCGCTGGTTTCAAGCTCGATCAATAAGGTGTTCAGCCGACGTAATTGATCCGCAACTTGCTGTTGCTCAATAGCTAACCGTTGCTGCGCGCCTTGTGCCGTCAGCGCGGTATCGGCGAATAAAGCCGCTATGAATACTAGAACAATAAATCTCACAGTACAGCCTCTTGGGTGCGCAGGTAAAGACCACGTTGGCGGTCAAGAAGTTGGCGGAGTAAGTTCACTGCAGATTGGTAGTCTTCCCAAGAGACTATGGTTTCAAGGATAACATCTATTTCTTCGCGTAATCGACTAAAAGGTTGGCGCAAATCCTCTTTGTTTTCGAAGGCTGTCACTAAGTCGCGAGCGGGGTAGTCACGAGCAATGAGTAACGCATTAGCGAGTTGCCATAAATTGTGAGACCGCCCAGCAAGAACCCCAGCATTTTGTTGAGCAAAAACATTTACTACCGCACCGTTCTCAAAGTTGCTGCCGAGTAAGGCGCGCAATACGGCCAGTAATTCTGCTGGATTGGCATCGATTTTGCTAAACACTCGCTCGCACAACAACCACTCGCTCTGTTCTAGTGCCGCTTCAATCGAATCCACTACGCGGCGGACCTCGAAGGACGAAACCTTCTCGTCGACTTGTGCAAAAACATCTAGTTGGTCGCGTAAGTTATCAAGCCGGCGTCGCAGGGATTGCACTTCCTGCAATAAATGCGCTTCGGCCTCTTCAGCAGATTGCACATAATAGTTAGCGGTCTGCAATGCCGATTGATTCGCAATAGGGCTGCGATTGTCGCTGACGCTTAGATTGAAGTGCTGGCTGCTAATGCTAGAGGTATCTTCGCTTGACAGGGTGGCATCTAAAGAGAGAAAGCGTTTCGCACGAAGACCATCAATGATTTCTTTCGTTAACAATTGCTGATCTTGATCAAGCAACTGTAATTCACTCAAACTAAAATCGTCACTTAGCTGTATGGATAGAGGCAAGACGCCACCATCAACAGCATAGAAGTTGCGCTGCGGATAAATTACTTCAATCTGCGGCGCCAAGTCGGTGTAGTACTGCCAACTAAGCTGATTAGGGTAGTAACTAGTGAAGCCATCTTGGTTCTTTATCGTAATGGTTAGTTCGTTACTTTCAGTAGCGATGATACTGCCACTGTAGAGTACGTCGTGAACCATTAAAAGAGTATTGTTGTTGGCGTCAACAACATTTACTTCAACGTCGTTGCCATCAACGGCAAAGCTAAACTCAATCAACGAACCTTCAATTACGCGCAACTCTTGGCTACTCGAATCTTCAGGTGGTAACAAGGTGTATGGAGGTGCCGTGACTGTCACCGCCCAATTGCTGAGCATGGGTGCATCGCCAATGATGACTTCGAGGCTTGAAGACGCCTGCTGATGATCTCCGCCGCTAAGGCTAAAAGTGGTGGTGCTTGATAGTGGAGGTAAGTCATACTTGAAATCTCCGCCACCTAGAGGTGTCATGCCATGCGATTGCGTTAAACCATGCAGTACCACTCGGCTAGGGAGTTCGCCAATAGCACGCGCTTGCAAGCTTAGGCTGCCTGGGTCGCTAGTATGCAACACTAAGTGATTAGGACCAGTCGATGTCAAGAAGTTATTTTTGGAGCTGAGGTTATCTGCAACAAAAATCAACTTGGTTTGTGCAGGCCAAGTAATGTTGCTGCCTGTCATGCGCTGCCAAAAGATACTATTGTGCTGCGGGAAATAATAGGCACATAATGCCAGGGCGCTACAACTCAACAGCGCGCATAAAAATTTAATTAATGGCGAACTTAAAGGAAAAATATGTTGTGGCTGTAGCTGTTCACAATCGTCAACGGCCTGGTCTACTAACGACTCTAAGAAGCTGCCTTCGCTCATATCGTGTTGTGCGCACAACTCTACACTAGAACTTAATCGATCATCAAAACGATGGCTCTTTTCAATGATTACCGCCAGTTGCACTGCAGTGGGTCGATGGCGCAATGGCGTCACTAGCCAGCGCTTGAGTAAGTAAAGGCTGAACAGTACCGCAAAAGACGCATGCAATATTCGCACAACAAGCGGCGGCCGTAGAAAGTAATCTAAGCAAAACGATAAAGCCACAATAACGCAAAAGCTGAGGAGCAATAGGCCCGTTCCTCTGAAAACGCGTACCGCAAGCATCCGGCGCTGCAAACTTTGCAAGCACTTTTGGATGACAAGTGGTAGTGGATGACTCATCGTTGGAAAATCGGCAAATACTCTTTAGGGATTTGTAAGATTAGGCAAGCTGTTGCCGTGCCATAGGTGCTTCCCGGACCGACATTGTTTGGCCATGATCCGTCTGAGTTTTGCATCCTGAGTAGCTCGCCCTGTATCAAGCGCAAGTAATTACGGTACCGTTCGCCGCCAGCAATATGGAAAGCTTGCACGGCATAGTAGTGGCCATAATAGAAATAATAATGGCCACCCATGCCGCTTCCATACTGGCGATTAAAACTTGCAGCTTGCGACTCGAGTCGTTGTAGCCCGCGCTCAATGTCGGCATCAGCGTATACTCCGGCACCGTGCAAAATCGTAATTCCAGCAGCAGTGAGTGGGAAAGAAGCTCGCGCCCGCAAGTTTGGCTGATAGCGAAAATCGCCAGGGCGCGAATCGCGGTGTAGGCTCCAGGCAGGGTCGTCGTTACGTATTGCCGACTTACGCACATAAGCAACCGCAGCATCAATCGTGCTGATCGGTACTTGAATGCCAATGTTATGCGCTGAACGCAGTGCCAAAACCTGGCATGCCGCCACGGACATATCGCTGTCCGCGACATGCGGTTGATAGCGCCATCCACCGCTGTTGTTTTGGCTGGAAACGATTAAGTTCACGGCACGTTGCAGAGCGGCGCGGACGTCATCGCGTGGCGTCATGCCGTAAACTTCTGCTAAGAACAGTGTGGCGAAGGCATGTGAGTATAGTCGGGTTTCATTATTGCTGATGTATCCGTCTTGCTGCACTTGTTGCAAAAGGTAACTTACCGCTTTGTCCACGACATCGCCGTATTTTCCACGTTGCGGCACATGTCCACCAGCTAGAAACGCCATACCCGATAAAGCCGTTACCCCGACGTGGCTTACATCTTGTTGCCAAACTTTGTAACTGTTGTCGAGCTTGTATCCGACGTCGGCTGCCCATGAGCCATCGGCCAATTGCGAATGCGCCAAAATTTGCAAGCCGCGATTGGCAGCTTCGAGAGATGGCGAGGCTGTAATCTGGAGTAAGACGATGGCGAGAATAGACATTATTTTATTTCAAAAGTGTAGTGTCGCTTAGAAACAGAAACAATAACTTGCTTTCGGCTGAGCGAGATTTGTGGTTTAGCAGCGCTTAGTAAATGTAAATCCATAGACTGATGATTTATCAGATCACCGGCGGTATCAACCAAAACTAAGTGCAACATTATTCGGCGATTGGCTAGATCCTCGACGAGGAATGCTACTAGCGAACCATTTTGCAGTTGCATGTGTGTAAACGAACGTGGAATGCAATGAGTAAACGGTACTTCGTTAAGTAGGGTGGTGTTTACTTCACCGCGCAAGTTGGTGAACGACAGCAACAACTCGTTTTCACCGGTCATGCTATTTGAAAACATAATCTCATCTGGCGTGGCTTGCGACAGCATCTCACTAGCCTCGCGTTTGCTGACGCGGACGACGGGCCGTTGATGCGTTAAATCAATATCGGCTAACCAATCATCGGTGACATAAATCGCACGTTTCCCAGCCACCAAAATATCGTTGCGATAGTGCGCTTCTTCTTCGAGTTGTAGTTCGTAAATAACCCGGCCACTACGCGGCTCAATGAGCAGTAGCTGACTGGTCTGGTCTTCGCTGGCGTGACTTATGTGAAGAATCAAATCGCCCGCCACTCGCGGTTCTGAGAATGCCGAAAGTTCTACGCCGATGTCGTTAACCCGGTATTTGCCATCGTTGCTAAAGTAAACACAGCTTTGTGCTGTGAGAATCGCACATCCGTCAGCGAGGGTGACGCATTTGTCAACCAGCGACGGAATTCTAGCATTAGAATCAAAAGGGGTAATGTACTGAGGCTCGCCATCTTTAACTAAAATCAAAGTGTGTTGACTTTGGAATAGCAGTAAATCTTCTTCGCCCTTGAAGGCATGCAGCAAAATCCAGTTGAACGGCAATGGAGATTCAGCAGGAGGTGCAATGCCATCGACGGTTGGCAATGCTTTGTTGCCGTCTAGCAGTTGTGCGTGACTGTTGTAGTCGTCGCTGCTAAACCGATAGGCAATGTTAAAGAGTGATATTTGGCTGTCGATGGGCAAATCGGCGTTTGCTAGCTGGGTATCTAACCATCCTTCAAGTTGCTGCTGCTTACTCGAATCAGTCAACGCCTCGGTCATCCAAGAATAGATTAGCTTATTGCTGTCGTCCAACAAGTAAGCATCAAGTAGGCGTCGCCAGTCACCGGATAGCTTAGCGTCCAGTGCTGCGGCTGACACGGTATGGCGTGACAACAACAAAGCCGGGCGCATTGGATCGCTCATGAGCTGCATATTGGACGCGGCTGTGCTTTCGACTAATAGCACCAGTGCCTGCCATGCGACATCGCTGTCGTCACATGTGCTTAAGCGCCTGAGCAGACTACGGGCAGCGTTGCGGTTGCCGAGTAATAGTTCGCAACGTGCGACAATCAAGCTGGCCAAGTCTCTATCGATGACATCAAAATAATCTTCAGCCAATTGATCGCGCAGTTTGCGCTTAATCGTTTTTACGATAGACAAATCATCGGCACCCACTTGCAAGTAATAATCTAAATCGCGGCGAGTGGTGTTTGGTTGCGCAGCACTCAAGATATAGGACTTGTCACTACGGTAACAAATAATTCCGCGGGGTGTCAAGAACAGCACCGCGCCATCGCTAAGCTGTATAGGGCTACTGGCTAGTTCTGGAGAGTCGTCCCATCTAATTGCCAAAGAGGTGCCGTTGATATCATTAAGCGCAGCGGTAGCCACACCTTTCTCACAGGGCATCCAGGCATGAGTGCTGCTTAGCTCGGACGACAGCAGATTCTCGTTGTTGTAACCGTTGTATCTGTAAAGTTGAGTAGAGGTGTAGACCTTATCGCCTGAAGCGAGATCGATTTTTTGTAGATAGTTGCCGCTCGTTACAATGCTTTTGCCATCATAATCGAGGACGAAGCGCATGCGATTGTCGCCGCGTTCTTGCGCGGGATAAGATTTGAGAAGCTCGCCACTATTACCGTTGACGGAAAACAGAGCTTGCGAATCGAGAGGGGCAACAACGACTACGCCATCTTTAAGAAAGATATTATTATTCGCAAAGTGATTGATGCGTTGGCTAAGGCGTCCGTCTTGGTGCACAATTACTTTGGTGCGTGGATAGGTGCGAGTCCATTCAACAACTCCGGTGCGTGCTGCGACACAACTGAGTGTGCCAAACTGCGAAAGCAACCATACGTGTTCGCCGTCACTGACCGGCGCCGGCGTCGCTACTTCGGTGAGCAGGTTGCCAAAGAGATTGGTTTCCATTGAACCGCTGGCCAAGAACGTTTTGAATAGTTGCTTGCCACTATGTAAATCAAAACACATCAGCGAAATGTCGACGTTACCACCTGCATCGTAAACAGGAACATACACTCGCCCAGCACTAACGAGTGGGGTGCCAATGGTGATGCTGTTAGTTTCGGCTTCGTCTGCTTCGATGACTTGGCGCCACAGTAATTCGCCGCTATGTGCATCGAAGGCATGCAGGCGACGCAACGGAGTCATATGCCGAATGTCGATTCTGCGATACTGGTCGCTGCGGCCCACAGCTTTTGCCTGATGCATGTTAACTAACAGCACACCATCGCTTAGTACCGGCTGTAGTGAAGTAAACTGCGATTGCGCGGCATGCAGCTCGTCATTTAAGTTGTCGTTTATGTTGAGCCAAGCCAAGTTGTCGAATTTCCAGCGTGGATTGCCCGTTGCGGCGTCGAGCGCCACGACATCGTGCCCATTAGTGGCATAGACCAAGCCATTGCCAAAAGCTAAACGGTGAGTGTTATAGCGTAAAGGCAGTACGTCGCCAAACTTGTAACTCCAGGCGAGTTGCAGATGGTCAATGGCAACATGCGGATGCCGCTTATCTAGCGGGTCTTGGTATAGATCGTAATAATTACGGTCCATATACGCAGCATCTAAAGTTTGTTGCGCGCTTTTCTCGGCAGTCAAACCGGCGTATTGCAAAGTCGCGCGCTCGAGCGCCTCAATGTTTAGCGGACGTTGGTACTGCAAAACGACCGCCGCCGCCCGCTCTTGATAATGAGTGCGGTACCATTCGCTCGCTGCTGGTGGCAAATTGCGCAACTGTTCTGCCGCGAAACTCGCAACACCAACATACAAATCGTTTTGAAGTTTGTGAACGGCAGATGCTGGGCTGCTCACCAAGCGCTGCAATATAGGAATCGCTTCAAGCCATCGTTGCTGCTCTAAATAGCTTAAAGCATCATTCAGCTCTGCACTTAAGTCTTGACGTAAGGGCACCGAAACCCCTTCGAGAGTCGAGTCGCCTTGTTGCTGGCTGACACCGCAAGCCAAAGCCACCGAAAATAGTGAGGCGATTAACATAGATTTTTCTTCTTGCGAATAAGCCACTCGCTAACGATGGCAACAAAGAACAGAGCGAAGACCCACCAAGGCTTGATGAACGCAAACTGCTCGTCAATGACGCGCACAATGGGTTGCCCACCATCGAGATCATCGAGGATGTCTTGCAGTTTGTCAGCAGTGTAATAAACGCCGTCAGTTTGTGTGGCTAAGTTTTGCAAGCCGCTGCTGTTAAGCGTTAAATCGGCCATCTCTTTAGACGTCAAGACAACGTTCAGATGTAGGCGCGCGCTGACCATTGATTTGGCGCTAGAGTTCTCGGTGATATAAAGTTCAACATCACCAAGCTGTTGCGGACGGTAGCTGCCGCGGTAGCTGACATCTCCATCACGCTCGACTAATTGCAAACTTAACACTTGCTCGCCCGCGCTATTGAACAATGGAATGCCGTCGTCCTGAATGATCGGCTTATAACCACTGTCGAGAATACGAGCTTCGATAGTCACGTATTCGCCAAGTTCGACAATTTGACGTTCGGCCTCTAAGCGAATGCGTCCGCGATTGTTATGCAGCCGCGCTGATGCGAGGTAGCGCAAGGCACTGCGCCAAAAACTTTGCACGTATTTTTCTCCGGCAGGGAATCGCCATCGCCATGTTTCGTCGGTGCCGAAGAATGCGACTCGTCCGTGTGGAACATTGTGCGAAGCTGCGACGACCAAGGGGCCGAATTCATTTTCGGTGCTATCGCTAACCAACCATGCTTGAGCGCCATTCTTTAATCGCTGACTAGGGAACATCCACCACAGCGGAGTAGCGTTCTGCCACAGCGCCGTGTTTTCTTGAAGGTTTGTGCTAAGTAGGCTGGCAGGGTGCGGGTGCGCCAAATCACTAGGCTGCGGACGGAACTCTTCACTTAATGGAGTGGCTTGTGGATCTATAACCACCGGCAGCATGTTGCCAAGGGTAGTGTCAAGATAGTGTAATGGATTGTATTGCGGTCCAGCGAGCATAAGTAATCCGCCACCGCTCTCAACAAATTTAGCAACGCTGTTAAGGAAGTCTTGCGATGCTAATGGGTCGTGACTTATTTGCAGCGGGCTGACGTCGCCGATGATAATCACATCGTAATGATCTAATAAAGTTTCTACGTCCGTTGGCACTGCGCGCAATGCCGTTGTAGTCGCGGAATGCTCTTGCTCGAACTGGCGATCTGCTTCGGCTAGCCAACACTGTGCTTCTATGTCATTCGTCGCGCGAATAAGACGCTCTTTTAAGAAGCGGTATTCCCAGCGCGGTTTGCCTTCGACATAAAGCACCCGTACTCGAGTGTTTAATACTTTAAGATTAAACTTGATGCTGTTGTTGCTTAAATTAACTTCGCCAACAGCGGGAGCTACTGTCGCTGTTAAGGTGTAATCACCCGCTTTATCAAATTGCGACGACAGTACAAATTGCACGCCATCTGCTGTTGGTTGCTGAACAGCGTGAGTGTCGAGAAGATTGCCTAGCTGGTCACGTAATTCGACAGTAGCAGAATCAATCGCAGCACTGCTCAGCGCCCTTAGACGTAAAGTGAACAATCCTACGTCGCCACTTAACACTTGCTGCGCAGATTGAACTTGCTCTAAAACTAAATCGGGTACGCTGTTGTCGGTGCCCACACCGATACTGAAAGCACGCATCCGTTTCTGCTGAAGAATGCTGGCAACATCTTCAAGCGTGCGTCCATCGTTGCTACGTCCGTCGCTGATTAGCAGTACGTCTGGCAAACGCCGCGAACGATATTCTGCTTCGACCTCGAGCAGAGATTCGCCAAGGGCCGAAGTCGGCGCGTTCGGGTTAATGATGGCATCGCGATTGCTTAGCGACAAGGTGCGCGCTGCTTGAAAATACTTTAGGTCATAGCGTGACTCGAGAGCATCGAGCGTAGCCCCATTAATAAAATTACGCGCCCATTCACTACGACTCCCAGCATCGGTGTCGTGGTGCGACATGGAGGTGCTTGCATCGACAATTACCGCTAGTGGCGCAGCTTCGGTTACGGTCGATCGTTGGTTGATGCGTGGCTGCATCAGTAAAGCAGAGACCACAGCTAAGCAAACAAAACGTGCCATCACGCAAATTGCCGTTGGCAGAATAGATTTGCTAGCGTCTCTGTTACGTAAAGCTTTGTAGTAGGGAAGCAAAGCAATGAACAGCAGCGTCGGCAAGATGAGCAACACAATCACCCATGCTTGTGGCGCATTAATAAAGACTAAGCTTTGACTCATGCAGTCCTCCTCTTGTCAATGGCGAAACTTAGCAGTGACTCGCAAACTAAGCACGCGAGTAGTACATAAAGCAAAGTTGCAGCCAATGGCGCATTGCTTTGCTGTTGCGTATTAGAAACAGCAGCGGCTTGCGTGTCAGAATACGAAGGCAAATTGCTGACATCGATGCTGCGCAAGTCACTCTCGCTATCTAAGCTATGCACGCCAACGCTGTGGCCGTCGATGGTGTAAGCGCCAAGCACACCCAGTGTCAATTGCGATGAGTGCCGCAAACTTTTTCCAGCTGGGCTGGTGATTGTCACGGCGTGAGGTAAGTCAAGTCGTTCAGTAACGTTTAGCTTGGACGGCAACGCGGGTTGCGGTACTAATGAAAATAACAAATCGTAAATAAGTGCCATTGTGCCACCAGGGACTTCAGGCATGCGATTCCAGCGCGCGTACGGGGCAACGGCAGAAACCGCAACCTTGCCTTTACCATGATGGAGTTGAAGAAGCGCGGCAGACTTATAGTCGTTGTCGGTAGCCGAAAAGCTTAATATCAATTGATGTTCACCGTCGACATCGAGCTGCTGAAAAATGCGATGCGGAACTTCAGTAAGTAAAGCTTGCCACTGCGGGTCACTAAACAGCTTAAGCGCCGGGTGCTCGGCATGGTCTATGGTTAACAGGGCATCACGCTGCTGCGCACCTGCAATTTCAAATTGCTTCAAGCCAAGCTGCAACATTAGAGGCTGCAAGGCAGGGGTGCTGCTTTGCGGGCCGACCACGACTAACAGTCCGCCGCCAGCAGCAACGAAGGACTCTATCAGCTTTATTTTGCTACTCGGTAATGAACTTAAATCGGACAAGATCAGCAGTTGCGCCTCGCTTAAAGCGCTTGTGCTGAGCTGGTGCGGTCCAAGGACAATAGGGCGTAATGGCGCTTGATCGCCAAGGTTTAGATACGACAGGAAATTAGAGCTAACGTCAGCGTTGCCAAAGTCGCTATTGTTGCTACATAAAATAGTCGTCCATTCAGCTACCACCTCTAGGCCAACACTTTGCTGGTCATCGGCGCGCAAGCCATCGCTAGCAATCGCAACCTCAACTTTACGCGAACCCACTTCATTAAGGGTGAACATGTGCTCAAAGCTTTCGCCACTACGCGCCTTGATTTCGAGATCTTTCTCAGCGATAACCTTTCCGTCAATGAATAGTTGCAGCAATCGCTGCTGTGGACGGCTCGTGTAATTGCGCACTTCGCAACTGAATACGACTTCGCCTCCTTTTACTACTACTTGAGGCGCAACAGTCGAATGATGCACCGCCACATTCGAAGTTTGCCCTGCGCCGACCGTTTGATAATCAATGACGACATTGCTATCACTAAATAACTGCATAGCC
>OCVR010003778.1_pt1 | contig 10486 bp, 9 predicted proteins | sample 1539091 | NCBI WGS metagenome assembly OCVR01 (sample SAMEA3355530, study PRJEB22509) | marine metagenome | biome: marine; feature: coastal ocean; material: water | place: USA | collected 2010-08-07 | depth 16 m | reverse complement strand
TACCAGAAGGTAATTACGGCATTACGTTTAAAGTAATCCACATGTAATTAGTTTCTGTATCACCTTTTGTGTCAGTAGCCATACTTAAAGATAAGTTAGCGTTTGCACTCATTGTGTATCCTGCAGAAATATGCATAACTTCTCTATCATCATCAGACGCTTCATTAGTAATAGTGTTCATAGTTGCTCCTAAAGTGAAATCACCCATTGCATATGCACCACCAATTGCTAAGTTTACATCGTCAGCTCCTAAGTAACCTAAGCTACCACTGTTTTCAAAACCTCCCATACTAGCACTTCCTACATTAAATCCGTTTTCTCCGTAAGTTGTTTGACTTCCAGAAATTGACATAGACTCATTAACGTTGTAAGTTGCACCTATCATTGTCATATCCATGTCTTCAGCCTCCATTCCTAAAGCACCATATCCTGTAGCAGTGTTGTAAGAAACATTTAAGTTTAAGTCACCACCCATCATAGCGTATGATAAGTCAAGACCCATTGCAGTTGCAGCATCCTCAGCCATTACAGTAGTAGAAACATAAAGTAAATTAGCATTCCAGTCACCTTCACCTTTAGCAGCATTTAACCACATTTGTGATCTACCAGTTAAGTCAGCATCTTCACCACTTGTAGAAGCATAACCAAAAGTTACATCAGCCATATCAAGATCAAGTCCAAAAGTGAACCCATCCCAAGTTGCTCTGTTAGCACCCCATTGGTTAGAAGAAACAATTGCTCCTGATCCATAATCTAATGCTTGACGTCCTGCAGTTACACTAGCGTAACCCATTAAGTCAGTAGAAGCATAAGCCTCATAAACACCAATTGTAGCTGCATTTCCTGTTCCTAATGTATAATTAACATTAGTTGAACCATGAATAGACCAGTCAGATCCTCCCCATGTAGCGCCTACAGTTGCTCTTTGGTCAGTAGACATTTCGTCTCCATCACCACTCATATCTATTCTCGTTCTAGAATCACCATCCCAGTCTTGAGCAAAAGATACTGTTGTCATTAATCCCATTGCTAAGACTAATATGTTACGTAAATTTTTTTTCATTTTTCTTTTTTTATGATTAATACGGTGGCAAAGATAAACCTCTTTAACAATTAACACCTAAAAAAACAGCATCTTTTTAACATTTAAATGTTGGTGTGATGCTTAAATTGCTGATTTAAAGCAATATAAGTTGTTAATTATTTATTAAAATATAGGCGATATTTTATTTTATAAGGTCAAAATGAGCGAAAATAACGATATAATCTTGCTATTCTTTGTAAGATAGCCACTTCCACAGCTCTTTGTAGCTAGTTTTTTTTCCATACATCAGTATTCCTGTTCGGTAAATTCTACCTGCAAACCATGTGGTTAATATAAATGAAGAAATTAATATCCCAACTGAAAGGGCTAGTTCCCAATTTGCTACTCCAAAAGGCAAACGCACCATCATAATAACTGGAGAGGTAAAAGGAATTATACTCATCCAGAAAGCCAATGTGCCGTCAGGATTTTCCATTATAGGTTGTATCAGTATAAAGGAAAGAATAAGAGGTATAGTAATAGGCAATACAAATTGTTGGGTATCAGCCTCAGCATCTACAGCCGAACCTACTGCAGCAAATAAAGAACTGTACATAAGGTATCCTGCCAAAAAGTAAAAAAGGAAGGATACGAATATCTGTATAAGATTAATCCCTCCGGTTAAGCTACTTATCTCACTTAGTAGTACAGATTGTTGTGCAGCATTTAGTTCAGTAGTCATGCTACTTGCATCCATAAACAGAAGCTCTGCAATAGTAGCAATAGCAAAGGTAAGGAGTATCCAAAGTACAAATTGAGTAAGTCCAACTAGTGCAACTCCTAGTATTTTTCCCATCATTAATTGAAATGGTTTTACTGAGGAAATGATAACCTCCACAATACGGCTTGTTTTTTCTTCAATAACCCCACGCATTACCATAGTACCATACATAAAGATGAACATATATATAAGGATACCGCAAATAAATCCAATCCCCATACTTGCTTCTGCTTGTGAGTTGGTAGTGTTTCCGTCTTCTGAAATTATTTTGGTTGTAATGTTTACTGTGCTTTCTGCACTCTCTAATATAGTAAGATCAATGCCAGCAGCTTTTAATTTTTGGTGTTCAATAATTTTCTCTAACTGGTTTTCAATTCCATTACTTACGGATAAGCTAATTTGCTGATTGGAATAAAGCGTGAAATTATTTTCTTCTATATGTAGTAGTGCATAATAGTTGCTTTCTGTAAAACCTTCTTTTAGGAGAGTAGCCTTTTCTTGTGGGATTTTAGAAAAATGTAAAAATTCAGTATCTTCTAGTTGATTCGTAAATTCAAAACCATCCTCTTCAATAGCGATATTCCTTAGTTCTTGGCTTTCCTCTGCCAAATAAGTTGGAACTATCAAAAGAGCCGCCATAAGTAAAGGCCCAACAATTGTCATTACAATGAATGCTTTTTTTCGTACCCTTACTAGGTACTCTCTTTTTATGATGAGCCAAATTTTATGCATTGTTTACCGCTTTTATAAAGATTTCTTCCATACTAGGAATTTCCTTTTTAAAGGAGATGATTTCCATTGCTGCCACAATGCTCTGCAAAGCTTCTTGTTGTGTTTTCCCTTCTTTTAAAAGAATCCTAAAGGTAGTGTCCTTTTTACTTATGATAGAAAAATAATCGTTTTCACTTAATTCCTTATTTGCTGTAATTACTTCATAGGAATTATTGGTAAATTTCTTTTTTATTTCATCAATTGGTCCTTCAAGTACAGTTTGTGATTTATTGATGAGTGCAATATGATCACAAATTTCTTCCACTGATTCCATTCTATGAGTGGAGAAAATAATAGTTGTCCCATTTTCGCTTAATTCTAAAATTTCCTTTCGGATGATGGCCGCATTTATAGGGTCAAACCCACTGAAAGGTTCGTCAAAAATAAGCAGTTTTGGTTCATGGATTACCGTTACTACAAATTGAATCTTTTGTGCCATTCCTTTGCTGAGCTCTTCTACTTTTTTACTCCACCAACTAAGAATATCTAGTTTTTCAAACCAAAATTTTAGTTTTGCTAAGGCATCAGTATAGGACATTCCTTTTAGTTGGGCTAGGTAAAGTGCCTGTTCTCCTACCTTCATTTTTTTGTAGAGCCCTCTTTCTTCAGGTAAATAACCAATTTCAGAAATATGATGTTTCTCTAAAGGAACTCCATCAAAAATTAAACTACCACTATCAGGGGCTGTAATTTGATTAATGATACGCATGAGGGTAGTTTTACCTGCCCCATTTGGGCCTAATAATCCGTAAATACTCCCTTTGGGAACTGATATACTTACCTTGTTAAGAGCAGTATAATCTCCATATTGTTTAACAACATCTTTTGCTATGAATATGGGCTCTTTCATTTTACCCAAACATTTCTTTTACTCTATCAAAAAATGATTTGTCATTTCCTGTAGGGTTAGGGGTAAAGGTTTCTGACTTTTTACTTGCTTCAAAAAATTGCTTTTCTTCCTTAGTTAAATTTTGAGGAGTCCAAACATTAATATGGATAAGTAAATCACCAGTTCCATAACTATTTACTGAAGGTAATCCTTTCCCTTTTAACCTTAATATTTTACCACTTTGTATTCCTTCTTCTAGTTTTATTTTTACTTTTCCTGTAACAGTTGGAATTTCAGTATTTGTACCTAGAGCTGCATCAGCAAAACTAATATAATGGTCAAAGTGTAAATTTTGTCCATCACGAATCAAAGATTCATGTTCTTCAACAGCAATAAGGACAATTAGATCTCCATTGATGCCGTCCATAGGAGCGGCATTTCCTTTTCCACTTACTTTTAACTGCATCCCATCTTCAACTCCAGCAGGAATAGTAATTTTTACAGTTTCACTTTCTTTTAACATTCCATTCGCATCCGTTCCTGATGGGCGGTGGTCAATGCTTTTTCCATTTCCGTTACAATGTGGGCAAGGACTAGAAGTTTGCATTTGTCCTAAAATAGTATTGCTGATACGAGTAACTTGTCCGCTACCATGACAGGTGTTACAAGTATTATAAGTTACGCCTTCAGCATTTACCAATCGGCTTACTTTTATTTTTTTATCTACTCCCTCTGCTACTTCTTGTAGGTTTAAAGATAAACGAATTCTTAGGTTAGTTCCTTTAGTTACTCTTCTACCTCTACCTCTGCCACCACCTCCAAAGCCACCAAAACCTCCGCCTCCACCGCCAAAGATGTCGCCAAATTGGCTGAAGATATCGTCCATATTCATTCCGCCACCTCCAAAACCTCCTCCGGCAGCTCCACCCATTCCTGCATGACCATATTGGTCGTATCTTTGTTTCTTTTCAGGAGAGCTTAATACATCATAAGCTTCAGCAGCTTCTTTAAAGCTTTCTTCAGCAGCAGGATTGTCAGGGTTTTTATCAGGATGATATTTAACCGCTAACTTTCTGTATGCTTTTTTGATTTCTTTGGTATCAGCATTTTTGCTAACGCCTAATGTTTCGTAATAATCTCTTTTAGACATAGTTTATTCTTTATTTCCTACAACAACTTTTGCATAACGCAACACTTTACCACCTAGTAAGTACCCTTTTTCAATGGTATCAATAATTTTTCCTTTTAGCTCATCAGATGGGGCAGGAATATTTGTTATTGCTTCATGAAAGTCAGTATCTAACTCTTTCCCGTTAGGATCTTCAATTTCTTTTAATCCTTTTTTCTCTAACTCAGCTTTCAGTTGCTTGTAGATAAGAACTGGTCCATCCTCATCAGTATAATTATTTGCTTTTATGGAACGCTCAAAATTATCCAAAATTGGCAGTAAAATAGTCATTATGTCCTTATTGGCAGTAGTAAAAAGTTCTATTCTTTCTTTTGCATTTCTTCTTCTGAAGTTTTCAAATTCAGCAAATAGGCGTAAATTCTTATCTTTTTCAACTGCTAATTGTTCCTCAGTTGTTAATTCTTTTTTTACTTCCTCTTTTTCTTCTGTATCTGAATTTTCTGATTTTACATCAGCTATTACTTCTTCAGTATTATTTGTTTCTTCTGCAATTTCTTGCTCTTCTTGTTTTTTCTTGCTCATTGTGTATTTGTTTTACACTAGTATTTAGTGCAAGTATTTTGCCAAAGGGATAAAAAAGACAATTTGTCAGTTTATTTCTTTTGATCCTCTAAAAATCGGTGTAATGCAGCACCTTTTAAATTATGTGCAATTATGATTCCATTTCCGTCAATAAGAACATTGGAGGGAATGGATCGAATACCGTATTTATTTGACCCTTCTGACTGCCAACCTCCTAAGTCAGATACATGATATTCCCAAAAAAGTTGATCTTTATTGATAGCTTTTACCCATGCTTTATTTGTTTTGTCAAGGGATAAACTAAATACTTCAAATCCTTTTCCATTTTTGAATTTTTCTTTTGTATATTTTCGGTAAGCATCTACAATATTTGGGTTTTCCCTACGGCATGGGCCACACCAACTCGCCCAAAAATCAATCAAAACTAGTTTTCCTCTAAGTTCAGATAATTTTAACTCATTTCCAGTAGGATTATTATAAGCTAATTCAGGAGCAATATCTCCAATTTTTAATCCTATTTCTTGTGCTGAAGTAAGGTTGATTGATAATGCTAGCAATAGTATTGAAAGTATTCTTTCCATTTTAGTTTATTCTAGTAATTTGTGCACCAATTGCATTTAATCTTGTATCGATATTTTGATACCCTCTGTCAATTTGTTCAATATTATGTATCGTACTTTCTCCATCAGCAGCAAGAGCAGCTAAAAGTAATGAAACACCTGCACGAATGTCAGGAGATGTCATTGTTGTTGCTTTGAACTGCATGTGATTTTGCCCAATAACTGTTGCTCTATGTGGGTCGCATAAAATAATTTGAGCTCCCATATCAATCAATTTATCTACAAAGAACAAGCGTGATTCAAACATCTTTTGATGAATAAGAACAGAACCTTTTGCTTGGGATGCAACCACTAAAACAATACTTAGTAAATCAGGAGTAAATCCTGGCCATGGAGCATCAGAAATAGTTAGAATTGAACCGTCAATAAAGGATTGTATTTCATAACTTTCTTGTGCAGGAATATAAATATCATCTCCTTGGCGTTCCATTTTAATCCCCAATTTTGAAAATACGGAAGGGATGACACCAAGCTCATCATAAGCTACATTTTTAATAGTAATTTCTGATTTAGTGATTGCTGCTAGTCCAATAAAAGAACCAATCTCAATCATATCAGGTAGGATTCTATGCGTACAGCATCCTAAATATTCAACTCCTTCAATGTGTAAAAGGTTAGAGCCAACACCAGTAATTTTTGCCCCCATGGAGTTTAGCATCTTGCAGAGTTGTTGTAGATAAGGTTCGCAAGCTGCATTGTAAATGCTTGTTTTCCCTTTTGCCATTACGGCTGTCATTACAATATTTGCTGTTCCTGTAACAGAGGCTTCATCAAGCAGCATATCAGTTCCTTTTAACTGTTCAGCAGTAACTCGGTAGAACTCTTCTTTACTGTCATAAATAAACTTTGCACCTAAATTTTCAAATCCTATAAAGTGAGTGTCTAGCCTTCTTCTTCCAATTTTATCTCCTCCTGGCCTTGGAATGTATCCTTTTCCATAACGGGCTAACAAAGGCCCAACAATCATGATTGAACCTCTTATTCGGCTACTTTTTGCTTTGTAATCATCTGATGATAAATAGTCAATATCAACATTGGCAGCCTTAAAGCTATAAGTTGATTCATCAATTTGTTTTACTTCAACATTTAAATCACGCAAAAGGTCAATAAGAATATTTACATCACGGATGTTTGGTACATTTTCCATGATAACTTTTTCTGGAGTTAATAGTACTGCACAAAGCACTTGTAGTGCTTCATTCTTTGCTCCTTGTGGGTGCAAATCTCCTTTTAGTTTTATTCCTCCTTTTACTTTAAATGTAGCCATTTATTTATTTTTTTTATAGTTCTTTTTGTAGTTTTTCTTTTTGCCATTGGATTTTTTGTTGCTACTAATCCCTTGTCTTACTGATGCTGAATGAATGAATTCAAAATCATCCGCTAAAGTAAGTTGGTTGTTGGACATTTGTTTTAAATGCAACCTAATCATATTATTGTCTACCGAACTTTCGTTAAAAAGAATGTATGATTTTTTCATTTGATTAGCAATCATCCCTGTCATAATTGTTTTTTCTTCCCCCTCCATTTTTAAACCTTCTTCTATCATGGTCTGAATGGTATTTCCATAATAGGAGAATTTGATTTTATTCCCTGGATAAGTCATTTTTTCAGGACGCTCTTCTAACTTTTCTATTTCAGGCTTTGGGTAAGGTGATTTAACATCTAGTTTAAAATCGGACATGATATGTAAATGATCCCAAAGTTTGTGTGTAAATTCTTTTACATCTCTAAGGTGAGGATTCATTTGCCCCATAAAAGCAATGATAGCATCAACACATTTTTGTTGTTCTGCTTTATCAGTTAAGCTAGTTGCGTGAGCTATCATTCTTTGTACATGTCTTCCGTACTCAGGAATGATGAGGTGTTCGCGTTCAGTATTATATTCCATGAAAATTAGTTTGTAGCAAAAGTAATAAAAAAAGCCCACCAAAATGGTGGGCTTTTCTTTAATATCTAATGATTACTTCTTAGAAACCTAAGCTAAGTCCTAAAAGATAATTTCTTGTTGCTTGCGGATAGTATCCTGCCATATTATATCCTCTTTCGCTATCTGAATTTACATAATGATCGTCACCACTTGGGTCCCAATCATCAGAGATGAAACGGTAAACCCAAGCATTGTTTAAATACTCATTGTTAAGTAGGTTATTTACTTGTAAGCTTACTTTTGCAGTTTTGAATATTTTGCTTTCCCACTCATAAGACACTCTTAAATGATTCACTAAGTAGTCATTTAACATTCTATCTTCTGATGAAGTATTGTCAATAAACTGCTCGCCAACATATTTGCTGATGAAATCAACACTTGTGTTTTTGTCCAACTGATAGTTCAATTGTGATGTCCAGATTATATTTGGTGAAAAGGCTATATCCGTATTTTCATGAGTAACTTCATCAGTTCCCCAAGTATCCCAGTTGTCCACATGCTCAACAAAAGGAGTAATAATTTTATTTTCACTCAAAGTCATGTTTGCTGCCCAAGTTAATTTGTTCGTTAGCTTGTAAGTCCCTTCAATCTCAATTCCTTTTCGGAACGATTCAGCAACATTTACATGGGTTCTTTCCCCAACATCATTTAGTTTTCCTGTCATCACTAATTGATTTTCATAGTTCATGAAATAAAGGTTAGCTCCAAAAGTCATTTTATCGCCAACTTGCTTGTAACCAATTTCAGTATCATAAAGTGTTTCGTGTGTTGGGCGAGAATCAGGAGTACTTTCAGTATAATCACTTCTGTTTGGTTCTTTGTTAGCTACACCAAATGAAGCGTAAAGCACTTGACTTTCATTTAAAGTATGGTGCAAACCAAATTTAGGATTAAAGAATTCAAGATTTACTTCTTGTTCAGCAGAATTTCCTTCAGCATCTAGTCCTTCAAAAATATAGTCAATTCTTCTTCTTTGTAAATCAATATATAACTGAGTTGCATCAGTGTACTTGTAGTTTGCTTTTGCATAGAAATTATTGTCAAATTTTTCAGCTTTATTCCAGTAGTATTGATGGTTGAAGCTAGCATTACTTGCGTATTGTGACCAGATTACATTTCCATAATGCTGCCCAGAATAACGACTGCTTGCTCCTCCAAATATAAAGTCTATATCTCCCATAGTATGATTTAAGGAATAAGTAAATCCTCCAAAGTCATTGTTTAGCCATTTTCTTCTGACAAAGTTTGATGTTGTGATTGTATCCTCTCCAATAATTACATCATCTAATCCGTAAAAAGAAAGTGCATTTTGACCAAATACATAGTCGCCATTATACAAAACAGAGTTGTGTTCGGTTCCTATATATTGCTCATAGTACCCTTCACCATGCGTGTAGTGCCCTGCAACATTGAAGTTGGTAACATCACTTAATTGTTGGCTGTAGTGCAATTGATAATGCGTTTGTCCGTAATTGTCCACCTCATTGTCATAATCATAAGGATTATAAGTTCTGTTGCTGTCCATATAATTTAAAGGCGTTCCGTACCAAGCTTGGTAGGTTCTTTCTTTTCCAGAAAATACAATTCCTTTCAACACAGAATTATCTCCAAAATAAGTTCCTTGTAAGTACAATGATTCTAAGTTAGAAGTTGCTCTATCTATGTAGCCATCTGATGAAATTTTAGACACACGCCCATCAAAAGTAAACTTGTTATTAATAAGTCCAGTACCAAACTCTACATTGTTTTTTAAAGTAGAAAAACTCCCCATAGTATTGTTTGTAAGCAAGTAAGCGTTTTTGTTTAATCCGTCAGTTTTTAGGTTTACTGATGCTCCAAAAGCACTACCACCATTTGTTGAAGTTCCAACCCCTCTTTGTATTTGAATGTTTTCAACTGAGGAAGTAAAATCAGGAATATTTACCCACCAAACTCCTTGACTCTCAGAATCATTTAATGGAATTCCATTAACTGTAACATTTATTCTTGTTGGATCAGAACCTCTTACTCTAAAGCTTGTATAACCTACTCCAGCTCCTGCATCAGAAGTAGTAACTACTGAGGGAGTAAGCGAAATGATATAAGGTAAATCCTGTCCCAGATTTCCTTTTTCAATTTCTGATTTACTGATGTTTGTAAACGCTACTGGAGTTTTTTCAGTTGCTCTAAGCGCATTTACATTTACATCATTTAACACCTTTTGCATTGAAATAGTGTCATTTGGCTGTTGTGCAAAACCAATAAATGGTAGAGCAAGCAGAGCAGCCATGCAGTTTTTTTTGTTAAACATTTTAATTATTTTTTGTTAACATTAGCAGATAAAATAGGGTTATTATCTGTTCTATTTAATGTTGACTCATTTTCCTATGATGAATGACCACCTCAGGTTCAATGGGTGTAATCTCAGCCTTTCGGCACCCCTTTTAAGATGGGGTAAAAGTATGAAAAAAGTTTATAGTTGACTAAAAATTAGTTGATAGACTTTCAATTGCCTGCTCATTTCTATCCTCACCTTTAATTATTAAAAATTTGTGTCCTAAGTTTTCTAGTTCTTGTTTGTAGATTTCAAGAAGTTCATTTCTGTTTGTAGGGTTTTCTCTTAATGGGTCGTAATCCCATTTTAAGTCTGGCTTACATAAAAGATAAAATCTATTCTCAACTTTTTGTTTTTCAATTTGCTCTAAAATCCAATTGTTGCAGTTACCATATTTATAGTCGCTCCATATTTTAAGGGTAATAAGATCAGTATCATGTAGAGAGATTTGTTGATTGTTAATAATAAGTTGCTCGTTTTCCAATTGCCCTGTAGCAATTTTTAATAAA
>OCVR010003772.1_pt1 | contig 10493 bp, 19 predicted proteins | sample 1539091 | NCBI WGS metagenome assembly OCVR01 (sample SAMEA3355530, study PRJEB22509) | marine metagenome | biome: marine; feature: coastal ocean; material: water | place: USA | collected 2010-08-07 | depth 16 m | reverse complement strand
GAGGAGTGGCAACAGGAACGTGACCAAGAAGAACTACAGGAGTTGGCAAATGCCTAAGAAGTATAGAGGAACAGCAGTCATGTCTCTTGACATGTTCATAGAGTTTGACGAAGTTGATATACCGCTAGACATGGACGAGCATAGCTTTGCTGAATACTTAGCCATGACTGGCGAGTGGAAAGAAGAACCTGCAAGCGGTGACTTTAAGATTTACGAAGTAATGGAGATTACAGATGACAAGACTATCACCTACCACTAACGCAATCTGCTGGGCAAGCGGTCACTTCCTGACCAACGAGTTGCCTATTGATTACGACAACATGAACGACAAGCAAGTGCTAGAGTATATAGCATTCCATGTCTGCGAACAATACGAGAACGACCTGCCCGAAGTTGTGTGGGACATGATTGAATGGCTCGCAGAAGATGCAGTGAATAACATTGACCGACTAACAGCAACCATATAGGAACATCACATGATGCAAGCAATACTAATTGATACACCAAACCAAACCATTGAAATCGTTGACTATTCTGGAGATTACAAAGACATCTATGCGCTACTTGGGTGTGACTTATTTACCACAGTATACCTAGAAGGGGTGGGAGAGGACACGTTGTATGTAGATGACGAGGGCCTATACGTAGAGAACCAAGTGTTCTTCGGCATCGCTGGCTGTCCTCAACCATTGGCAGGTCGTGGCCTTATCCTTGGCACTGACGATGAGGGTGACAGCACCGACTGCACATCCAGCCTTGACACCATCAAGAAGATGGTAACGTGGAGACACCAATGGTTGGATGCACCAGCCCCACAGATGGACTTCTTTTCCTTTGACGACGTTGAAGGGCTGACTGACGACGAGCTTCTATCTGCACTGGGTGTTAAAAATGTTTGACATCCCTGTAACAATATCGTATATTGAGTTAGGCATCCTGCTGGGTGTCTGGCTTAACACCACCATCAATGTCTATAACTTTATGAAGGCACGACATGACGGATGAGAAAGATAAACAACACGAAGCACTGAGGAAGTGGCTGTATGGTAACGAGCTATCGCACCGACAGACCATTGACTTCCTTGACAAGCGGCCTGAGTTTAAGAACTGGCTGAAAGAATACTTTATTAAAACCTATACAAGAAAGGGCTTATGATGGCTCGATATGAAGTAACATTTGTAATTGAAACAGACCTAGAAGAAGTAGGGTCACAACCTTGGTGGCCTATCATTGGAGAGGAACCCATGCCAGTTGAATGGCTTGAATACATTATGGTTCGTGACCTGTCCGAAGACGAGTATGTCTTGGACGTAGACTTTGAGGAGAACACAATCAACATAGTTGACATGACCTTCGATGCACTGACACAAGAACCACAAAAAGTTAAATTAGAATTAGTCGTAGACAATGGAGAAAAGAATGAGCAATAAACACAAACGAATGTTTAAGCCTTGGTATGAAGATACTATGCTAAGCGTCTGGGAAACAAAGACAAATCGCCGTGGCAACAAGGAGTCGGTCAAGGTTAAACACAATCGTGCCTCTGTCCACGACAGGCTTGGTAAGGAATGGGAACGTGAACAAATCTGGAACGAGGGGTATTGATTGTGGATTTATTTGTAACACCTATCATGTGTCTCGCCTTGACAGTCTATCACGAAGCACGTAACCAAAGCATTGTGGGGCAGTTCGCTGTGGCACAGGTAGTAATGAATCGTTCGTTAGATAACCGCTTCCCTAAAGATGTGTGTGCCGTGGTAACACAGGGCATCCACTGGCAGAGCAAGCCAGCACGTAATCGTTGTCAGTTTAGTTTCTATTGTGATGGCCTATCGGATGAGCCACGAAACAAACGAGCGTTTCAGTATGCCTATCAGGTTGCAGAGCAAACACTCGAAGGATACTCATACGGCCTTGTTGAAGGTGCAACACACTACCACGCTGACTATGTTACCCCAGCCTGGGCATTGCACCACACGAAGATTGTAACGATTGACAACCACATTTTCTACAGGTGGGACTAGTGAGTAACCTGTGGGAAAAAGATAAGCGGCAGTTGTTCAGGGAATTGTATCACCAATACCTTGACGAAGGATACAGCCAGAAGGAAGCCAAGAAGATGGCACGTGAAGAAGCGGACGAGCTACACTCAGAGAACGTAGACTTCGCCTTCAAGATATCTGAGCAGGAGTATGACGATTGAAACCCCAACCAATTAGGAAGCTAAAGAAACAACCAAACTTTCATGGGCGGCTCTTCACCGAACAAGACGTTGCAAGCATCTGGCTTGAGCGTATGAGTCAGAAGATGGGTAGCCTGTATGAGTATGGAAGTCAGCCGTGGAAGGCAGAGGATAACTCTTACCTGACATTGGCCTACCTACATAGGAGTGAATGACATGGACGACAAGACACTTGAGCGACACAGAGACAATGTTCGCCGCATGAAACAGGAACGACGCCGAACACCAGAGTGGCACGAAAAGAAACGCTTGACATTGAGCCGTGCTTGGAGTAGGTTCCATCCAGTTGAGCTTGACCCTGACAATCGTAGCTGGTATTACGATAGCTATGGTGCTAAGCGTGACAAACAAACTGAAAGGATTATTGACGATGAATAAACAGACACAGAAACAAAGGCTCAAGAGCATTCGGCGTCGAGCCATCGCCAACCAGAACAACAGCCCCAACAAGAAAACCATGGCAGAAGCAATCAAAGAGGTTAAGAATGTATAGGATGATGTATAAGACATCGGGTTTCGGTGCGGCCTTCACAGAGAACGTCCACGACAAGGACGAATACCTACGTCACAGAGCTTTGCTCGCTGACCACATAGGGTTTACAACCGAAATAGTAAACGGCAAGCTCTTTGTCTATGACAAGGGGAAAGAATACGGAGTGTATTACGTTGATGGCGAATGAGTCCAAAGTAATTAGCAGAGGTGAGTGCGGCTCTTGCGGCTCATCTGATGGCAATGTTCACTACGATGACGGCCATGCCTACTGCTTTGTCTGCGAGAGTTTCACAGGTTCACCTAATGAAGAAGGATATACACCAATGCAAAACACAGTTGCAACCATACCCACACCACAGAACATACAGGTGGCACGACTATCACAGGGACAGTTCGCTGCCATCCCTGACCGCAACATCAGCCTAGACGCTGCCCGTGCTTACGGAATTACACAGACAGAAGGCAAGCACATCTACCCATACTATGACATCAATGGCACACACGTTGCTAACAAGGTTCGACATGTGGCCAACAAAGAGTTCAATGCTGAGGGTGCGATGTCACAAGGCACGTTGTTCGGACAGCAGATGTTTGGTCAGGCTGGCAAGTTCATTACTGTATGTGAGGGTGAGCTTGACGCAGTGTCTGCCTATCAGATGATGGGTTCCAAGTGGCCTGTCGTGTCTGTTCGTAACGGCGCACAGTCTGCTGTCAAGGATTGCAAGGCACAGCTTGAGTGGCTCAACAGGTTCGACAACATCGTGCTATGCTTTGACAATGACGAGCATGGTAAGGCGGCGATGTCACAGGTTGCCCAGTTGTTTGAGCCTAACAAGTGCAAGCTAATGAAGCTGCGTGGCAAGGATGCCAACGAGTATCTCAAGCACGGCAAGGCCGAAGACTTTATCCGATTGTTCTGGGAGGCACAGCCACACACACCAGCAGGCATTGTCAACCTTGCCAACTACGATGGGCTGTATGATACAGATGACAAGGAGAGTGTGCCTTACCCCTACGAAGGCTTGAACGAGATGCTGTATGGGATGCGGACTGGTGAGCTTATCACCTTCACTGCTGGCACTGGTGCTGGTAAGTCAAGCATCATGCGAGAGCTAGAGCATCACCTGCTCAACAACTCCAAGCACAACATCGGCATCGTCAGCCTTGAGGAGAACGTCAAGCAGACTATCTTCCACCTCATGTCAGTAGAGGCAAGCAAGCGTCTATACATTCAAGAGGTTCGTGATACGATTGCACCAGAGCAACTCAAGGCATACGAGGAAGCCACAGTAGGCACAGGCCGTGTGTTTGCATTCGACCACTTCGGCTCTATCCAGACAGACGAAATCCTTTCCCGTATTCGTTACATGATTAAGGCTCTCGACTGTAAGTTTATTATCCTTGACCACCTATCCATCTTGGTATCAGGTCTTGAGGGTGACGACGAGCGTCGCAACATTGACAAGATGATGACCAACCTACGCTCTCTTGTAGAAGAGACGCAGTGCTGTGTCCTGCTTGTCTCTCACTTACGTCGTGCCTCTGGTGACAAGGGTCAGGAAGAAGGCAAGGAGATTAGCCTGTCTATGCTACGTGGCTCACACAGTATCGCTCAGATTAGTGACGCCGTGATTGCAATGGAGCGTGACCAGCAAGCTACTGACCCTATCATAGCCAACACAACCACAGTGCGTGTCCTTAAGAACCGCTATGCTGGTGAGACTGGTGTCGGTGCATACCTCTTGTATGACCGTGACACTGGCCGCATGACAGAGATTGACGACCCCAACAAGGAAGACTTCGACACAGTAGAGGCAGGAGATTACCTGTGATATGTATTACAGCCAGCTTCAAGAGTTACACAGATATTTAATTAGGTATAGAAAAATGTTGAAATGTAGTAGATGCACTAAAGAAACATGGAACGTCACAAAGCGAGGGTGGCCGATGTGTGGTGACTGTACTAGGAAAATTAAGCTTGATAAGTACTACCAAAAAAAATATGGCGTTAGCTACTACACCATCCTCACTATGTTCAAGAGGCAGAAAGAAAGGTGTAAGATATGTGAGGTAAAGCTAAAGCTACCTAGCGATAAACACTCTAAGGTTGAAAAAAAAGCATGTGTTGACCACTGCCATGACTCAGGCGATGTTCGGGGTATATTGTGTAACACATGTAACACAGGATTGGGGGCGCTTGGAGACACCAAAGAAAGCCTTGCAAAAGCACTTAAATATCTGGAGGAAATAGAAAATGGAACAACTTAAACCAATCGTAGGTAGCGTAAACATTCCCTTCTCACGAGAGAGGTATGAACGCTCAGACAACAAGGCTAAGCAGTGGGTGCTTGATTACTTATCCACACAAGGCCATACAATTTTAGACACCGAAGAAGATTTTTCTGTTGACATCAAGAGCGAGTTGGATTATACTAAGTTCTTCAACGAGGCGGAGATAAAGTATGGATGGAAAGGTGATTGGAATCCTACTTGGAAAGAGATACGAATACCCTACCGCAAACATAAACTTATTAATACAGTAGCAGACAAGGGTGTCTTACACTTCTACATCATACGACCTGACATGAAGGCAGCGTGGCGTATCAGTGGTGACACAGTATCCAAGTCAGAAGTTAAAGAGGCACGTGGTGGCCGCATCCTACAGGGTGAGCAGTTCTTCCACGTTCCATATCAACAAGCGGAGTTAATTGAAGTATGAAAAGATTAGTAGTAGACATTGAGACAGACAGCCTAGATGCTACTACTATTTATTGTATTGTAGCAAAGGACTTAGATGACCAACGTATTTATACTTATAAACCAAACTATATCCACCATGCAAAAGAACTCATTGAGTCTGCCGATATTATTGTTATGCATAATGGCGTGTCTTTCGATGCTCCAGTTCTAAAGAGATTGCTTGGTGTAGAGATACCACTAGCTAAGATACGTGATACACTTATCATGTCCCAGCTTGCCAACCCAATGCGTGACGGTGGTCATTCACTTGATGCATGGGGTAAGACACTGGGCTTTGGTAAGCTAGACTTCCACGACTTCTCAGGCTACACAGACAAGATGCTTACCTATTGCGTCAGAGACGTAGAGCTTACGGCTAAGGTATACAAAGCTCTTGTCCCCACACTCAAGGGCTTCTCTGCTCGTAGCATTAAGCTTGAGCATCAGATTCGTGCAGTGATTGACAAGCAAGAACAGAACGGCTTCACACTTGACGTGAAAGAAGCTATGATTCTTGTTGCTAAGTTGTCTGACGAGTCATCAAAGATTAACAACGAACTACAGGTTGTCTTCAAGCCTATCACACAGGTTAGAGTATCTGAGAAGACAGGCAAGAGACTTAAGGATAAAGTAACAGTATTCAATCCAGGCTCACGTAAGCAGATTGCTGAACGCCTCATGGCACTTGGATGGAAGCCACATGCATACACTGAGACGGGACAAGCCATTGTCTCAGAAGAAGTATTGTCTAAAGTTGTAGACATACCACAGGCTCAGTTGATTGCACAGTATCTGTTACTTGAGAAGCGTGTGTCGCAAATCAAATCATGGATTGAAGCGGCGGACGAGAACGACAAGGTGCATGGACGAGTGCTTACATTACGTACCATTACAGGACGTATGGCTCACACATCACCCAACATGGCACAGGTTCCTGCTGTCTACTCACCTTATGGTAAGGAGTGCAGGTCATTGTGGAAAGTATCCAGTGACGACTATACATTACTGGGTACTGACGCATCAGGGCTTGAGCTACGAATGTTAGCACACTACATGAACGACGAAGCCTACACCAAAGAAGTTGTAGAGGGTGACGTTCATACCGCTAACCAAACAGCAGCAGGCTTACCTACAAGAGACAACGCAAAGACATTTATCTATGCCTTCTTGTATGGTGCTGGTGCTGGTAAGATTGGACAGGTCGTCAATGGCACAGCCAAGGATGGTCAGCGTCTGATTGATAACTTCTTAAACAACATGCCTGCCTTGAAAGCACTACGCTCCAAGGTGGACAGGCTGGCTGGCAGGGGTTATCTCATTGGCTTGGATGGCCGTGTACTTAAGATACGAAACAAACATGCAGCACTCAACCTGCTATTACAAGGGGCTGGTGCAGTTGTATGTAAGGAATGGCTTAAGTTTATTATCATCCTAGCCACTAAAGCACAGCTAGACTTCAAGCTTGTTGCAAGCGTACATGACGAATACCAATTCGAGGTACGTAAGGGACAGGAAGAAGCCTTCGGTGCTATTACTAAAGAGGCAATGAAGCTGACAGAGGAATCCCTCAAGGTTAATTGTCCTCTCGACTGTGAGTATAAGACTGGCACAAATTGGTGCGATACTCACTAAAGTGAAAATAAAGTGTTGACATTCTATTAAGGGTGTGGCATTATACAATTCTCGCAACGGCAATAATGCTTAGCGAAACGGAAGCCAAACGGAATCCAAAACGGAGATTAAAAATATGACAGTATTATCAGGTAAAGTTTATTGGGCATCAGTACAAGCACCTAACACAACATACGAACCAGAGTGGGGCTTGGACTTGATTGTAGATGACAACAACCGCAAGGCCATTGAAGCAGATGGACTTACTATCAAGAACAAAGGCGACGAGCGTGGAGATTTTGTACACATTCGTCAGAAGACAACCCGACGTGATGGCTCAACTAACGAAGCACCTGAAGTTATGGATGCACAGAAGCAGCCATTCGACCAGCTTGTAGGCAACGGCAGTGTATGTAATGTAATGTATACACCGTTTCACTGGGAGATGAATGGCAAGTCTGGTGTATCCCCACTACTCAAGAAGGTTCAAGTAGTTAACCTTGTTGCATATGCTGGTGGAGCGTCAGAAGACTTTGACGTAATCGAAACTGCTGCTGCTCCTATCCAGGAGATGGCAAGCGACGAAGTTCCTTTCTAAGTAGATAGGTAAAGCACGGGGGCTGCACTCAGATAGTTGGCAGCTGAAGATGGATACGGGACGGGGACTCCATCACCTTTATCAGGAGATTATTATGGACACAACACTAGCACCTACACTTGTAGCATTATATGCATTAGGTCTTGGCTTTATTGTCGGCTGGTTCTTCCCACGTGGCAGAATCCTCAAGGCAGTTCAGCTTCGTCTATTACGTGGGCTACATAACTTCTTTGCAGACGAAGAGCAATACGTTCAAAAGAAAGTAGCAAAGATACGTAAGACTACCAAGCGTAACTAACGGACGCATAGCTCAGCTGGATAGAGCAACAGCCTTCTAAGCTGTAGGTCGCAGGTTCAAATCCTGCTGCGTTCACCAAAACTTAAGGATAGTTAATGATTGAAGAAATAACAGACACATTACTCACACTACACTTTATATTCATCTCAGTCTTTGTTGCGTTTACTTACTTCGAGCTACGCTCATTTAGAAAGTATGCGGAACTACAAGCTGAACTACTAACAAAACTTAAGGAGTAACACATGACAAAGACATTAGACACACTGATTCCAGACATCTACGAGACGCTCGAACAGGGTGTCGATGTCACACAGCCTCACGTTGCTGAGGCATTAGAAGAAGTCGGCGGCCTTGTGCGAGAGGCAGTCGAAACTATACTCCGTGAAGGTCAGCGTAAAGGTGCATCACACCTACGCTTGTCTTCAATCGGTAAGCCAGACCGTCAGATTTGGTACGGAGTACAAGGCGAAGAAGGAGAGTCTATCAATGGACAAACTAAGATTAAGTTCCTTATGGGACATGTCCTTGAGGCTCTCCTGATTTGTCTCACTAAGGCAGCAGGCCACACAGTAACAGAAGCACAGGACGAGGTAATGGTAGAGGGCGTATTAGGCCACCAAGACTGCGTGATTGACGATGTGCTTGTGGATATTAAGTCTGCTTCCTCATTCGCATTCAAGAAGTTTAAAGAGGCACGGCTTACAGACGACGACCCCTTCGGTTACATTGCACAGATTAGTGCCTATGCCACGAAGAACAATCGTAAGGAAGCCGCCTTCTTTGCAATCGACAAGAACAGTAGCGAGTTGTGCATCTTACCAGTACACGATATGGAAATGATTGATGCACCTTCACGAGTAAGCTATCTCAAGGACATGGTTACTAAGGACGCAGCCCCTGCTCGTTGCTACAGCGACATGGCAGATGGCAAGTCAGGCAACCGCAAGCTTGCAGTCGGCTGTGTCTTCTGTTCATTTAAAAAGAAATGCTGGTCTGACGCCAATGGTGGCCAAGGTCTGAGAGCATTCAAATACTCTAATGGAGTACGTTACTTGACCACTGTGGCAAAGACCCCAGACGTTGAGGAAGTACAGGTGTAATGAAATTCAAAAGAAAGAAGTACGACCACGAATACAAATCAAACTCTGAGTACGAGGCTGCACAGCAGCTGCACAAGCAGAAGATTAAGTTTGTGTATGAGCAAGAGAAGCTGGCCTATGAATGGCGTGAGGATAAGAACTACATCCCAGACTTCTTCTTGCCCAATGGAGTTATCCTTGAGGTGAAGGGACGCTTTATGATTGAGGACAGGAAGAAACACCTGTTCATTAAGGCACAGCACCCCGACCTTGACATTCGGTTTGTCTTTGACAACCCAACTCGTAAGCTATACAAGGGCGGCAAGATGACGTATGGTGACTGGTGTGATAAGCACGGTTACATGTACTGCAAATTAAAAGAAGGCATACCGCAATCGTGGCTTGACAAGCGTGGTGCAAGGTAGTAAGATAACAATTCACTTGGATGAGTTCCGCCCAGACGGTGGCTCTCCAGAACGTACATTGTTCTTGTGTGTGATACTCCAGGCATTGCTTGATGCAGCCAAGCCATCTTATGAGGGCGAGCCACCCACCGCAAGAATAGATAGGGACAGGGCATCTGCTTGGTTCTTTGCATCAGTAGGCACGACAGCTGAGGACTTTGAGGAAGTCTGTACTAATGCAGGAGTAGATGCTGATTACATGAGAGACTTTGCTTACAAAGTTTTACAGACAGGAGAAATAGATTATGTCAGAAAAAGAATTAACGCAATCCTTGGACACTAGCTTCAGCTACTTTGAAGAGCCAAGCGACCCAGTGAACAGCCCTTCACACTACAACAGCAAGGGCGTTGAGGCAATCGCAGCTATTGAGGCAAGCATGTCAGACGAGGAATACCTTGGGTATCTCAAGGGCAACTGCATGAAATACATGTGGCGATACAAGTACAAGGGAAAGCCTGTGGAAGATTTGAAAAAAGCACAGTGGTATTTAAATAAGCTGATTGCCTCAGTAGAAAGCATGTAGTATAATAGGAGTCTTCGACTATGCAAGTAACATTAATTGACCATATGGGTAGCGACTTAACAGTAGTTAATGCTGCCCGTGTTTCTTTTAACAAGGAATCACAACGAGTAAAGAACGGCAACCTTCAAGACCTTTCAGAGGAAGACCAACGTCTTATCAACTACCTCGCTAAGCATGGTCATTGGTCGCCATTCTCACACTGCTTCTTACAGTTTCGTATTGAAGCTCCCATCTTTGTCGCACGGCAGCTGGTAAAGCATCAGGTGGGGTTGGCTTGGAATGAAGTCAGCCGCAGATACGTGGACTATACACCCAAGTTCTATACGCCACAGTCATGGAGGACTAAGGCAGACAACGTAAAGCAGGGTAGCTCAGACGAGACTATACAATACCACATTGGCTCATACACACGTTCTGCCATTGCAGAGTATGAGCGTATGCTAA
>OCVR010003750.1_pt1 | contig 10542 bp, 7 predicted proteins | sample 1539091 | NCBI WGS metagenome assembly OCVR01 (sample SAMEA3355530, study PRJEB22509) | marine metagenome | biome: marine; feature: coastal ocean; material: water | place: USA | collected 2010-08-07 | depth 16 m | reverse complement strand
AGAGCTCAGCCTTTTTGTTGGTCTGTTATCAAGAATTATACACTCATGTGTGATTCGTCTCTCACGATTGATAAAACAACCTGTAACCTCGAACATTAGGGGCGGAATTCATCAGTGCCCTTTTAGTCAATGGAGATAATCAGCGTGTTAACCCTACGCACCTGATTGCATTGATTGATGCGGGTGAAAAACAGATAACTCAGTCGACTCTTCAGGATGCCGCGCGATCCTTTTTCCCCTTCTAGGTGATGCCTATCGTTAACTACTTGGTGCAACGGAAGAGTCGATTCGTTTGTATCGACTCGCACGGCGATACGAAGTGAACAGTGAAACATGTAACCATCTGGCGCAGAAGGCACATCAACTCATTCAAGAACCATTGGACTGTGATGGGTGACAGTTCTTTCTTAGCAGTTGGTTAACCGGCCGGGTAATTTAGGTCTCGATGGTTGAACTCAGGTAACAATTGGCTTGTTTACTTATCTGTGTCGTCTCATGAGCGATCAATTTTCAGAGTAGTTTTCTTGGTCTCTTGGCTACCTCCTTAATCGCATGGCATGAGGTCCGCCTGGATGTCTGGCAGTGGTATGAGGAAACAGCGGGGGAAATAGGCACCTGATCGATCAGACACCCAATACTTCACCCTTTAGCCGCAGCTAAACCAGCTATGGCCGTTCACCGCTAAGTCTCTGTAGATGTGTTTGTTTCTAGTATTCTCTCAAACACTGCCATTAGGCTAATAGGGGATTGGGCACCTTGGTGCCATGTGAGTCTGCATCGTGCAGGATTCGTGCAGTCACACAAGAAATGGGGCCGGAAGCTGCGCCAGTAAGTGTTACCATTTTGCAAATCTTACGCGACGCTATACGCTTGAACCTTCAAATTGAACCATCTCCAGGCCGGGATCCGACCAGGACCACATCGATATTTTTGATGTTGTGTGTAGGGCTAGTATGTCTGCTGCTTTATCGCCTTACGATGCCCGCGTCTATTACACTCGAAGACGCAGGTCTTTTTCAGATGGTTTGTCAGCTTGGCGGAATCAGTCACCCGCCGGGATATCCCTTATTTACTTCAATCTGCCAACTTGCTCTACCGCCGTTTGGGTCGAGTGTTCTTGCGGGTAATATGCTGTCGGCGATCTTTGCATCACTAGCATGCATGGTGATTTACAGTTGCATCCACCAGATGACATCCAGCATGACGACCGCAGTTGTTGTGTCACTTAGTTATGGATTCAGCGCCACTTTCTGGTCTCAAGCGCTCATCATCGAGGTCTACACGCTCGCTGTACTCGGTTATGTCGTCTGCTGGCGGCTCCTGCTCGCCTACAGTGCCAAGGGAAACGAGCGGTATATCTATCTTGCTGCATTCACCTTTGGCCTTTGTCTTTCAAATCACTGGCCACTCATGGTCCTGTCTACACCCGCCCTGGTTCTTGGCCTCTGGCCAAAGATTGGAGAATTCCTGAATCAGCTTAAGCGGCCCATAGTGTGGGTCCTCATACTGCTCTGTTTTTTCGCCGGGCTGACGCCATATGCAACTATCCTGTTCACGCCGTCTCCGGAAATTGCACTGATCGGTGAGGTTTCAAGTGTTAGAGAACTTGTCCCATATATTTTGCGATCACATTACGACGTGATTGATAACCAGGCGGTGGCTGGTTTTTCAGACAAACTCGGCTATCTTATGTGGCTCACGGGTGAAACTGCGCAACAGCTAGGGATAGTCGCCCTGCCTGTTGTGCTGGTTGGAATGTATGCGGGCTGGCATCACTTTCCAAAGTGGATGACCCTGCAGCTGGTTGTATTGTTGCTAGGTACAACCGTACTACTCGCAATGCTGCTCAACTTCAGTAGTGAGCCGCTTTATCACGCGACTTATAAACCGTATCCAATTATCGCCTATCTGCCGATGGCAGTCTGGTTCGGGCTAGGCTTAAACTTTCTCTTTGAGCGACTTCATCTAACGCAAGCGATTAAGGTACTTGTAAGCGTTATCGCCGTCGTCTCTGTTGGGATGGGTAACATGGCGCAAAATGACCGCCATACCGACAACTGGGTAGAGCAGCATGGGATTGATGTTCTGGAGTCACTACCGCGAAATGCTCTTTATCTCGCTAGTGATTCTTTCGAAGTGGGTGTTCTCGGCTACTTAAATAAAGTTGTCGGTATCCGTCCGGATATTGAATTGAGAAGTCCCGACAACCAGTTTTTCAGCAACCGCCTGACGCAACCCTTTACTTCTATTGAAGACCAGACTGAAGTGCTACGAGATTTCCTGGTTCACACTGAAAGGCCTTTTTTCGCTGCCGGTCTTAAGCTGGAACCAGCTGAGTATTGGGGAGGTTACCATCGCGGCGGACCACCGCCACTGACATCTGTCGTTAGAAACTCGAAGATGGATACAGCCGCCGACAGGTTGTTGGATCAATACGATCATAGCGCTTCACTTGACGCGATCGAGTTTAACGTCGTCTTTCAGCGTCTGGTGCAATTTACCAGGCAATATGTTCGGTTGGCTTTAACATCGACTTTGTCCGAAGGGGAAGCGCAAAGGCTGGATAGGCTACAGCGCACATTCCCTGGAAGACTGGCGACTCTTGAGTTGTTGTTGACCGAAAATCGAGCAGGCGCTAAACCAGTACTGCATGAGATCGCGATGGAGGGTCTTTCTGATATACCCTGGCAGGCAACACGAGCGTCACATGCGTTGATGTTTGAGTTTGCTGGTCATATCTCGCTGTTACCTCCAGCCGACCCTGAGTCCGCAAAGATTTTCTTTAGTGAGTCGACCAGATTGTATCCACTGGAATCGAACAAGAGTTTTATGGTGCTCAGCCAACTGGAAAAAAATCAAAATAACTAGCCTCCCCTCTATAATAACGTAGGGGCTGCGTCGTTTGACCTCTTCCAGAATTCGCCAGGCAACCGAACTGATTCAATACTCAAACTTTCGATCGAAAATCCCTGTTATGATTCCTATCCTCAATGACGGTGTATTTGTCGGTACTTCTTTGGCTGAGCCTATCTTATAACTATAAAAATCAATGCTTTAGGAGTAAACATCAAGTGCGCTCGTCACTACCCAGTATGCTTTTAATAAAATGCAGTAAACCTGCTATTTTTATGTTGCCGATGGCCTGCTTTTTTTATTCCAAGGAGATTTCGCTTAATGCGCTTTAACCAACTCTTTTTAGTTGCCTTTTTCACAGCTTTGGCCGTGCTGGCTGCGCCAGTTACGGCGAAGACGCAGGTCGTGATGTTAGGCACTGGCACCCCTATCCCAATACCGGAGCGATCAGGTCCTGGTGTCGCTATAGTCGTAGACGATACACCCTACATTGTAGACTTCGGACCAGGGATTATCAGACGCGCATCGGCCGCCTCAACTGAATATGGTGGCACAGTTGAGGGGCTCAGGGTCGACAATATAGGCACGGCTTTTCTGACACATTTGCATCATGACCATTCTGCCGGTTTGCCTGACCTGGTGTTCACCTCATGGACCCACGGCCGTGAAGCAGCATTTGAGCTTTACGGGCCGGAAGGTATCGACAAGATGGCCCGCCATGTTCTCGAAGCTTTTGCGGAGGATAATCGCTATCGTTTGTATGGTCTGGAACCCGCCACCGCCAACGGCTGGAAAATTAACACACACACCGTTGATGAAGGTGTTGTCTACACTGACGATCTCGTTAAGGTAGAAGCTTTTCGCGTCAGGCACGGCGCCTGGCCTAATGCATTCGGCTACCGATTTACGACGCCTGATAAGGTCATCGTCATTTCAGGTGATACTGCCCTGGACAAAAAGGTCGAAGAATACGCGACCGGAGCAGATATTCTGATTCACGAGGTCTTCTCGGAGGCTGGTGTCGCGAATCGCCCCCCCTTCTGGCAAACATACCATCGTGACAATCACACCTCCTCCTATGAACTTGGTGAACTCGCCAGTCGCGCAAAACCTGGTTTATTGATTCTCTATCACTTGTTGTTCTTCGGTGCCGACGAAGAAAGTATGTTGAATGAAGTTAAGGAAAAATATGATGGTAAAGTCATTCTCGCGAATGATCTGGATGTCTTCGAGTAAAAGCGCGCCAGGTGTGTTGGAGAAACAGCGAGAGCGCCGCACCAGAATGTAGCTCCGAATCGACCAAGGTGCTGGCTCTTTCTTCCAACCTCACATATCAGGTACGCCTGACAAAGGTAGCGGAACTGGGCCAGCGTACTGACGCGCAGTGCAGGGCACAGGTAGTCGTGGACTTAGATAGCGGGAAGGTTTTAGTAAAACGGGGTTTTGTGTTTTTTTAATACAAGAACGGCCCGGCATACGGTGCTGGGCCAGACCGCAAGAAAGGGGTTACAAGCTATCGGTCTTTTCTGTCCTTGTATTTTCAAAAACATTTTCTAGAGCATTGTCTTAACGGCGGTCTCTAGAGCGCCATCTCTCGGACTGGCCCCCGAATTAAAATGACGAACGGTTTTCCCGTCGGGGGAAATTAGGTATTTGTTGAAGTTCCAGCTCGGTGACACTCCTGTTTCTTGGCTGAGACGTTGAAACAGCGCATTTGCGCTGGCGCCCGTAACTGAACTCTCTGCGACCATGTCAAAGGTGACGCCATAATTTACGTAACAGACCTCGGCCGTTTTTTCAGCATCACTATGTTCCTGTCGAAAGTCATTGGATGGGAATCCCACGATGGCTAAACCGTCGTTCTTGTACGCTTGATATAAGCCTTCAAGTCCTTCGAACTGTGGGGTGAACCCGCAACGGCTTGCGGTATTTACGACAAGCAGCGCTTTACCGGCGAACGCGTCGCAAAAGTCGAGCGTATCACTCGCCCTCAGACGCTCGGCACTAAAATTAAGTAGATTAGAGCACTCGGCCCCAAATGAGACGGAAGAAGCCATCACTAAAACCACGCCCAGAAATTTTCTCATGTTTTTCACTTCTCGTTATCTGATACCTTGTACTACGTCGTAATCAGACGTTCTAGATCACCGCTGGGTCAAAACCCTGTTGATATAGTTCAGATTCAGTAAACGCAGGTCCTCGGGTGCGTTTGCGATCTTCAGGCTCGCGGTTACGTTCCAAGTGTCACCCAACAAACTCGATAGCTCGACCCAATGGAGCGGGGGTTTTGTTTTTCTCCATCCCATTCGATATGGGTTGGCACTTTGAAGTTAATGGCAAAGAACGTGAGCCTATCATGGTCAATTTTGGTTTTTTGGCTCTTGAGCTCGAAGCAGGTGTTTGGTCCACTCTCCGATATTCTCAGAAGTACATCAATGGCGTTTTGTAAGGAAACCATCGGAGGTTTGGGATCAGGACGAAGTGCCAGAACTTATGGACCCCATGTCGGGGGCTAAAGAGACTCACCCGATTGGTTGACGTCCTGAAACTGTAGTTCGTTCAGCGTGTGGTACACACCGCCAAGTGCAATCAGTTCGTCGTGCGTACCCAGTTCTTTTACTGCGCCGTTTTTAAGAACGAGTATGCGGTCTGCTTCCTGGATCGTCTGCAGGCGATGGGCGATCAGAATTGATGTTCTGCCCACCATGATCTTGGCCAATGCTTGTTGGATCAGTTGTTCAGTTTCAGTATCAATGCTTGCCGTTGCCTCATCCAGAACGAGAATTTCCGGATCGGTTGCAATGACTCGGGCAAAAGCGAGTAGCTGTCGTTCTCCCTGAGAGAGATTTTGGCCCCGCTCCACGAGCAGCGTGTCATAACCTTCGGGTAATTGTTCAATAAATGAGTCCGCGTTGACAAGGCAAGCTGCTCTGATGGCATCTTCCCGTGATACCCCTTTTGTACCCAGGATGATGTTGTCGAGGATAGAGCCCGAGAAGATATGGAAGTCCTGCATGACGACACCAATGCGACGGCGTACCTCGCTCGAGTGAAGGTTCTTGAGATCTATATCGTCCAGAAAAATAGTGTTGTCAGGGAAATCGTAGAATCGACCCAACAGGCGGATTAAAGTGCTTTTACCTGAACCCGTGGGGCCGACTACAGCCAACTTCTCACCGGGATTGATGGTGACGGATACCTTGTGCAGTACTGGATTTCCCGGTTCGTAACCAAAGCTGAGGTTTCTGAATTCCAGTTTCCCTTCTATCCTGTCTGGTAAGGAAACTGGCTGCTTAGGCTCGATGATCTGCTCATGCCAGTCCAACGCCTGAAAAATTCTTTCTGCACTCGCCATGGCGCGGAAGAGCACGTTGTACTGTTGGCCGAGCACCCTAATGGGGCGAATGAACATGTCGATAAACTGTGTGAACAGGATGACGCTACCCAGTGAGATTGACTCTTGGATGGCTGAGCCGCCTCCGATCCAGATGATGACGGCCAGGGCAACGTTCACCATATTGTCCATGAAGGCACCGTAGCCCGTTTCCAGATAGATGGCATTGATCTCTTGCTTCTGGTTTTCCCGATTAACTTCACGATAAACATTCAGATTGTGCGTTTCGCGATTGCTTAACTGCACAACCTGCATACCGGAGAGATTTTCCTGCAGATTCTGATTCAGCTGTGAAACGGAATTTCTTATTGCGCGATAGACCCGGCGCGTAGCCTGACGGAAGAAATAAGTGACCACCGTAAAAATGGGTATCGCCAGCAGCAGCCATAACGTCAGCTCGACGTCGATGGCAGACATGATGGCCAGTGCGATAAAGAACGGTACAAATTCACCGATCAACATACCGACGCCCATCAACAGCTCAAAGAGTGCCTGTACATCGTTGGTGATTCGGGTCATGACGCGACCAACAGCCACCTTGTCATAGAACGACGATGGCCGACGCTCCATATGGGCAAACAGGTCGTAGCGCATATCCCGAAGCGCATTAAGTACGACGGTCGCAAAGGACACCCGGTGGAAGTGATAAGCAGCGTGGCAGAGCACGGTAAAAGCGCCGTAAAGGACACAGGCCGCAATGATAGGTTGCCAGCCGGTTGTTTCGGTTATTAGCGTGTTTAGCGAATTCATGCCGAAATCCGGCAGCATTACTTTTGAATCGCCGAGAATAATGCCGTCGATGACCACCCGTGTGATGACAACGGGAAGCAATACCGCGAGCATGGATGCAAACAGCACAAGGATGATTGACCAAACAGCCAGTTTCCGGTGAGGTTTGACCCAGCCCATGATGCGACCCAGATACCGCATGTTCATCGCCTGACCATGAATGTCTGCATCGAATATGGAATGGTCTAATTGTTCGTCTTTTTTAGCGGTTGCGTTCATGTTGCCAGCTCTTTGGTCAATCTGGCGTTACTGCCCTGCGTCTGTTCTAGGCCGGCATAGAAGCCGCTCAGTTTGATCAGCTCCTGATGGGTGCCGGATTCAATGATCTGGCCGTCCTCAAGAACAATAATTCGATCAGCATGTCGAGCGGTCGATACCCGATGAGAAACCAGCATGGTCGTCTGATTTGTTCTTATACGCTTGAGCCCGGCAAGAATATGTTCCTCGGTTTCCGTGTCGACAGCAGAGAAACAATCATCAAGGATTAGAAGCGGCGTCATTCTGATCAATCCTCTGGCGAGTGCAGTGCGCTGCTTTTGACCGCCAGAAAGTGTGACCCCTCGTTCCCCTAAGACCGTATCGAGACCTTCGGGGAAGTCCTCAATCGTTTCTCGCAGGGCCGCTGCATCCGCTGAGTGCCAGATCTGATCGATATCCCGTTCCGGGTTGTCGTAGGCGATGTTGTCACCGAGACTATCGGCGAACAGAAAAGGGTCCTGCAGAACTAGGCAGACGTGGTCGCGCAGGTAAGCGAGCGGGAAGTTTTGAATAGGGTGGTCATCCAACATGATGTTGCCATGCGTAGGGTCTAGTAGCCTTACAAGAAGGCGTAGCAATGTAGATTTCCCGGAACCGACTCGGCCAAGGATGGCCACTGTTTCACCTGGGTAGACGTCGAGGTTTATATCGTTCAAGGCAAAATTGTCCTTGTTGCCATAGCGGTACGAAAGTCCTTGGAGCGATACCCGACCGGTGAGTTTTGGGAACGCTTCATCTGCGGATTCCTGTATTTCAGGTTCGTGATCAAGAATTTCAAATAGTCTTGCCGTGCCGGATGCACCACGTTGCCACTGGGTCACCAGGGCTCCCGCCTCGCGAACAGGCCACATTAGGAGTGCCAGATAAGAGAAGAAGGCGGCGAATGTCCCGAGGGTAATGTCACCAGCACTCACGAGAAAGCTGCCGTAACCGATGATGATGAGCGTGGCGATGGCCGCCAGCACTGGCATCAGGGCGCCGAGTAGAGAGCTGGTGGTAAATAGTGTCAAGTTGTCGTCAGCAAACTCCTGGTTGACGTGTGAGAACCGATCGACTTCTTGCTGCTCCTGCGCCATAGCCTGTACGGTGCGGATTCCGTTTAGATTTTCTTGAACGAAGGTCGAGAGCGTTGAAAACCCTTCTTGTACCGTGTGTGACTGAGCGTAGATACGTTTCGAAAATAAGTAAGCTACGATGGTAATGAGGGGCAGAGGAAAAATCAGGGCTAGTGTTAGCTTCCACGACAGAGAAACCATGAAGGTCAGACCAACAACAGCAGTAAAAATGAGTACTGCAGTCATTCGGCTAGCACCGGCGATAACCTGCCTTACGAGTGAGATATCGTTGATAGCCCGCGCCATCAGGTCGCCGATACTGTAGTTCATGAAGAACTCTGGGCCCTGTTTTTGCAGGTGGCTGTAGATGCGATTGCGCAAATCGAATGAGGCATACATGCCGATACGTCGAACCAGGATTCTACTGACCATGGTGATCAGCATTTGGCAGATGACGCAAACAACAATGGCGATCGCCGGGTAGGTGAGAGTGTCGTGGGCCATTGCCATGGTGATGGCGTCGGCGCCCAGTTGAGCTTGGGCTTCGGCGATGTTGTCGATACCCATTTTGACGTATAGAGGGATCATCGCTTCGAAAAAACGCGCACTCGCAAGACCCGCCAGACCACCCCAGAATGCCCAGGCATGTGCCCGGATATAAGGTAGTAGTCTTAGCAATACTTTCATTTGTCGATCTTCTTAGGGAGGATAGGATTATAACAGCGCTCGCGAGCTAAAATCTGAGTATTGAATCAGATTGGTTGCCTGCTTGTTTGATGGAAGAGTGTAGCGGTATGACGAGTAGTGGTTAAACACTACTAAGTATCTTGTTGTTTGTGGTGATTGGCTGACCCGGTGAGTATTCTAGTCTTGGTCTTACACAAGCACGTGGGCACTATTATGGTGTTGGTAATGCAACAAGGAGACTGTGGAATGAACAGTGATGCAAACAAGATCGCTCACAATGAGGGGCCACTTTCAGGCATGCGTGTTCTGGAGCTAGGGCAGATGATTGCCGTTCCTGCCGCGACACATATCCTGGCGGGCTACGGCGCCGAGGTAATCAAAGTAGAGGATACGGGCGCAGGTGATGGCCTTCGTTACTTTGGTAGTAAGAAAGATGGAATAAGTGGCTGGTTCGCAAACGCAAACTGGGGCAAGCGTTCGATCGCCATTGACATCAAATCTAAGAACGGAAAGGAAGTGCTGTGGTCGCTTCTGGATACGACTGACATATTTGTCGAAGGCTACCGCTTTGGCGTGATGGATCGATTGGGCTTTGGTTACGACACTGTGAAGGCGCGTAACCCAAAAATCATCTATTGCGCCTCTTCAGGATTTGGCCCGGAAGGACCTTACGCGGATCGGCCTGTGTATGATCCATTGATTCAAGGCCTGTCTGGCTGGGCTGGCATGCAAGTGAGCGACGGTCAACCTACGCTGATTCGAGGCATGGTGGCGGATAAAGTTGGAGCTTACACGAATGCTCAGGCTATCCTTGCGGCTGTGATTCATCGTGAACGATCCGGTAATGGCAGTCTTGTGCAGACTAATATGATTGAATCCAATCTTGCTTTCGTATGGAGCGATGTGATGATGGATTGCACGTTGTTGGATGACGACGTGCAGCATTTACCTAATGTGCTTAACTCCTATCGATTGTACGGTTGCACTGACGGCCTGGTTGCGATCGCCCCTGGAACAGACAAACACTGGCAATCTATGTGCGAGGTGCTGCAGCCTGAGGTCTATGATGACAAACGTTATCACACCTCAGTTGGTCGAGGTGAACACAATAAAGAGTGGATGGATACTATTGATCAGATGGTAAAACCCTATCAGGTTGCAACGGTGGTCGATCGTCTTCAGAGCGCTGAAGTACCAGTCGCGCCGGTTATGGAGCCCCATCTTGTTCATACTGATCCTCACATAGAGGCGACCGGTATGTTGACTGAATCGGAACATCCTTTCGCAGGAAAAATTCGGCATCCGCGACCTGCAGCTCATTATCTGGGTATTGAGCTGGAGCTGATTCCCGCCCCAAAACAGGGTGAACATACCGGTGAGATTCTAAGAGAGATCGGCTTCAGCGACCAGCAGGTGGCTGAGCTGACTAATTTAGGCCATGTGAAGTAATCATTTTCGAAAATCAGGAGGATAGAATTTATAACAAGGCTTTTAGATAGAAAGTTT